>Ga0137308_100104_pt1 | contig 150996 bp, 123 predicted proteins | sample Inofrocosms_June_FD_97181 | JGI IMG/M metagenome (GOLD analysis project Ga0137308, IMG submission 97181) | Mouse cecal microbial communities from Vienna, Austria - N-Acetylneuraminic and N-Acetylglucosamine D2O microcosms_June | ecosystem: Host-associated > Mammals > Digestive system > Large... | reverse complement strand
ACCGCAGACGGATAAAACGCCAAAGCAAGAGCATAGCCTCCTTAAAGAACCGACTGCCAATCCATCAGCACTGAAACGTGATCTACAGCCCAAAACCCAAGTGCAGGCAACAGAGCAGGAAACATCTAAAATCCCACCCAAGCCTGTGATGTCCGCTGAAGCAGCCGCATATCCGAAACTGTTAAAGATTTATAAGGCGCTGAACCGCCAAAACGGGATTATTTTTGACGCAGAAAGGGAACGCAATGAGTTGGAGATTGAGCGTGACAGTCTGAAGGGATTTGCGAAACTGACGAAGAAAGGAGAACTGGAAAACAGGATTGACCGCAAGAACGAGGAAATAGACCTTCTTAAAGTCGGTTTGTCGGGGATTGTCAAACGGTATGGATTTCAGACGGTGCATGATTTCTACAAGGTCTTTGCCGTCTCTAAAACAGCTAATGCCGATTATAAGGTCAAATCGGATAAGTGGGAAGAAAAATATGGCGAAAATACACAAAGGCGGAAAGAAAGCATATACAAACGGTTACAGAATTATCAAAGGGAAAATTCAAACCAATATACGAAGCGAACTATCAAAAACAGAGAGGCGAGATAATTATTCTCCCCTCTCTGGTAAAATTGCAGGGCAAATTTTTATGCTATTGCATTTTCGTGAACGAAACGGATTCCCTGATTTTAATGCTTGTTAAATTTCAAAACACCTATACTTCCTGTAACTGCATTTCTTGAATCTGTCTGTGTACTTCCATGCCTCGTTTATTATAATAATCACGTCTTTCCTGCGGTGTCATGTCTTTTGTGATATTATAGTTATATTCCCTTATTTTGTGGATGTCCTCGATCGTAAAGTCCGGACTGATTATCAACTTATCCATAGTCATACCTCGCTTTCTAATAACACAGATGGATTGATAATTTCAACTGGTTTATAGCCCCTTAGATTCGTGATGGCTCTTACTCCTCTGATGGTCTTAATATTAACAATATGCTTAAAATTCCATGATATAATGCAGTCACAGCCATATATGACTGCGGCAGCGATATGCTGGCAGTCATCATAACTCTTTTTTGTCAAGATACCCATATCAATAATCTGCTGAGCAACAGATGACATGGAATCCGTAATCTGGATAGGTGTATAATTTATTTGTTTCAAATATCGATACATCTGGCTTTTCTTTGGCTCTTTACAATCTGATATTTCCTCTAATGTGACAGTAGACAGATATACGTCATATTGCCCAGCTTTAAACTTTTCCCACAATTTTCTCGTATCTGCCATCTTTTCAGGCACATCTTCCTGTAGCAAATGGCTGATAACCGATGTGTCCAAGTAGACCTTAAGATTTTCCATAAGCATCTTACTCCTTTAACCTGTCTGTTTTTGGCTTTTATTAGACTTCCAGATTCGCTTTATATTTTTATCGCCTTATATCATTGGCATATGCTCCAATTCAAAAATAATGTATATTCATTTTCATAAATATTGTAACATTCATTTGCCGCTTTTGCAATCAGGTGAGTCCATTATTTCAGCATTATTGCTACAAATTTAAGCACACGTATTCACCACATTTTTAACGAAATTGTATGAGGCTTTATAAAGAGAGAATTTCCCCGTCCTTCAAATGCAGTATCGGGCATTTTAATTCTAATTCTTTGAAAGCTTCCCCATTCTCTGTATGGATGGGAATGATTCCTTTTTTGGGCATTACGGCATTGCAGATTAACTGTGTGTCTGTCGATGTTGCATGACCGCTTGAATGTAAATACCGTATATTTCCTGTTTCTTCAAATGGCAGAACAAACTGGGAGAGTTCCGGCGAACGTCCATTTAAATATCCCTCCCACATGGAATAAATTAAAACTGCTTCTGGATACTTGGAAATGATTTTCAGGAAACTGTGGTTCACCCGAACAGGCATGACAAATCCCCGTTCTCTTAATTTCAGGTTTTCTCCATAAATAAGCGCTTTATCAAATTGATACCATTTTGAACCAGATTTTTCCGCAATTACATCTAAAAGGCATTTCTGGTATTTATCGCATACGAAATACTTTCCTCTGGGAGTGGCATTATAAAAGGACGCTAAACGGTCAATATTCGTGGAAGCGCATAGCACAAATACATATTTATGGGAACGTATTTCCCTGGAGATTTCCTTTTGTAATTCCAACTCTGACATTGTTTGCCGAGTATCTCTTGAAATCTGGGTTCCCTCAATAATTAAAACGTCTATGCCCTGTGCATATTGGGACAATAATTTAGGCGTGGCTTTTCCACGGAAACCATGCAGGCGAAAATCGCCCGTGTGCAGTATTCGTTTACCCTCCGCCTCAATTAGAAACATATAGGCATCGTAAGCAGAGTGGTCTGCAGGGATTGGCGTAATCCTTATATCACTGACGGTTATGGGTTTTAAAGCAGTAAGTGGGCGAAGCATGCCGGATATGCCTTTATAACTGTTTTGCACTCTTTCTGAAAAGGTTGTCAAGATATCAATAGCTGTCCCGCCCAAGAAGATTGGTATTGGTTCCATTATTCTGGAAATTAAGCCGATATGATCCCTATGATAATGGGTTAAAAATACGCCGTCAAAATTAGCCTTTCCGCAATTAAGACCGTCAATTTTAAGTGTGTCTATAGATACATTTCCTTCCGCATCCGGCAATTCAGCCCCAAAATCAATCAAAATCCGTGTACTGTCCGTTCTTATTTCCGCAGTGCATCCACCGATTTGGTGCGTGCCACGATGAATTATAATCTGCATATTTGATACGCTTTCTCCCCTGTTTTTTCAAGACGGAAAACAGTGATATTTGCTTTTGTCAGGAGTTCTTTTATTTCCGGTGCGGCTTTCTCAAATTCAGCAGCCTGTTTCGTTCCCTCAAAAAATGCGATTGCCTTTACGTATTTTCCCGTTGGATACCCAATCGTGTAGGTCATGATTTCCGCTATCATCCGAAGCAGTTTTTCCTCATTTCCTTTATAAGGTTTCAGTTCTGTGGCATATTGTGTTTTTCCATCGCTGATTATTAAGTCAATTTCACCAATCCCTTTTCCGTAGAAATAAGCGGGAACCTCATAGTCCATTATCTGATAATTGCCAGTGATGTCAAATCTATCCGCAAAATCACATTCCCTGCATTCATCCGGATTATGGTATTTTCCATTTCTGTAGTACAGGCATTTGCAAAACCGCTTTTCTGTGAACCGATTCCCTTTCAGTCCGCCACAGCGGTTATGCCCTCCCTTCTGATAGGTTCCATGTGAAGAATATAATTCCGGGTTTTCGCAGCCAATAAGAACCTTTTTCAGAGCATCCTCGCCCATGTCAATGGCATTCAACAATTCCTTTGCCAAAACAGTATATTCTTTTTTGGTTATCTTGTCTTTAAACAGTATTCGTTCCTCACTTGGCATATCAGTTTTCTCCTTTTTCTTTTTGGTAAAGCAGCGCCTGCTGGAAGATGTTTGTTACTGCATAATAATTGAGCAGGGCAGGATAATAATTTGCAGGATGATAGTAGTCAATTACCAAGGTCCTGCTGATTGAAATAATATCCGTGTAATAGAACCAGTTATCGCACTGCATTCCTTCCGGACGTATTTTGTTATCAAATACATGGTTTAACGCACGGAAAGTCGAACCACACAGGATGGTGTCCGGCGCAATCAGTCTTAACTGCTTTTTGATTTCTTCTTTGTCCGCAAGTGCATACGCTTCTATTTCTCCATAGTCTGACGATGATTTCCCACCGCTCTTTTTCAGGTTTACTACTGCGATATGGTTGAACAGTTATGTATGATGTTCGTAAATGTCAGGTGAATATTTTGCAATCCCGTTTTCGGTTGTATTTTGGATTCCATAAGTCCATTCAATTACCCGTTTCCAAATAGAGGACGAAGGCTTGGCACGCTGTAACCATTCTGTGAGATCCCAATCCGCATCTTACCCATAAGCCTCTTTTAATACATACAAGATTTTCCTGCCAGTCTGATGATTCCAGACGGCTTCATTTACGATTCCATCACTGATAAATACATTCTTATGATTGATTGAAACTGTATTTTCCTGTTTTTTATCAACATAACTTCTTGTGACAGGCTCTTTTGTTTTCCATAGCTCCAACAGTTCTCTCTCTGTTTTGCAAACGGCGATGTTATCATAGTATCCCATAAAAATTTCCTCCATTTTTCTTACAAATCCCCCCAAAGGACAGATTTCCCTTCCGTTAATTTCCATCCCCTCAAAGTTCTGTCGTATTCAATCCATTCTCCCGCAACTCTTAATGTTTCAATATACCTCTGGACGGAACGCTTTGATATTTCCAGTCGTTTGGCAAGCTGTTCCGTTGTAGTGCCGGGATATAGGCGAATATGGCTTAAAATCATAATGGCGTTCGCTAATGTGGCACTGAAAGTCTCGTTTTTCCTGCTATTGCGGTAAGCTGACAGAAGGACATATTTCAGCTCCGATTGCAGTTCCTCAAAACTTGAAAAAACTTTTATCCTGCCCTTTAATTGTCTGGGAATCTCTGCATGTCCAACCAAAACAACCGTTTCCGAAGCCGGACCAGCTTCAAGATAAAATTCCCACAACATTACTAAATCATCAGCAGATACCATCATAGCGTTAATAAATATTGCGTATGAGTTGCAGGCAATTATATCTGTAAAACACTCTGTGGAAGTCAAATAGCTTTTTTAGTTGGCAACAGCTTTCTTATGCATCCTTCTTCAAATTGCGTGAAACCATATGAAAAAACATTATCTGTATGAATCATCTCTCCACCTCCGCTGACACGATTTTAACACATCACCACGCCAACAGTCTTGTATATTTGTCTAAAAAATTAGTCTCCTGCTTTATCCTTTATTATACTGATATTAGCTTCTTTTTCAACAGTTGAAAGAAAGAGCTGTGAGATTAAAATGTCTTTCGACAAGCTTCAAGAGAAAAATAGGATAGTTATGAGTAAAATCAGGACTGATTCTCATTGATATTAGAATCAGTCCTGATTTATTGAAAATTGTTACCACAATTCCAATGAATCCTCTGCATCCACCCACATCTGCATATTCCCCTCAAGATGCAATCTTGCATACCCAAGCGGCTCATCTATTGCCAAGGCATTTAAGGCACATTCAGAGCAGGGAGTAATTTCCAACCCTTCTTCCGCTTTATTGCAGTCTATCCGTAAAAAGTAGCCTGCATAAGTATAGATGTCAATGCTGTTATGGTGGATATTGTATGTTACGTAAACCATATTCATTTTATCTGTCCTCTTTTCATTATTTTTTGAAGGCATTTCAATCAGTTCACAATTCCCGTATGTTTTGTGTTATAATGTTTTATATGATTTTGTTTCCCTCATTTTTTCCCTTATCAGGGTTCATAATGCCCTATGGGAAGATATAACACAAGGGAAACAGTAAGGGAAAGCTCACCTACGACAAACTTAGTGTTTTCAAGGGTTAGCGGAGATTTTAATAACAAAATATAACAGCTAATATTTCCCTTAAAAATCATCAAATCACAATCGGAATTTGCAGAGAGGACTAAAAAATGAAGTACGAAATAAGATTGGCGATGGATGATGATATTGCGCCAGCGCTTGATTTAGCATGGCGTATGTTTGTTAAGTATGATTCGCCAGATTATGGTGTTGAGCATACAGAACGTATGCGAGTGGCAATTGAAGATAGATTAAAGAATTTAAGTATTTATATTCAGCGGTTGATGTTGGTTGCATTAGTTGACGATAAAGTTGCAGGAATGCTTGAAACATATGGAACAAATAGAATTTCTTTACTATTTGTCGACAGTGAGTATCAACGTAAAGGAATAGCGACAGCTATGATGAGCAAAATTGCAAGTGAACTAAAAATAAGAGGCTATGATAAGATTGTGTTAAATTCATCACCGTATGGTTTACCTTTTTATGAACATTTTGGGTTTGCAGTTGAAGATGAAGAAAAGAATGCAGATACCCCATGGAAAATACCTATGTCATATATTCTATGAAATACTTCATACTCGGGTTAATCTAACAGCATATTTTAATACGGAGGAAATACAGAATGTTACTAATTGTTGTAGAACCAGATTGGCCTATACATTAATACCAAGCCATAAGTTGTGAAGGAGATTATTATGAAAACAATCATTACTATTCAACACACACAATCAATGCACCATACAAATGGTATGGTTGGTTCTTGGACCGATTAGGAATTATCGGAATTAGGAATGCAACAAGCAAATAGAATTGGAGAAAAGCTAAAAGCAGAGTTGCTTGATAAGAAGTTTGTAATGTATTCATCTGATTTATTGCGAGCAAAGCAGACGGCTGAAAATATTGGTAAACATTTAGGAATAAGCCCTATTTTAAGAATTGAATTGCGAGAAAGAAATCTTGGTAGATGTTGTGGTAAATCGGTTCAATGGCTTCGTAAAAATCTTGAAATGCAGGAGAAAACTATTGATGACAGATTGTTTTCCGATGCGGAAAGCCGTAGAGATGAGTGGAACCGACTGAAACCATTTTTTGATGAAGTAATGAAAAGTGATAATGAAAATATAATAATTGTTTCTCATGGTGATCTGTTAAGTGTTTTCAATACAATGTTTTTGGGGTTAAATGTTGAAACTATAAATACAAGTGAAATGTTTGGCTTAGCTGGCGGAGTTTCATATATGTTTGAAAATAATGAAGGAAAAAGAGTTATTAAAAAACTAAGTGACATGTCTTATGTTAATTAAATTTCAGTGTATGAAGATACCGTTCTATAAGAAATAGTTGAGGAGATAATAGAATGACAGACATAAAAAATGTATCAAAATTGGTTACTCCTATTGCACAGAAATATGGTGCGGAGAGAGTGGCATTGTTTGGCTCCAGAGCAAAAAACACAGCAACAGAAACAAGTGATTATGATTTTGTTATATCAAAAGGGGATATACAATCATTGTTTCAGTTAGCGTCTTTTATTGATGAACTTGAACAAGTCTTTGGAGCAAATATAGATGTAATTACAGATACATCAAACAATATCGAATTTCTGGAACAGATAAAGAAAGATGAGGTTGTTGTTTATGAATCAAAGAGATAAAACAATACTGATAAAAATAACAGATTATTGTCTGGAAATTAAAGATACACACGATTATTTTAAACAGGATAAAGAACTTTTTACAAATGAAAATAATGGTTTTATATACAGAAATTCGATTACTATGCCAATACTGCAAATTGGAGAACTTTCTAAAATGTTATCCGTGGAATTTCTAAATGAATATACAAAAATACCATGGAAAATGATTATGCGAATGAGAGATATTGTAGCCCATCACTATGGGAGCCTGGATTATGAGATTGTATGGAATACATCAGTGTCAGATATTCCAGAACTTTATCTGGGAATAGAAGAAATATTGAAAGGGTAAGCGCCACTCAATTTCATTTTACAACCTAAAACAAAAATTTAATAAAGAAAATTTCAATCGCACCTTACCGAAAAATCCGCACTTCCTGTTTATCAGAAATTGCGGATTTTCCATAAAAAAACTGTCAATTGTATCGGCATGTTAATTTTTTATCTGTCTGCCTTCATGATTCAGATGGTATTTATCCCGGTAGATCAGTTCGGAAACGGGAACAATCGTATAGCCCTTGCCTTTCAGCTTCGTAATCAGCGTATCCAGCGCCTGAGCCGTGAATTTTGCCCCGTTATGGCAGAGGATGATCGAGCCGTTTCCCAGATGCTTATGCTCCGTCACGGTCTTGATGATGGAATCCACGCCATAGTCTTTCCAGTCAAGAGAATCCACATCCCACTGAATTGCAAAGTACCCGCAGTCTTTGGCCACATTCACCACCGCATTGTCGTAATCCCCATAGGGCGGCCGAAACAGGAACATCTCATAGCCGGTCAGATCCCGCACCTTTTCATGGACCTTCATCAATTCGTCCTTCTTTACGTCGTCGGAAAGCTGGCTCATGTTTTTATGATTCTCGCTGTGGTTTCCCAGGTCGTGGCCTGCGGCCAGAATCGCCCTCACGTCGTCCGGGTAGCTTTCCACCCACCCGCCCGTCATGAAAAACGTCACATGCACGTCATGCTTTTTCAGAATCTCCAGAATTTTGGCCGTGTCCTCGTTCCCCCACGCCGCATCAAACGTCAGAGCCACCTTCGGCTCCGCAGTCTCCACGCAGTAGATCGGAAGCTCCTTCCCGTTCACGCTGTTGCTCACGCTGATATTGGCCTTTGCCGTCACCAGCACGCCCCGCACCACCGCAAGCATGGCCAGGGCGTAGACTCCGCATTTTAACCCCCAAAGCATTCTCTGCTTTGCATACTCCTCGCCGCTTTGTCCCTCTTTCCTCTCGGGCAGTATCCCTCGCAGAAGTTCCTTTACGCCCCGGTTCGTCTTTTCCTTCTTTCTTCCCCTGCGTATATATTTTTCCAGGTACTGATTCATAAAAGTCACCCATCCTGTCTGTTACTACAATGTATGAGTGAAAAATTTGTCCTTATTCTTTTTCCTGTCCTTTCCGGGACAGATTGCCTTCTGTCCTGTCTCTCACCGCAAAATCTCCACCTCATATTTTCCCTTCTCCCCTCTGGTAATCACAAGGGGATGCAGATCATACTCCGTGACCCGATATCCCTGTTTGGTGAGCGATACGGTAAACTCTGCCATACCGCCCTTAACGCAGACGCTCTCATTCTGGGCACTCACGAAATTTCCCAGGGAATAATACACCAGCATCTCTCCCCCGTCCTTTCGTTTGAGCATCTCAAAGGGCTGAAGGGCATGGGGATGCGTGCCGACGACCGCATCCGCCCCGGCCTCCAGAAACACCTGCGTCCATTTTTTCTGAAACTCGTCGATCTCTTCCGTCCCCTCGGTTCCCCAATGCACAAACACCATGACAAAATCAGACTCCTGCCCTGCCCCCGCAATATCCTCACGGATCTGATCCTCATTTTCCAGAAGATGAACCATACAGGGATTTTCCTTTGGAACGGCAATTCCGTTCGTCCCATATGTATAGTTGAGCATTCCAAACCGGATCCCGTTCCTGGTTACCACCTCAAAGGGGCGGTACCGCCTCTCCTCCTGCGTCTGGATGCCAAGACACGTGATCCCTCTGGAATCAAAGAATTTTTTCGTGAAATTGACGCCTTCCCCTCCCCTGTCAAGGGCATGGTTGGTAGCGCAGGTCACAACCGCAAAACCTGCGTCCGCAATGGCCTCTCCCACCTGGGCCGGAGTCCCGAATCTGGGATAGCCGCCGTACCGGGAGGGATTGTCCGTAAGAGGCGTCTCCTGATTGATCACGGCAATGTCGTTTTCCGAAACAATATCCTCAAAGTTATCATACAAAAAATCAAAGGAACCCTCATGAATTAACCCATAGCGGTAAATGGGCTCGTGGATCAAATTATCCCCAAACACCACAAAGGTAACTTCTCTCTCCTCCTTTGTGAACCCCCAGAAGTCCCACCTCCAGCAGCTTACCTTCCCCTCCCGGTCCGTCAGGTAAAGGCGGGAAAGCGGGGCCTTTTCCCCATTTACAGCCACGGATTCCACATCCATGCCAAGATAGGAGGACATCCATTTTGACCGGATCACGCCCTGATCATACTCGTACACGAACAGATGCTGAGACCACTTTTTCTCATCCCTCTCCACCCAGAAGGGGCGGCTTTTCCCATATCGTCCCTTCTTCCAGCAAAGAAGAACCAGCTCTTCTTTCCCGTCATTGTCCACATCCGCCCACAGCGCCTGTTGGACCTTCACTTCCTTCGGGGATTCCCACAGGATCTCCTCCCGCCTCTGAACCGTCACTCTTCTGTCTCTTAACAGAATCTCACACTCTGACTGCCCGTCAGTGACCGCACCGCTCTGCCAGGAAATCCAGACAGGCAGAAAAGCACCATGATCCCACAGAAGATACAAAACGGCGCCGGTGCATACCAGCGCCATTAAGACCATAACTATTCTTTTTGAATTCCTATTCCCACTTAAACCGATAGCTTTGTGTCCACTGCGGCTGGTCAATCGAGGTATCATAGCTAAGATATCCCTCCTCATCCGGGGCAATTCCCATCATCTGGCACCATTTCGCATCCGTGAGCCTGTCGTTTAGAGGCCACTCAAACTGATAGAAGGAGTAGACGCTTCCGCTGGCAAGCTTCACCTTGCCGTCCACCTTTACCACCACATAAAGAACAGACGGATTTCCCGTGGCCGCCTCAAGAATCCGGCCATTGGGATCCGTTGCGATGTCCACAACCACTGCCGCCGGAAATTCCTGGCTGGTGATCATGTCCCTTTCTCCCTCATCCTTCACCGCCTCATACCAGAAATGCTCAATACTGCCGCCGTAGCCCCTGATAAACTCATACTCCTCATCGGTCAGGACCTCGTCCCTGAGCTCCTTTTCCGAGATCACACGGAGACGGTCCGCCATTTCGGCAAGACGCATCAGATCCTCCCTGGCGGCCTCGCTTATCATCCCGTACCCCTCAAGGCCCTGTGCGGTCTGTCTGGCAAGACGGGCGAATCTCTCATATACAAGAGGCTCCGGCTCCACATAACCCCGGTCGTCAGATTCTTCCTCATAACCGCCGTCCCCCATCTCAGCAATCACCTGCTTGCTGTACAGCACCGTGTCATGCTTGAGCTCCGTGAAGCTGCCGGCAAAGCACTCCAGATTCTTCTTTGCCCACTGCTCCCCCTGCATGAACATGGGATATCCCTCTCCCTTGACGATAAGGAGCGGCCGCAGAATGTGGAGCCAGCCGGCATACAGACTGGCCGACCAGAGCGTTTCATTCTCCTTCGAAAGCCCCGCTCTCAGCTTCTCCATGTTTTCCAGATAGCCCGGATAATCCGTCCCGCCGCTTTCCTGCAGAATCCGAAGCGCCAGATCGCTGCCAAGAGCCGCCGGCACGTCCAGCACATCCGGGAGCATACGCCTTTCCCCGGCACTGTTTTCCTTCACGTTCTGATAGATCAGCTGCTGCATGATGGCCCCGTCAATGGTGAACCTCTGTCCCATGAAGCGGAATCCCGGAATCACATTGTCCTCTCCGTCGCCTATGGGAATGGAATTGATGACCGGAGCCGGTACGGAGGAAGTAAGAGTGCGGAACTTTGCAAATCCTTCCTCATCCCCCACAAGCGCCTCCAGGGAAAAATCCTCCCCGTAGGCCTCCCTTATCATGGGCCCGTATTCGCACACGCCGGGATCGTCGCTGGCTCCCGCAAAGAAGCTTGTCACCGCATAGACAGCCTCCCACAGGTCATAGGCCTGCTCATCCTCCAGAAGCGCCCAGGTAATCAGCAGGGCGCTCCGGTCCAGATCCTCATCCTCCTGCCGGAAATGCGTTCTTCCGTACCACATCATGGCCTTAAAGTAGGATTCCAGCTTTTCGTCTCCCTCATAATAGCCCCTTGGGATATACTGGGTATAGTCTTCCTGAAAACCGGTGATCACGGATTCCTCCACCCACTCCGTCCTGTCAATGGCATCCAGCTCCCGAAGAACAAGCTCCCTGGCATCCTCATTTACCTGGGTATCCTCGTCAAGCAGCTTTGCCCCAACGGTAAAAAACGCCACATTACGCAGTGCGGCCTCCTCCCACTCGCTTCCCTTCAGAATGTCATACTGGGCCAGAGAATGCTCCAGCATCCGTCCGCTCAGCTGCGCAACGCTCTCTGCCAGATGCTCCTTCTCGATATTCTTCAGAAGATAACTGAAATAGAGATGATACGTATGCATCAGGGAATCCACAGTCACAAAATTGGAAATCTGGCTGTAGCGGTTGGTCTCATAGATTTCAAAAAATTCCTTCCCCTCATAATCCCTCACCATAAAGCCGTTTTGCGCCAGCAGGTCAGTCATCTCGTCCGTCAAATAAAACTGCCACAGGTTGTCCACATTTCCAAGATCCGGATCCACCGTATACGCTTCCACGCAGGGCGCAGCAGGGTCTTCCTCCTGCTGCCCGGTCCGTGTGATCAGCATGGGCCTTGCCACAGTCTGCGCCAGAGCCTGGTCCGCATCGCTCTCCCCCTGCTCCTCTTGTACGCCGGAGGCATCCTCCCTCCCTGTCCCGGTCTGCGGAACCGCTTCTTCGCCCTGCCCGTGCTGTTCCTGCACCATGCCGCCGCCATCTGAAGCGTCTCCTGCCGCCCCTTTCGGCACCGCACATCCGCCGAGGATACTCACCGCTGTCAGAATCGCAAGAATCGTCCTTATTCTGCCTCTTTTCATAATGATATTCCCCCCTCTCTGTCCGTATTTCTAAAACTTCATCTGCACCAGCCCCTTCAGAATCTCCACGATCTTTTCCATGGAATCCGCACAGATATATTCAAATCTTCCATGGAAATTATGCCCGCCGGTACACAGATTCGGGCAGGGCAGTCCCATGTAGGAAAGGCGGGCTCCGTCCGTTCCTCCCCGGATCGGGATCACGCAGGGCGTAACCCCGGACTCCTCCATAGCCGCTTTGGCATTCTCAATCAGGCCCATATGCTCCTCAATAATCTCTCGCATATTGTAATAGGAATCCTTCATGGCAACCTGAACCGTATTCTCTCCATACCTGTCATTCATGTACTGTGCAACACCCAGGAAGAGCTTCTTTTTTTCCTCGAATTTTTCCCTGGAATGATCCCGGATGATATAGTCTGAAAAGGCTCTCTCCACAGTCCCTTCCAGCTGATCAAGATGATAGAAACCCTCATATTTTTCCGTGTACATGGGATTTTCCGCCACGGGAAGCATCCTCTGAAATTCCATGGCAAGAAGCAGTGCGTTCACCATCTTGTTCTTGGCGTCTCCCGGATGTACGCTCCTGCCGTTAAAAGTCACCTTGGCGCCGGCGGCATTAAAGTTTTCATATTCCAGCTCGCCCAGCGCTCCGCCGTCCACCGTGTACGCATAGTCGGCTCCGAACAGCTTCACATCAAAATGATCGGCTCCCGCACCCACCTCCTCGTCAGGCGTAAATCCGATGCGGAGCTTACCGTGGGGAATTTCCTTATGCTCCAGCAGGAACTGTGCCAGCTCCATAATCTCCGCCACTCCCGCCTTATCGTCCGCTCCAAGAAGCGTGGTCCCGTCTGTCACGATCAGGCGCTTCCCCTGATACGCCGAAAGCTCCGGAAAATCCTCCACCTTCATCACCGTGCCGTTTTCCGCATTCAGAAGAATATCGTTTCCGTCATAATTTTCAATGAGCCTGGGCTTTACATCCGCACCCGTCACGGCGGGTGATGTGTCCATATGGGCGACAAGCCCGAGCACCGGCTCGTTCCCCATCCCCTCCGAGGCCGGAACGGATGCATACACATAGCAGTGCTCCCTGTCATAGACAATCTCCGAAGCGCCCATTTCCGTCAGCTCCTGCACAAGAAGCCGAGCCAGATCATGCTGCTTTTCCGTAGTGGGAAAGCGGCCGCTTCCTTCCTCTGACTGCGTGTCAATCTTCACATACCTCAAAAATCTTTCAATAACCCTGGACATATTTCTTTCCTTCCTTTCCGTTTTACTTATAGTTAAGGACAGGCAATCGCCTGTTTCCATTCCGCTATCCGACGATCATGGAGACAATTGGCATGGTCGCCACTGACAGTATGGTGGTGAGCGCCACTCCCTTAGAAGCCATCTCATAATCCCCGTCATACTGCTGGGCCAGCATGGCCGTCATGCTCCCGACCGGCGTTGCCAAAACCACCATGCACACGCCGCAGATCACAGGGTCATCCACAAACCGCCGGATCAAAAGCATCCCGGCCACCGGAATCACCAAAAGCTTGACTGCCGAAAACAAAAGCAGCTTGCCGTCCGAAAACAGCTTTCCGATCCGGAAAGTGGCAAGGGATGCGCCGATCACCATCATGCTCAGTGGCGCCGTAAGATTACTCAAATGCGTCACGGTAAGACGCACAAACTCCGGCACCTGAATTCCGGACAGATAGATCACAATCGTGACAACGCAGGCGATCACGCCCACATTCAGGACACGTCCCAGAGAAAAGGAATCACGCCAGCTTTTCTTTTCCCTCTCTGCGCCCTCTTTCTTTGACATGGCCGATACCCCGAAAGTATAGATGAGAATATTGTAGGGAATGGTAAAAAGCGCCGCATACAAAAGAGCGCTGTTTCCATACAGGGCGGCCACTACCGGAAAGCCCATAAACCCGATATTGGAAAAAAGCGTCATGACCTGATAGGTCCCCCTGCTCTGCAAAGGCACCCGAAGCAGCCTCGGAACCAGCATGGCAAGCGCCACAAGCGCCCCGTACACCAGCACTATGATTGCGGCAATCAGGAGAAGCTGTTTTCCCTGAATCCGGCTCTCCCCCATACATCCCGTGAGTACCAGGGCCGGATTTGCGATATTCACCACGATCGCCGACAGCTTTTTACTCACCTCATCCGTGATAATACCCAGCTTATAGCACAGGAACCCGGTTCCCATCAAAAGAAACAGCACGATCATCTGTTGTAAAAGCAGCATGTCACTCTCTCCTTCACTGTTTTACTTTCTGCCGTAGACCAGCACTCTCACGTTCAGCTTTCCTTTTTTGCTGACGCCCTGACGCTCCTTATAAAGAAAACGTCCGTATCCTCTGACACTGACCTTGTCCTGTGCCTTCAGAATCTGACTGTTGTTCTCGCACAGCCTTCCGTTCACAAATACCTTTTTCTGCCGGAAAAGCTCCACGCTGTCGCTGCGGGAGAGCTTATAAACCTTGGACATCACGCCGTCAATCCTCTCCGAGGAAACCTGGATCGTTATCTCGGACAGATCTTCCTCCCGGACAGACGGCGCCTCCTGCGTCTGTTCGCACAGAACAGAGGTATGCCTGACCTTTCCCAGATTTTCCACGATAAAAGGAGCGATACTGCGCATACAGAATACGTACCCCTGATTATCCTTTATCATAATATCTCCCAGAGTGCTCCTGTCAATTCCCAGGTTCATCAGAGCCCCCAGAATGTCCCGGTGTCCCAGATCGTCCGCAAATTTCTGCATAAGGGGACTGACCCTGAGACAGACAACGGGAAATTCCTCCTGATATCCGAAATCCTCCGCACTCCCGAAGCGTACCATCACCCGCTCCGCTCCTTCATATCCGCCAAAGACCTCTGCCGGGACAAAAGAAATCTCCCGCTCCATCTCGTAAAAGCAGGACAGCTCCGAGAGCCCGAGAAAGCCCGTAAACGTATATACATTATTCTGCCAGGACTTGTCCGCAAGCTCCTTAAATCTCTTTTTCAGCCCTTCCCGTTCTTCCACGCCTTCCCCTCCCGCACTCAAAATTTCCATTAATTTTTATCATACCACAAGTTTCCCGAATCCTATAGCCTTTTTTTGTGAAACTCCTGTTAATGCGATACATATGTGGTAAAATAGAAACCATAAACAAAACAGATACAAATTCCGTGGTGAAAGGAGACCGCCATGAATCTGTCCGACGCCGTAAAGAGCATAATAAAACCCCACGAGAAAGATACGCTGACCCCGCTTTCCACTATTTTCGGTGAAAGGCTTGACAAATCAAATATTCTTTCCGAATACCCAAGACCTCAGATGGTGCGTCAGTCCTGCATCAGCCTCAACGGCAGCTGGGACTATGCCATTACCGGGGACAGCAAAGCCCCCGCCAGATATGAAGGGCACATTCTGGTCCCCTTTTCCCCGGAGGCCGCCCTCTCCGGCGTTGGAAGACAGCTTGGGCCGGATGAATATCTCTGGTACCGCAGAACGCTTCCCGTGGATGAGTCCGCTCTTCATGCGGGGAAACGACTTCTTCTGCATTTTGGAGCCGTGGACTATCTGTGCACTCTCTTTGTCAACGGTCATAAAGCTTTGACCCACGAAGGCGGCTATCTGCCCTTCGAGGCTGACATCACGCCCTTCCTTCTTCCAGAGGATAACGAGCTCATCCTTCGGGTACAGGATTTTACCGAGACAAGAAGCCAGTCCAGGGGAAAACAGACCCTGAAGAGGGGAGGCATTTTCTATACCGCCCAGAGCGGCATCTGGCAGAGCGTCTGGATGGAGTGGGTTCCCTGCGCCTATATTCACAAGCTGACCGTGCAGGCGGACTACGACACCCGGAAGGTAACCCTGGATCTGTCCATCCGCTCGCATATGGCAGAAGAATCCCCGGCTCCGCTGACTGCCTGCGCATTTTTTGACGGCAGGGCGCTTGCCTCCGGTGAACTGGTGTTTTCTGCAAACAGCAGCGCTCTCCCCGCCAAAAGCAGAGCAGCTGCCCCCATGAAGAACAGCGCTGCCCCGAACATCCTTCATGCGAGTCTGGAGCTTTCCGTTCCGGAGGAAGATTTCCATCCCTGGAGCCCGGAAAATCCCTCACTCTATGACCTGACCGTTTCCTTTGGAGCAGACCAGGTAACCAGTTACTTTGCTCTGCGCTGCTTTTCCATTGAAAAGCAGGACGGGATTCCTTTCTTTTGTCTGAACCACAAGCCTTACTTCCTCATGGGCGTGCTGGATCAGGGCTACTGGCCGGACGGCCTCTATACGGCTCCTTCGGACGAGGCCCTGATTTACGACATCACTGCCATGAAGGAGCTTGGCTTTAACATGCTGCGCAAGCATATCAAGGTGGAGAGCGCCAGATGGTACTATCACTGCGACCGCCTTGGCATGATCGTGTGCCAGGACATGGTAAACGGCGGCAGCGCTTACCACATGCCCGTGATCAGCTACCTGCCCACCCTGTTTCCCCGGCTTTCCTCCCACCTGAAGGATTCCCACTACGCCGCCCTCTCCAGAAAAGATAAGGCCGCCCGCATTCAGTGGGAAAAGGAATGCCTGGAAACCGTAGACGCTCTCGCCCATTTCCCCTGTATCGCCATCTGGGTTCCCTTCAACGAAGGCTGGGGACAGTTCGACACACGCCGGATCACGGAGCTTGTCCGAAGCAGGGACAAAACCCGCCTGATCGACTCGGCCAGCGGATGGTTTGACCAGGACTGCGGCGATTTTGTCAGCGTCCACAATTATTTCCGCCCCCTTGCGGTAACAGTGAAAAAGTGGGAAAACCGGGCCTTTTTCCTGTCGGAATACGGAGGCTTCGCCTGCCACATCCAAGATCATTCCAGTGTGGATAGGATCTTCGGCTATAAGCGGTTTGACACCCTCGGGCAGTTTCGTGCCGCTTACCATGACCTGATACAAAAATCCCTGCTTCCATTGCGGAAACAGGGACTGTCCGGTGCCGTCTTTACTCAGCTTTCCGACGTGGAAGAAGAGGTAAACGGTATTTTAACCTATGATCGGAAAATAAATAAGCTAAAGGATTGAAAAACGTGGCCGACGCTTCCTGCCCGAACTGCCGGTTCAGCTTTCTGCGGACATGGATATAGGCCGGAATCAGGAAGAGATCCGCCGCCACCCACGCCATGGGGTTGGAAAAACATGCACCCAAAAATCCAAGCTGCGGAACCAGAATCAGGCCTGCCAGGGTTCTTGCCACCATCTCAAACACACCCGCCAGAATCGCAAAGGTGCTGTAGCCCATTCCCTGAATCATGAAACGGATAATGTTTACGAAAGCCAGGGGCACATAGAAAGCGCTGTTTATGATCAGCATCTGTCTGGCGTTATTCAGAATTTCAATTTCACTGGCACTGACAAAAAGCTGTGCGAAGTTGGTGCCGAAGAAATACATGGCGGCAAAAGCGCACAGGGAATAGCCCACGCCAAGCACACTGCAGGAGAACAGGCCCTTTCCAAGGCGGTCCAGCCGTTTGGCCCCCACGTTCTGCCCTCCGTAGGTCGCCATGGTGGAGCCCATGGCATCAAAAGGACAGCTGAAAAACATACTGACCTTTCCCGAAGCCGTCACGGATGCCACGGCAATGGAGCCCAGGGAGTTTACCGCAGTCTGCATGATCACCGAACCGATGGCCGTGATGGAATACTGCAGGCCCATGGGCACGCCCATGCTGCACAGCAGCTTCATCTGATGCGGGTCCGCCTTCCACTCTTCTTTCGTAATATGTAAGATCTCATATCTTCTGATCATATACCGCAGGCAGAGAAGCCCGGAAATCAGCTGGGAAACCACGGTGGCGGCAGCGGCGCCCGCAACCCCCATCTTGAACACCACGATACACAGAAGATCCAGCCCGATATTAAGCAGGGAGGAAATCACAAGAAACATCAGCGGCGTCCTGGAATCTCCCATGGAACGGATGATTCCTGACAGGATATTGTACAGGAAAGTAGCCGGTATCCCGATAAAAATAATAAGGATATAGATGTATGCCTCCTCAAAAATATCCTCAGGCGTGTTCATCCAGGTCAGTATATCCCGGCACAGAAGCGATACCAGCAGCGTAATCACCACCGCAAATCCCGCAGAAAGCCAGACGCTGTTGGCCACAAACCGTCTCATGCCGGAATAATCCTTTGCGCCGAACTTATGCGATACCGGAATGGCAAACCCGCTGCAGATTCCCATGCAAAAGCCCACCACCATGAAATTCACGGAGCCAGTGGCCCCCACTCCGGCCAGGGCCTTCACCCCCAGAAACTGTCCCACGATAACCGTGTCCACCACACTGTAAAACTGCTGGAACAACGCCCCGAACAGAAGGGGAATGGAAAACCCAAGGATCAGTTTCATTGGCGATCCTTCCGTCATATCTCTTGTTGCATTTCCTGCCATTTCTTTTTCCTCCCGAAAAAATTGCAAGCACGCTTTGATTGGTTACTTACAGAAGTCAACAACCCAGCTGCAGGCAGCGGGGTATGTGACCCTCGCAGCATTCGCCAATATGTCTAAGTCAACCTTCGGTTGACTTTAAGCAGCCGCTTGGCTCATTGCCTGCTGGAATCAACTAAGAGTATAATCATATTTTTCAAAAAAGGATAGTAGAAACTTCTATGAAAAAAGTAAAAATCTCTTATCTTTTTTTATTCATTTTTCCGGAGGGCAAAATCCATGACCGCCGGACTGACCCGGCAAACGCAGCAGGCGGATGAGAACCCTCATCCGCCCGCTCTGTCACAAATTATTCCATTTTCTTTCCTTATGCAAAAGGATTCTCGGATTTGTAGAGCATGCCCTTAGGCTGATTGAATCCAATCTCGTCCAGCTCCACGCCGATATACTTGAACACTTCATAGAGAGCCTTTCCGAAATGTCCGAACGCAACCGCGCCGTGATGAGGATAATTGCCCTCAATGAGCACGTGGCGGTAGAATCTTCCCATCTCGGGAATTGCGAATACGCCGATTCCTCCGAAGGACTTGGTCGCAACCGGCAGAACCTCGCCGTGAGCGATATATGCGCGCAGCTTATTGTCAGCTGTGGACTGCAGACGATAGAAGGTGATCTCTCCGGGAACAATGTCTCCCTCGAGCGTTCCGTTCGTAACCTCTACCGGCAGGGAACGGGCCATAATCATCTGATTCTTCATGCTGCATGCGGAAAGCTTCTTGGAATTGGTGTTTCCGCAGTGGAAGCCCATAAAGGTATCCTTGTGCGTGTAATCGTATTTGCCCTTGATTGCCTCGTCAAACATATCGTCGGGAACCGTATTGTTGATGTCAAGCAGAGTCACGATATCGTTGCTTACCGCCGTACCGATAAACTCGCTCAGTGCGCCGTAGATATCAACCTCGCAGGATACGGGAATACCCATTCCGGTGAGACGGCTGTTCACATAGCAGGGAACGAAACCAAACTGGGTCTGGAATGCGGGCCAGCATTTTCCGGCGATTGCCACATACTCGCGGTATCCCTTGTGAGCCTCCACCCAGTCGAGCAGTGTGAGCTCATACTGTGCCAGCTTGCTTAAGATCTCGGGCTTTTTGTTTCCTGCACCAAGCTCTTCCTCCATCTCCTTTACCTTTGCGGGAATTCTCTCGTCTCCCTCATGCTTGTTGAAGGCTTCGAAAAGATCCAGCTCGGAGTTCTCCTCGATCTCAACGCCCAGGTTGTAGAGCTGCTTGATGGGAGCGTTGCAGGCAAGGAAGTTCAGCGGTCTCGGACCGAAGCTGATGATCTTAAGGCTCTTAAGCGCCACGATCGCTCTCGCAATGGGAACGAACTCATTGATCATATCCGCACACTCCGCAGCTGTCCCAATAGGATATTCCGGGATATAAGCCTTGATATTGCGCAGCTTCAAGTTGTAGCTTGCGTTCAGCATACCGCAGTAAGCGTCGCCTCTTCCGCCTACCAGGTCGCTCTGGCTTTCCTCTGCCGCACCGATAAACATAGCCGGTCCGTCAAAATGCTTTGCCAGCAGCGTCTCGGAAATCTCCGGTCCGAAGTTTCCAAGGTAAACGCAAAGAGCGTTACAGCCGGCCTTCTTGATATCCTCAAGAGCCTGAACCATATGGATCTCACTCTCCACGATGCAGACAGGACACTCATAGATATCCTCCACATCATACTTTGCCCCATAGGCCTCCACCAGAGCCTTTCTCCTGTTAACGGAAAGGGATTCCGGGAAGCAGTCGCGGCTGACTGCCACGATACCGATTTTTACCTTTGGTAAATTGTTCATTTCAAACATCCTCCTTAAAATGATTTATGATAATTTTTGATTACTCATTGCAATTCAGGTTTTTTCCAATAAGACCCATGGGGCTTCCCTCCGGAAGTCCTCCCTCCGGGTGTCCCAGAAGCCATTTGTTCTTAGCGGTCAGATGTCCGTCCTCACCGCCCTTATGCTCTCTGTCAAGATCAAGATTCGTTCCCTTCGGAAGCACAATGGCAACCTTGAAGCCCGCACCGTCAACACCGCAGGGCGCATAGTGCAGCGTGGTGGCATAAACCTCCACCGCCACGCCGGCAGGAACCAGAAACGCTTCCACCTTTGACGTGTCATAAGTAAAATCCTTGGTAATGTCCTGCTGGGAACCGAGCATCAAAACGGCGTCCGTGGCAGCCACATTGACCTCCGAGCTCCTGTGATACTCCAGGGCGTTTAACATACAGTTGTGCCCGTTGCAGTATCCGATCTGAATGGGAAGCTCTCCGTAAGTGATTTCCGCGAGCTCCTTCATCACCGGAAGCGCCTCCAGTTTCTCATCTCCTGGCACATAAACCACGTCGTCCGGGCAGGGCGTCTCCTCCATCGCTTTCACAAGGCCGGAAAAATCAATTCCCTCAATGACCTTTCCGTATTTGCCGAATCTTTCATCCGTTACACTGTAGATCTTCATTTTCTTCTCCCTTCTTATTTATTGTTGCTGATGCCTGCGGATCATTTGATTACATCAAACAGCGGCTTGCAGACAGGGTAAATCTGCTTAAACTGCTGATACCTCTCCTCATATTTCGCAACCAGCTCCGGCTCCGGCTCCACCGTATCTATAATCTTCACGATCTTTGCCGCCGCTTCCTCCACGTTCGCATACTCGCCGCAGGCAACCGCCGCCAGCATGGCTCCGCCAAGGGCAGGTCCCTCCTCGCTCTCGATCACGTCCACCTTCAGATTCAGGATATTGGCAATCATCTTTTTCCACAGAGGACTCTTTGCGCCGCCGCCGCAGATCTTCGTGCGCTCGATCTGAATTCCCAGGGATTTTGCCACCTCAAAGGAATCCCTCAGCGCAAAAGCGACCCCCTCCAACACCGCCTGGGTCATATCCGCTCTGGTCGTATCCATGGTCATACCGATAAAGGTTCCCCTTGCATTGGGATTGTTGTGAGGTGATCTCTCACCCATCAGATACGGAAGGAAATATACATGGTTTTCGCCAAGCTTTTCGATTCCCTGCTGCTCTTTCGCATACTCGTCCGTTCCAACGATATCCTCCATCCACCATTTGTTGCAGGAGGCGGCGCTTAACATGCATCCCATCAGATGATAATGCCCGTCCGCATGGGCAAAGGCATGGAGCGCATTGTACTTATCCACCCCGAAATTCTTGGATGAGATAAAAATCGTTCCGCTGGTTCCCAGGGAAATATTGCACATACCATCGCCCACGGTGCCGGTTCCCACAGCCGCAGCCGCATTGTCGCCGGCTCCCGCCGCCACCTTCACTGTCTCAGGAATCCCAAGCTCTGCGGCGATTTTTCCTGTAACGGTTCCCACGCACTCATAGCTCTCATAAAGCTTTGGCAGCATCTCTTCCTTAATACCGCAGATTTCGCACATTTCCTTTGACCAGCAGCGGTTCTTCACATCCATGAGCAACATGCCGGAAGCGTCCGACACATCCGTGCAGTTCACTCCGGTAAGCTTATAAGCGATATAGTCCTTGGGAAGCATGATCTTTGCGATCCTTGCAAAATTTTCCGGCTCTTTGTTTTTCACCCACAGAATCTTGGGTGCGGTAAACCCGGTAAAGGAAATGTTTGCGGTGTACTCCGAAAGCTTTTCCTTGCCGATCACGTTGTTCAGATAATCGCATTCCTCGTAAGTCCTTCCGTCGTTCCACAAAAGAGCGGGACGGATCACCCGATCCTCCGAATCCAGAATCACGAGACCGTGCATCTGTCCTCCGAAGCTGATGCCCGCAACCTGGGACTTATCCGCCTGTGCGATCAATTCCTTTATTCCCTCCATGGTCTGCTCATACCAGTCCTCTGGCTTTTGCTCCGACCAGCCCGGATGAGGAAAATAAAGGGGATACTCCCTGGAAACAATTTTCTGAATCTTTCCTTCCCCGTCCATCAGCAGCAGCTTCACCGCACTGGTTCCCAAATCAATTCCTATGTACAGCATGATAACCCTCCTTGAAAATATTATATATTGTCATTCAGACAACCGCCGTCCCCTCCGGCTTTTCCCGAACGGGATCCGGCCTTTGCCCGAATCTCTCCCTGTCACACAAAATAATGAAGATTCTCTCTCATGATCACTTCCAGCTTGGAATAGCGCTTTCTCTCCTCCAGCCGCCGTCCGTAACACATCTCCTCAAACAAAACCTTCACCGCAAAATAAGCCTGCCAGCTCAAATCCTGGTAGATCACCGCATCAATGGAGGAATCCTCCACATACTCCCGTATCTCCTCAAACAAGTCAAAACCGATCAGCCTGATATCCGTTCTGCCCTGCCGTCTTAAAACCCCGGCGACCACATCCAGCCGATAGGTCAGATCAAAAATTCCTTTCACGCAATCACTGCCCGCCGCCAGGACGGTCTCGCCGCTTCCGATCCAGTCCATCACCTGTTTCCGGATGTCTTCCTCCTCCATCAGTCCGTATACCGCAGGAAGAAGGCTGACCTGCGGATATTCGCTGATTTTATCCTGAAAGCCTCTGAGCCTTGCAAGAATATCATGATTGGTCTTGTACTCCTGCGTCACCGGAACAAACACCTGCCCGCCGCCGCTGAGCATTTTCCCCATGAGCTCCGCCGCAAGCCGGCCGCTCTGGTAATAATCCACCCCCACATAATAGGCGTCCGCATTCTTGTCATAATCACGACTGAGCAGCACGATACGGCACTTTCTCTCCTCCAGCTCTCTTAAGATCTCACCGGCAACTTCCCGATGGGAACAGGCAAGGACAAAGCTTCTCACGCCCCGCTCCAGCATTCTCTCCACGGCCTGTTTCTGCTCTTGCGGATTCTCCGCGTCAAACTCAGATACCAGCATCATCAGCCCGTCATCGCCAAATTCCTTCACCGCGCGCTGGATCCCCCTTCTGACCTCACCGGAAAAATAGTTGGCGCTCTTTGACTGAAAACCCACATAGGCAATGGTATAATGCCTGTTCATGGCAAGGTTTCTGGCGTTTCGGTTCTGCACATAATGATATCTCTCGAGGGCATCCTCCACAATCCGGCGGGTTTCTTCACTGACATTGCCCTTATTCCCCATCACCTTGTATATCGTGGTTCTGGAAATGCCGATTTGTTTCGCTATTTCTTCTAATGTCATCCGCGATATTTTTTCCATATTGTCACCGCCCGCATGTGGTTAACACGTGTTAACTATATAATATCACCAATCGGAAGCTTTGTCAACAGAGAGAAACAGGAGAATTCACGTTCTATAGGAATTCTCCTGTTTCATGGAATGTTTTTCTCTCAGCGCCGCATTTTGTTTCCTTATCTATACAAATTTACACAAGCTCCGGCTTAAGCCTCACTGAAAATTCCATTTTCTCCCCGTTCAGCCGGTATTCCTCCAAAAGCATGGGGCCGCAGCTTGCGGAGCCGATTCCGCTCTGACGATAATCCACACACAGAACGGTATAAGGCGACGGTTCCAGCTCATAGTTGTGCATTTTTTCCGTGAGCTCCTCCTGGGTATAGACAGAGGCGTTAAAGGCAAAGGTTTCTTTTCCCGCCACAGTGAGCAGCGCTCTCTCCCCTCTTACCGTCACATAATCGCAGTCGTGATGGCTTCCGTTTTCCTGAGGCCTCAAATAGTCCTCGTGCATGGCTTTTACATCCGTCTCGAAAAGCCCGTGCCAGGATGCCCGCCTCTTGTCAATATAGCTCTCAACCGGTCCCAGTCCGCAGTAAGTCACTTTCGCCATGGAACCCGGAAGGAACAGGCGCAGGCCAAACCTTGGCAGGAAGGGAAATTCGGGATTTTTCCGCACATGCAGCTCCACATCCAGCTTTCCGTCCGGCCAGACGCTCCAGCAGGCCCGGATATTCAAAATCCTCTGCAGGTAAATGGCGGACAGGGACAGCACGGTTTCGATTTTCACCCTTCCGTCCTCCTCCCATACTCTGGTCTCATAGGCTCTGGCCACCGTCCGGTCATATCCGGCCTCCATCCACTCTCTCTTGATATTCCGGTCATTGTCCGTGGGAGCTCTCCAGATATTGTACTCCATGGCCCGTTCCAGGAGAGACTGGTTTCGGTAAACCATCTTCGCAAACACACCCGTCAGCTTGTCATAGGTATAGCAAAAATCCGCCGTGGAGATCAGGATCCCGCACTCACTCTCTTCGATCTCAGGGCAGACGCATTCACTGCCGTCCCCATACAGTTCTTTCACCTTCTGATTTCGGCTGTCGGCATTCTTTAACTCAACCTCCTCAAATCCAAGTTCGAAGCCTGCGGGAAGAACCTCGCTTGCCTTCTTCTGTATATAGGTGACCTTCAGGAAACATTTTCCGCTCTCCGGGACAGTGAAAAAGACGGGAACCGCTCTCTCCTGATGCGCCGGAATGTCCAGAAGCCCGGGACTGTCAACCACGCCCGTCTCCCTGACGGAGCCGTCGCAGACGACTTCATAACGCACCGTTAGGTATTCCTTCAGATTTACAAAATCCATGTAATTGTGCAGTATGATTTCTTTCTTTTCCTGATCCAGGGAAACGATCCTGGCCGGTCTCTGGACATTCTTGAATTCCTTAAGCCCTGTATGTACTGTGCGGTCAGGGTATACCAACCCGTCCATGCAGAAGTTGCCGTCATGAGGGAATTCCCCGTGATCTCCGCCGTATCCGTACATTTTCTTTCCCGCGGCATTTGTTCCCATATAGATGGCATGATCGCACCACTCCCAGATGAAGCCGCCGCAGGCTCCGTCATGTTGCTGCACCGCCTGGAAATAATCCTCCAAATCTCCGGGGCCGTTTCCCATGGCATGGCAGTATTCGCACATCACGTAGGGTTTTGTGCCGTCCTTATCAAAATACTCATGCAGGCTTTCAAGCGACGGATACATACAGCTGTAGGTATCCAGGGCGCTGTAATCATACTCCCGTCCTCCGGGCACGTACCTCGCACTCTCATAATGTGTGAGACGATCCGGATCAAATTCCTTTGTCCACTTGAGCGCCGCCTCAAAGGTGCAGCCATAGGCACACTCATTTCCCATGGACCACATAATCACACAGGGGCGGTTCTTATCCCTCTCCACACAGCGCCTGGTTCTGTCCACCGTAGCCTGCGTAAATTCCGGGTTGTCCGCAATCGCCACTCCCCATCTCCTGCTCCTTGACGCCCAGTCGGTCTCCGTGGAATAGACCGATTCCGCCCCATGGCTCTCATTGTCCGCCTCGTCGATCACATAAAACCCAAGACGGTCATAGAGCGGATAAGCCCAGGGTGCGTTTGGATAATGACTGGTACGGATGGCATTGATATTGTGCTGCTTCATCAGGGTAAGATCCCTCATAAGCCTCTCCTTACTGATCACAAAACCCGTAACAGGATCGCTGTCGTGACGGTTTGTCCCGTGGAATTTCACTTTTGCCCCGTTGATATACAGAACGCCGTCTGCAGCATGGATTTCCCGGATTCCCACCTGATCCGTAATCACCTCGTCCTGGGTCTCCAGCACCAGCGTATAGAGCCAGGGCTCCTCTGCATTCCAGAGAAGAGCGTCCTTCACCTCCAGGGTTATTTTTCCCTTTTCATCCAGTAAATCCGCCCCGCCATCTGCCGCCAGATTCCCCTGAGGATCCAAAAGCGACGCTCTGGTTGCAACCGGCTTTCCCAGATACCAAATCGCAATCTCCACGTTTCCATCCCGGTAGTCCTTTGTTGGCTTTGCCTTCACGAAATAGTCAAAAATTCCCTCTTTCGGCCTTCTCAGCAGATACACATCCCGAAAAATTCCGCTCATCCTGAATTTGTCCTGGTCCTCAAGATAGCTTCCGTCACACCATTTCAGGACCAGCACGCAAAGCCTGTTTTCCCCATCCCTGAGACTGTCCGTGATCTCAAACTCGCTGGTGGAATGGGACACCTGGCTGTAACCCACAAAAACGCCGTTCAGCCATACATAGAAGCAGGAATCCACTCCCTCAAAATTCAGAAATGCCCTGGGCGCCTTTTCGTCCCTGTGATAGTCAAAGGTCCGCACATACTCCCCGCAGGGATTTTGATGGGGAACATAAGGCGGATCCATGGGAAAAGGATAGCGCACGTTTGTGTACTGATGGCGGTCATGCCCGTCATTCTGCCACACTCCCGGAACCTTCACCGTCTCAAACTCCGATAATTCAAAGTTCTCCCGGAAAAATTCCTCCTGCGCATCATAAATACTGTCAAAGTAGCGGAATTTCCACTCTCCGGAAAGCGGCACAAAACGATCCGACTCTTCTCTCTCCCCGGCCGGATTGTCCATTCTGCCGGACGCCGGGATGTAATAGGCCCTGTTTGGCATGGTATTTACATGCAGCGTCTTCAAGTCTTCATAATATTTCGGAATAATCATCTTCTTCCTCCTCCTTATCCTCTTCTATTATTTCCATTATAAAAAGTTCTCCCGGAAATTGCCATAGCTTCTATTAGACAAAATATACACAAAATGATACAATTAAACAAAACAGGAAAGAAGGTCCGCCATGTATTCCTACACCGGTTATCTCTATGAATCCGACCACGAAATTGTGGATTGTGCAAATCCCCTTACCATCAGCGGCTGCGGAATCTACCGCCTGATCCGCCAGCCCTCCATGACCACCACACGGCCCGAAGGGCGCAGAGATTACCAGCTTCTCTATGTTTCCCGCGGAAAAGCCTTCTTTCATTTCGACGGAAGGGATGAGGCGGCCCATGCGGGATGTATGGTACTGTACCGTCCGGGAGAGCCCCAGCATTATTACTACTATGCCGAGGATGCCCCCGAGGTATGCTGGATTCACTTTTCCGGCACGCATGCCTGCGATATGCTGGACAAAATTGGATTCTCTGCCGCTCATATCCTGGACTGCGGTATCCTGAGCAGCTATTCGGAATTTTTCCGCCAGATTGTGCAGGAGCTGCAGCTAAAGCGTCCCTGTTTTTCGGAATGTCTTTACCTTTCTCTGCGCAGGCTCTTTGCGGAGATCCACAGAAATCTTCTGGAGCTATCTGCGGACAATCGGATGAACCAGAAGGAGATGGAAGATACCATCCGCTATTTCAATGAAGCGTTCTCTCAGGAAATCAGCATTGAGGAGTATGCAAAAAACCAGCACATGAGTGTGTGCTGGTTTATCCGCTGTTTTAAACGTTACATGGGCATGACGCCCCTGCAGTACGTCACCGCCATCCGTATCACCAAGGCAAAGGACCTGCTCAAAAACACCGCTTTCACCATCCAGGAGGTTGGCCGTCTTGTAGGGTACGAAAATCCTCTGTATTTCAGCCGAATTTTCAAAAAACAGACGGGACATTCTCCCTCCGAATACCGAAAAGAATACTGAACCTTTTACTTTTGCAGACCATTTGCGCTTTTGCTGAAAACATAACCTTATTCAAAAGGAACCACAGCGCCCTGATACGTGTCTTCAATAAATTTTTTGATCTCATCCGATTTAAGAACCTCCACCAGCGCCTTAACCGCATCGCTGTTCTCGTTTCCTTCCTTCACGGCGATCACGTTCACATAGGTCTGTGCCGCAAGGGAATCGGAAGTCTCCGTCGCCAGCGCGTCCGTCTGGGCATTCAAGCCTGCATCCAGAGCATAGTTTCCGTTGATCACGGCAAAGGCAACCTCGGAAAGAACCTTGGGAACCTGGGCCGCTTCCATCTCAACGAAGTTGATCTTATAAGGGTTTTCCTCGATATCGTTGATCGTCGCATTGATACCCGCATCCGCTTTTAACTTAAGCAGTCCGTTGTCCTGCAGAAGAAGCAGGGCTCTGGCTTCATTGGTCGTATCGTTGGGGACTGCCACGTCCGCACCCTCCGGCACGTTGGTAAGATCGCTTTCCGTTCCCGCATAGATTCCGAACGGCTCATAGTGAATTCCGCCCGCATTTACCAGATGCGTGCCCCTCTCCTCGTTGAAGCTGTCGAGATAGGGAATATGCTGGAAATAGTTGGCATCAATATCTCCCTCTTCCACCACATTGTTGGGCTGCACATAATCGTCAAACACCGTGACCTGAAGGTCATAGCCCTTCTGCGCCAGAATCGGCTTTGCCGCCTCCAGAATCTCCGCATGGGGCACTGCCGTCGCCGCAACCGTGATCACCTGCAGCTCACCCGCGTTCTGCTCTTCCTGTGAGGCATCCGCCGTATCAGCCTGCGCCGCATCCTCTGCCTGTGCGTTGTCCGCCGCATCAGCCGCTGCCGCATCCTCCGTCTGTGCGTTATCTGAGGTTTCCGCCTCAGGCTGCGCCGTACTTTCCTTACTCCCGCAGGCGGTAAGAAGCCCCGATGCCAGAACCGCTGTTAAAACAAGTGACAAAAATTTTTTCATAAAACACTCCTCCTTCTGCAGTTACCTGCATTCTCTCTATGATAAACTCCAAAAACTGATCGTTTGAAGTATTATCCTTTTATCCGGTAATGCGTTTATCCAGTTTTTTGGAAAGCCTGGTTCCCAGCATTTGAAGGATCTGAACCAGCAAAACCAGGAGAATCACGGTTACGAACAATATCTCCAGATTATTCCTGTAGTAGCCGTACTGAATGGCAATGTTGCCAAGTCCGCCGCCGCCTACCACGCCCGCCATGGCCGAATATCCCAGAATCGTGCCCAGCGCAATCGTCACACCCACGATCAGGGAGGTTCTGGCCTCCGCCAGAAGCACCTTGAATATAATGGTAAAAAGGCCTGCACCCATGCTCTGGGCCGCCTCGATCACCCCATGATTCACCTCCAGAAGCGAGGATTCCACCAGCCTTGCCACAAACGGCGCCGCCGCAAGAGCCAGCGGTACGATCGTTGCGGCAGGTCCATAGCTTTTTCCCACAATAAGCTTGGTCAGAGGCATAATTGCGATCAGTAGAATAAGGAAAGGAACGCTCCGCACAATATTCACCACAAAATCCAGAACCTTGTAAACGAACGCTCCGGGCTTTAGCCCTCCCGGCGCCGAAACCACCAGAATCACCCCTAGCGGCAGCCCGATGGCATATGCGATCAGGGTGGAGACCAGCGTCATATATAAAGTAATCCATGTATTTTCAACCAGCATGTTAACTGTCGCACTATCCCACATAACCCTCAAGCTCCTCCACTTCCAGTTTTCTATCCTTTAAATATTGAACCATTTTCTCCGCAGTCACCTGATCCTGCGGCAGCTGCAGGATCATCTGTCCGTGAGCCACGCCCCCGATATCCCGTGTGTCCGCAAGCAGAATGTTTACCGGCGCCTTACAGGTGATCACCATATTGGCAATCACCGGCTCAAAGGAAGAATTGCTGGAAAAAACAATCCGGATGCAGCGCTTACCCTGCATCTCCAGAGTCCGGTTCCCTTCCCCCTGGAATACCAGCTTTTTGGCAGCAGGACTTCCCGGTCTTGAAAAAACCTCCTCCACGGTTCCGGTTTCCGCAAGGAAGCCGGAATCTATAATCGCAACATGGCTGCAAATTTCCTGGACCACCGCCATCTCATGCGTGATGATGACGATCGTGATCCCATATTTTTCATTAATTTCCTTAAGCAGGGCGAGAATGGATTTGGTCGTAGTCGGATCCAGGGCGCTTGTGGCCTCGTCGCACAGAAGGATTTTGGGATTATTGGCAAGAGCTCTTGCAATGGCAACCCTCTGCTTCTGTCCTCCCGAAAGCTGGGCCGGATAAGCTCCGGCCTTCTCGGAAAGCCCCACGATCTCGAGCAGCTCTGCCGCCCGTTTCCTTGCCGCCTTTTTGGATGAGCCGGTAATTTCCAGCGGAAAACAGATATTATCAAGAACCGTCCTCTGCATCAGCAGATTGAAATGCTGGAAGATCATGGCGACCTGCGTCCTGACCTTTCGAAGCTCGCCGTCTTTTAAGGAAGATAAATCCCTGCCCTCAATACAGACCGTACCCGAGGTGGGCCTCTCAAGGAAATTGAGACATCTCACCAAAGTGGACTTCCCTGCGCCGCTCATACCGATGATCCCGTAGATCTCGCCTTTATGTATGTCAAGATTAATGCCTTTGAGGGCCTCAACCTTATTGTCTTTTCCAAGAAAAGTCTTGGTCACATCCTTTACCTGAATGATCGTCTCCATCTGAATCCATTCCTTCATCTTATAATGTGCATACATACCGCCTACATTTTCGTATCATATCACAAACCATACCTCCTTGCAACTTATTCCTTCCCAGGTAACCGCAAAACGGGATTTATGCGAAAATATCGTCTGAATATTCTGCAAATTTACAAGTTCCCCAATTATCCGCATCCATTTTGATCTTCCCTTATCAGCACATCCGCCTTCCGTTTATTTTCATATTTATTCCATATGATTAGTATGTTACTACTTTTTCCCATCTCTGTCAACAAGGAATTTATCAGTAATTTAAGTAGACATATCGGTGAGAATCTATTATAATTTACTTTAACTATAATTATACATTTTCGGGGGACGACCATGAAAAATCTAAAGATCAGAACAAAATTACTGGTAACATTTATGCTCATTATCCTTCTGTTTATCGGAACGGTAGTCGTTGCAACCACCGGGTTGAAGCAGAATGCGGCAAAGTACTCTCAATTTTATAACGTTGGCTATCAGATCACCAACAAGGTTATGAACATGCGCCGCGGACTGCAGATTATCGTGAAGGATCTCACCTTTATCACCATAGAAGGGGACGCATCCAAAATCGAAGCCTATACGGCGGACATGCAGAAGGAGCTGGACGGTCTGCAGACAAACGGCACATGGCTCTTTGAAAATTTCACAGGCGATGCCGAACTGCTTAACACCTTCGCCACTCATATTACCACGGCCGTGGAAATGCAGGATACCGTTATCAAGACGGCGCAGACCGACAACAAAAAGGCGCAGGAGATGCTTCTTAACGAGTACCAGCCCCTGGTGGAGGAGGCCGTAAATACGCTGATCCAGATCAGCGCGGTTGCGGAGCAGAATGCGGAGGATGATTACCTCAACACCGTTTCCATGCAGGACATGCTGGAGGCTCTCCTTCTCGGAATGGCGGGAGGCGCACTGGTCATCACGCTGGTTCTCTCTACCTATCTGACAAGTGCGATTACGCGTCCTTTACGCGAACTGGAAAAATCCGCTGAAAAGATCGTGGGCGGAAACTTTGATTTTTCCATTACATATACGTCAAAGGATGAGCTCGGAAAGCTGGCGGAGGCTTTCCGGAACATGACCGTTATTCTGGAATCCGTTATCTCCGACGCTTCCAGGCTCTTAAGCGAGATGGCGGACGGAAACTTTGATGTCCGCACAAAGGCGGAGGATCACTATGTGGGAAGCTTCCAGAGCCTTCTGGGCTCTATCCGCAAGCTCAACCGCGGTTTAAGCTCCACCCTGGGACAGATCAATGCCAGCGCCGACCAGGTTGCCGCAGGCTCAGGCCAGGTGTCAGACGGTGCGCAGGCGCTCTCCCAGGGAGCCACCGAGCAGGCTTCCGCAGTGGAGGAGCTGGCTTCCACCATCGCCGGTATTTCCTCCCAGGTAAAAGATACCGCAGAGAACGCCGCAGTGGCAAGAAAGCAGTCCAATACGGCTGAGGACGAGGTGGAAACCTGCAACAAGCAGATGCAGGAAATGATCACCGCTATGGAAGAGATCACCCGTACTTCCAATCAGATCGGAAACATTATCAAAACAATTGAAAGCATCGCATTCCAAACCAATATACTCGCACTCAACGCATCCGTGGAAGCTTCCAGAGCCGGCACCGCAGGCAAGGGCTTTGCGGTGGTTGCCGATGAGGTGCGCAGCCTTGCAGGCAAGAGTACAGAGGCTTCCAAGGACACTGCGGAACTGATCGAGAGCTCCATCAAGGCAGTAAACCGCGGTACTGAGATTGCAAATTCCACGGCAAAATCCCTGGTGAAGGTAGTGGAGGGCGTTCGCACCGTTTCCACCAAGGTGGATATGATTGCCGCAGCCGCTGAGGAGCAGGCAGGTGCGGTGGAGCAGGTTACCGTGGGCGTTGACCAGATTTCCAGCGTGGTTCAGACAAACTCGGCCACGGCACAGGAGAGCGCCGCAGCCAGCGAAGAGCTTTCCAGCCAGGCTGAAATGCTGAAAAATCTCGTTTCACAGTTTATCCTCCGTGCCGAGTATGCACAGGGGCAGGGTGTTTCCAACCGCTCCAATGCCAGTCCGTACCAGAATAATCGCACATCGGAAATGATTAGTCTGGATTAAGACTGCAGAGAAAGGTATCCTTATCATGAATTATAAAAAAGCAGTGGTATCCCTGGGTCATAAGGCCCTGGGATACACCACTTTAGAGCAGCTGGACGCCGTTAAAATAACGGCCAGAGCCCTGGCCGATCTGGTGGAGGCCGGATATCAGCTGACCATCACACACAGCAACGGCCCCCAGATCTCCATGATCCACAAGGCAATGACCGAGCTGCGCCGTGTCTATACCGATTATACTCCCGCCCCCATGTGCGTATGCAGCGCCATGAGCCAGGGATATGTGGGCTACGATATTCAGAATTCCCTCAAAGCGGAACTCCTTAGCCGCGGAATCAGCAAAACGGTTTCCACCATACTAACGCAGGTCACTGTGGATCCTTATGACGACGCCTTCTATGAGCCCACGAAGCTGATTGGCCGCCATATGTCCGCCGAGGACGCCGAGGCAGAAATCAAAAAGGGAAATTATGTAAAGGATGAGCCGGGTAAAGGCTTTCGCCGGATTATTGCCGCTCCAAAGCCCCTGGATATCGTTGAGATCGAAGCGATACGCACGCTTGCAGATGCCGGACAGATCGTGATTGCCTGCGGCGGCGGCGGAATTCCCGTTATTGAGCAGAAACATGCATTAAAAGGCGCCTCGGCAGTAATTGAGAAGGATGCCATAGCCGGAAAACTTGCCGCAGACCTGATGGCGGACCAGCTTATCATCCTGACCTCCGTTCCCAATGTTTACCGTAACTTTGGTACGCAGGAACAGGAAGCCATCCTGCGGCTTTCGCTCTCCGAGGCGGAAGAAATGATTCGGGAAGACCAGTTTGAGGAAGGAACCATGCTTCCCAAGATAGAAGCCGCTATCGCCTATCTCTCGGTCAACAAGGGGGGAAGCGCTCTGGTTACATCAATCAATGCGATTGGACCGGCTCTGAAGGGAAAGGCAGGCACGTTAATTACAATATAGAATCATGCAGACGAAAAGCCCCGGAGATCCAGGGCTTTTTCTTTTCTCTATTTATCACTTCTAACCTAATCCAGGTTTAACTGCTTACGGATGAGATATTCACTCAAAAAATACAATCCGACTGCCAGTGCGCATTCCAACGCTCCCATAATCCAGTATGTGGGAGCCAGAATGGCAAAAACATTTTCCGTCCCGTTATACATATTGTAGAACATCATAGGCATAACGATTACCATGGAAACAACCTGCACAACCGTATTAATCGCAAAGTAAGCGCCAATTGACCCCAACACCTTGTGCTTGTGCACCATCTGTCCGATGGAAATCGAACCCGCTATTATCATTGTCCCATACACTATTCCCGCTGCCAGCATAAAGAAAATTCCTGCAAGGAATGACGTGAACTGAATTCCTACATTGCTGTGGATCATCTGCCAGACATAGGACAACAATTCACCGAACTCATTCCAGCTAAGTTCCTGTCGAAGGAGAAAGAAAAATGCCATTCCTCCCACAATCAGAATACTGGCAAAAACACCCACCATGGATAAAAAGATCCAGGCCGCCATAATCAGTACCTTGGAAAGCAAAAGCTGCCTTGAAGTTGCCGGAAGCGTATGGGTCAGATACCCCTCATCCGTAAACATGCTCCGGTAAAAGCGGACCGCCAGATACAGCATGATTCCCAGGCTCACCCCGAGAACGGCAAGGTAAAACAACATCCAGGTCAGCACAGCCAGCACTCCCAGTCCGTCCAGAGAGCTGTCCCAGACGGGGGATGCGAACCCGAATCCCGCAAGAACCGCAAGCCCCATCAGTGCGCCGAGCAGAATCGTGGGAATTTTCCAAATCGATTTCCATTCATGCTTTAATAATTTTCCTAACATGCGAACACCTCCCTGAAATAGGAATCCACGCTCTTGCCTTTTACTTCCCTGATCTCCTCCACGGTTGTCTGAAGAAGCAGCCTGCCCTCCCGGATAAAGATCACCTCGTCCAGAATATTCTCAATATCCGAGATCAAATGGGTCGACAGCAGCACGGTCGCCTTCTCATTATAATTTTTAATAATTGTCTTGATAATATAGTCCCTCGCCGCCGGATCCACGCCAGCAATCGGCTCATCCAGCACATACAGATCCGCATCCCGGCTCATCACCAGAATCAATTGTACCTTTTCCCTGGTGCCCTTTGACAAGGTTTTAATCCTGTCATTTTCGTTAATATGAAGGGACAAAAGCATCTCCCTGGCCCTCTCCATTCTGAAATCTTCATAAAAATCCGCAAAATATTCAAGCAGCTCCTTCACACGCATACTGTTCTGAAAGTAAGTGCGTTCCGGAAGATAAGATATCCTGGCCTTGGTCTGTGCACCGGGCGCCAGTCCGTTTATGAGAACCTGCCCGCCGGTCGGAACCAGAAGCCCGTTCAATATCTTGATCAGCGTGGTCTTGCCGCTCCCGTTAGGCCCGAGAAGTCCTACAATCTTTCCCCTGGGTATCACAAGATTCAGTCCGTCCAGGGCCGTCCTTTTCTTTTCGTATACCTTGGTCAAATTCCTGATTTCTACCAATCCGCTCATGCACTCTCCCCTCCTGTCTCCTTTTTCAGCATAATCAAAATGTCTTCCCGTTCGAAACCAAGGGCTTTCATCCTCTTCAAAAAATCATCAATCTGCTCCTTCGCCAACTGGTTCTTAGTTTCTCTGATCATGTTTAAGTCCTCCGTTACCACTCTCCCGCTGGTTCTCAGCGTTACCACAAGATTACGGTGCTCTAATTCCGCAAGCGCTTTCTGCATAGTGTTGGGATTGACACCTGCGTCTGCCGCCAATTCCCTCACACTGGGTATCTTCTCTCCAGGCTCATATATTCCTGCAGCTATCTGCATCTGGATCCGCTCCAGAATCTGTGAATAGATGGGTCGGTCAGAATCTAAATTCCATGCCATAGAATCCTTCCTTTCTCTGTATTATTGTACTATCTAATTAATACAATAATACTATTATGAGCTTTTGTCAACAGGAATTTAAAAATATTTCCTATTCCGCAGAACAATAACCCAGAACGCTCATTAAGGCCCCGATTATAATACAGAAATCCCCAATATTAAAAATAATCCGCCTAAGCCACCGAAAAGGCACGTTAAAGCTCACATAATCCACCACGTACTTTCTTGCGACTCTGTCGTATGTGTTCGTGTAAGCTCCGCCAAGCAGAAGCGTTAACCCCCATTTGAGGAGCCCCTTTCCCGCATGTCCAAGGGTAATTACATAAAGAACCGTAAGCAGTGCGGCAAGCAAAACAGAAATAATCATCACCGCCTTCTGCCTCTCCTGTCCCGCATTGAGAAAAGCTCCCCTGTTGTGATGCTTACGAATAATCAGCGCATTCCCGCACCTTAAGTCTTCCGAGCCCTCCTCCTTATTCTTCTCAATATAATTTTTGATTCCGGTTTCCAGCCCGAATATTCCTAATATCACTGCCAAATATTTCATGTTCTCTTCCCTCTCCATTCATATGTCTCCTATGCTCCTATCATAGTACAAGATTCTCTCTCTTGCAACAGATCAGCAGGAAATCTGTGTCCAAACAGGATCAGACTCAAAATGGCGCTCCCAAAAGGGAGCGCCAGATTCACCGCTTACGGTTCTTATTTAATTTACTTTTTATTCGGGAAGCATATCCACGTCGCCGTAAGTAGCTACCCACTTCTCAGCGCGCTCATCCATGATCGCCTGACCGCCGGACTTAAGGTAATCAGCCACTCCATCATCCCATACCTGATCAAAGCTGTCAACAGGAGCGATAACAGCGTTATCATAGATGATATCTCTCTTCTCACCAAGCGCCGTTCCGATACCTTCCTCGGCCTCGATGGTTCCCACCTGTACGTTCTTGCTTGAGCGGGCATCCGTATTGGCAACCTTATCAGCCTTCTCAATCAGCTCCGGAGCGATTCCGCTGTAAGAATATGCGATTGACTTCTTTGTAGCTTCATCATCTACCAGCTGAAGACCATTACAGGTGATAGTGTAATCCAGGTTAAATCCTGAGTTCTGAATCGCATCGCCTGTGGCAGCAATCACTTCCACTGCGCCGCCCTCAAGCTTATTGTGCGTAACGCCCTCGTCTCCGATCTGCAGATATTCAATCACTTCCGGAGTAGTGATGAATTCAAGATACAGCATGGATGCCAAAGGCTCATCGTTTGTTGTAGGGAAGAAGATCTTACGGTCTGTGGAACCATAAGCATATTTTGTATATCCGCCCTTGCTGTCCTCAAAACAGTCAACAGCGATGTAAGCCGCATCCGGGCTCACCAATCTTTCCAGATTAAGCTGCACACTGTCCTCACCGTTTCTGAAAGGATCATCCCAGTTTCCGATAAACGCACCCACATATCCGGACTTCTGTAAATCGCCCTCAGTGGTGTCTCCGCTTCCATACAGAGCGAAATCCTTCCAGATCAGATTGTCATTGTACCACTTGTTCAACAGACGGATCGCTTCCTTGGTTCCTTCCTGAGTGATTCCTCTGTCGTCAAAACCATTAATATAATTCTCTCTGTCAGTGATGTCGGGATCCCTGAAGGACTCGATAATCGTCGCCGCTCTCCAGCCCACGTCATAGCTGATGGAGAAAGGAATCATCTTATCCGCATCTGCGCCAAGCAGTGTTTCCGCATTATCACGGAAAGCGATCAGCATGTCTTCAAACTCCTGACGCGTTGTAGGCTCAGGAATGTTCAGCTTCTCAAGCCAGTCTCTGCGAACGAAGGTAGCGATACGGTTTGTGGACGCACGCCTTGCCTCAATCGCATACAGAGCTCCGGTAGAGGGCTCTTTGTCCCAGTAAATGTTAGTCTCGCCAAGGAAATCCCACAGATTGGGAAGAAGCTCCTTATAATCCTCCACATATCCGCTCAGATCCTGCACTCCGCCCATGGCCGCATAGGTCTGGATTGTGGGATAGCTGTAGGTAACACAGATATCCGGCGCATCTCCTGCCGCCAGAAGGTTATTGATGTCTTCCACCTCTGTCCAACGGGACACACCCTTAAATTCCACCTCAACATTGTAACGCTCCATCATACCGTCCTGAATGTACTTGGTGTACATATTGTTGGTGGGATCGGAACCGCCGTCATTTCCGCGGTCATAAACTTCCACAACGATCTTTCTCGTCTCTGCGAACTTACCGTCCACAAGCTCTCCGTTGCTGGGATCCGCAGCAGCCTCCTCAGTGGAAGCTTCCGCTTCCTCACTGCTGCTTTCCTTCTCCGTTTCAGCGGACTGCTCGGTACCCGCATTGCTGCTTTCGCTCTCGCTTCCGCCTTTGGTGTCATTTCCGCCGCCGCATGCCGCCAAAGACAATGTCATGCCGGCAGCAAGTAAAACTGCTAATAATTTCTTTTTCACTTCTAATCCTCCTTTAATTAATATGTTTGAATGAGCGGATCAAAGATCCGGTTATTCCTTTACGGCACCCATGGTCACGCCATGGATGAAATACTTCTGCAGCCAGGGGTATACACACAGAATCGGCACAGTGGAGAACATAACGATCGCCGCCTTCAGCGACTCGGAAAGACCGGGTGCCGAAAAGCCCTCCTGCGTGGCCACCTCTATACTGTTGATATTATTCAGAATATTGTACAGAAGCAGCTGCAGCGGATAATAGTCCTTATTGTTCATGTACATCAACGCATCCGAATATCCGTTCCAGCGTCCCACGGCATAGAACAGGGCCAGAGTCGCAAATACGGGCTTTGAGAGAGGCACATAAATACTCCAGAGAATTCTGAAATAGCTGGCCCCGTCGATCTCCGCCGATTCCCGGAGGCTGTCCGGAATGCCGTAGAAAAAGCTTCTCATGATAATCATGTTGTATACGCTCAGGCTGGCCGGTATAATCAGAACCAGCGGATTATTCAGCAGGTTCAGGGACTTCATCAGCAAATAGTTCGGTATGGTTCCCGCATTGAAGAACATGGTTATCGTGATGATAATATTAAATGTGGTGCGTCCCTTCAGGTCCTGAAAGATCAGAGGGTATGCGCACAGCGTGGTCATGGTCAGAGAAACCAGGGTACAGACAACCGTGAGAAACACTGTCCAGAAAAACGCTTTTATGTACTTCACGTCGCCAAGCACCATGGCGTATGCGTCAAAATTAATTCCCTTAGGCCACAGATATACCTCCCGGCGTACCAGTGCGTCCGTGGAGCTCATGGACCTGGCAAGCAGGTTTATCATGGGAAGGACACAGATGAGACCGACAATCACACAGATCACCACAAAGATCCAGTCTCCAAATTTTGCAGATTTTGATTTAATCATCTCAATTTCCTCCTTATCCTTTTACCATATTCCGCGCTCGCCAAGCCTGCGTGATATCCAGTTTGCCAGTAACAGGAAGATAACGCAGATCACGGACTGGAAGAAGCCCACCGCAGTCGTCAGAGAGAACTGCAGCCCCTGAATACCGTTTTTGTACACAAAGGTCGAAATAACCTCCGCCACGTCCATAACCAGATTATTCTGCATTGCGAAAGGCCTGTCAAAGCCGCTTCCAAGAATATTACCGAGATTCATGACAAGCAGCACCACGATGGTGGGCTTGATGCCTGGAAGAGTGATATGCCACATCTTCTTAAACCTTCCGCAGCCGTCCACGGACGCCGCTTCATAAAGCTCCGAGTTGATTCCGGCGATTGCTGCCAGATAGACGATGGAACCCCATCCGAAGTTCTGCCATACACCCAGGAATATGTAGGTGGCAACCCAGTGCTTGGAATCATTCAGGAAAGGAATCGCCTCAATTCCAAAATTATTTAAAACCATATTAACCAGACCGCTGCTCGGCGCAAAAATCTGCAGCGCCAGACCATAAATGATGACCCAGGAAAGGAAGTGGGGCATATAGGCAACAGTCTGTATTACCCGCTTGAATTTTTTGAACACAAGCTCATTCAGAATCAATGCAAAAATAATGGGTGCCGGGAAGCCGATCACCAGATCCAGCAGATTCAGCATCAGTGTGTTTCTCAGAGCATTGATAAAGTCCTTGTTGTTAAACGCCTTGATAAAATATTCAAAGCCATTGTTGCCTGCCCATGGCATGTTCCAGACGCTCTCCACGATACTGTACTTTTTGAAAGCGATCTGAATGTAGATCATCGGCACATACTTAAATATCAGCAGGTACAGCATAGGCAGGAAAAGGAGCACATAAAGCTGCCAATACCTTTTCATGTAGACGCCAAAATTTTGTTTCTTCTGTACTGCAGACGGTTTCTTGGTAGAAGCCTTCATCTTTACACCTCCGTTTATTTTAGTCAGACAATATCATCTTGAATTATTATATTATGTTTTTTTCGGTGTTTCTTATCAAATATTGCTATCTCGGTTTCATATTTTGCTTTCGCATTGTGCAACTTTCATTTTCTCCTGCTGTTTTCCGCTCCGCAGATTGTCACCTCGCACAATCAAATCCGCATTTTCAGGCAAAAAACACGACAACCGGCCGTCGGTTTTTGCAGGATAATTCTGCGAAAACCGACGGCCGGCTGTCTTACTCCCGAAACGGGCTCTCATTCAGTTGTCACGGACAAGCAGGTCTCTCCGTTCAGAAGATCTCTCTGCCCTTCTCGTCCGCAATGCCGGACTTCCTGTAGAAGTAGGTGTTGATCTGGTCACGCCACTCTCTGGCATGTTCCTTCTGGTGCGCAAGCCGCGCCATCACTCTCTCGTAGACTTTCTCCGGCACCTTTCCTCTCAGCTCCCCAAAGCGCCGGTCCATCTCGTCCACCATCTCCACGCCCTCAAAGTGGGTGTCGTAAATATGCTGGATCACTGTCTTGCCGCTTTTCAGCTTCCAGGTGTAGGGCACATGATGGAAGAACAAAAGAAGCTCGTCCGGGCATTTCTCCTTATCGTCATAGACGCTGGCGCGGGGCTCCCGGTACAGACGCGCATATCCGGTTCCCTCGCGGCTTCGGTTCACTCCGATTCCCAGGTGGTCCGCCCGGTGATAAGTCCCCCACCTGTCGTATTCATAGCCGTCCACGCTTGGGCCGTAATGCACGCCGGGATTCACCATCCAGCCGATTCCAAGCGGCGAGGTGTATTTCTCGTAGGCAGGCCAGGATTCCATGAGCAGGAAAAGGATTGTCTCCTCCACCTTCTCATCCCTCCCGTAGGTCAGGCCGATCCATTCCTTCGCAATCTCCTGTGCGGCAAGATCCGGCTCATAGCACAGCCGTCCGAAGCCGTAGAGATTGGCCGCCGCCAGGTCATGGCCCGTCCAGTTCTCGTCGTTTCCCGTGTTGGCCACCGCCGCCATTCCGCAGTTTTTCTGCCCGAAGGTTTTACCGGATACAATATCGCAGACCGTGTCATCCGTCTCCTTCACATATGTTTTGAATTCCAGTATCTGCTTAAACCAGGGAATCAGATAGCAGATATGGCGCTGCTGCCCGGTATACTCCTGGGCGATCTGCACCTCCAGCATCTGGTTGGTCTTTGTAAGGCCGCCAAAGAGCGGATGCACCGGCTCCCGCACCTGGAAATCCATGGGCCCGTTCTTGATCTGAAGAATCACATTGTCGCAGAACCGGCCGTCCAGCTCCATGAAATTGTCGTAGCCGGATCTGGCCCTGTCGGTCTTGCGGTCGCGCCAGTCCTGCCTGCAGTTGTAGACAAAGCAGCGCCAGACAATAAGGCCGCCGTAGGGTTCGATGGCCCTGGCCAGCATATTGGCTCCGTCCGCATGATTCCTCCCATAGGTAAAGGGACCGGGACGCCCCTCGGAATCCGCCTTGATCAGGAAGCCTCCGAGAAGCGGGATTGCTTCATAGACAATCTCCATGCGCTTTTTCCACCATGCGATCACATTCTCATCCAGAGGATCCGCACTGTCAAGCTCTCCCAGCTCCACAGGAGCCGCATAGTTAAGACTCATAAAGAACCGGATGCCGTAGCCCGCAAAGATCTCGGACATCTCCCTGAGCCTGTCAAAATACTTTTCCGTGATCATATAGGTGGCCTGATCCTTCACATTCACGTTGTTGATCACCGCCCCGTTAATCCCCACGCTGGCCATGAGCCTTGCATAGGTAACGGTGCGCTCATCCACCAGAATTTCATTGTTATCGAAGAAAAAGGATCGTCCGGAGTAACCGCGCTCAATGCTCCCGTCCATGTTGTCCCAATGATTCACCATGCGAAGAGGCATGACGGGTTCCTTTTTCAAATTAAGCCCCGCAAGAGCCTCCTGTCTCTGCATCCGGAAGATCAGGGCAAAAACGCCGTAGAGAATCCCCCTCTCATCGGAGGCCTCCACCACGATGCCGCCCTTTTCCTCATACAGACGGTATCCCTCTGCCCTGCAGCCTTCCTTTTTCACGAGGCAGATACTTTCGATCTGCCCTGCGCCTTCCTTTCTTTCGGAAAGTGCGTTTACCTGCGGATCCCGGCCCGTAAAGGCCGCAAGCGCATCCCGCAGCTCCTTCACGGCGTTTTTCATCACCGCACTCTCCTCATCCGCATAGATGCAGCGGATCTGCTCGATATCCGCATACCCTTCCTTTTTTGTATAGTTAAGCCAGGCCTGTTCAAAACCCATTTTTTCTCCTTTTCTACTTCAAGACAACGGTTTCTCTGATCTCTACCTGAAGTTTTGCCGTCTCCTTTCCGGTAAGGCGCTCGCTTCTGCTATCGGGCTGGGATCCTCCGATGAATACCGTGTAGCTTCCCGCCTGCGCTTTATTCACCGCATCCTCGTCGTAAAGAGCAAAGGCCGCAAGCGGAAGCTTTATGGTCACTTCCCTGCTCTCGCCGGGCTTTAAGGAAACCTTGGCGATTCCTTTCAGCTGGGCATTGGGAGTCCCTTCCCTGTCCGCCTTCACATAGGCCTGGACGGTTTCCGTCCCCTCCCTGCCTCCTGCGTTTGTCAGGGTCACGCTGACGCTGATGCCCTCATCGCCCACCTCAGGAGAGGAAACCTTTGCGTCCGTATAGACAAAGTTTGTGTAGGACAGACCGTATCCGAAGGGATAGAGCGCCTCGTTTGTCATATAGCGGTAGGTTCTGCCCTTCATGGAATAGTCGGTAAACTCCGGCAGCTCTTCGCTGGTTCTGTAATAGGTAACGGGAAGCCTTCCCTCCGGGTTCTTCTCCCCAAAGAGGATTCTCGCAATGGCCCTTCCTCCCTGTGCGCCGGGATACCATCCCTGTAAAATGGCAGGCACGTGCTCATCCGCCCAGCTCACCGCAAGAGCGCTTCCGGAAAGAAGCACCAGAACCACGGGCTTTCCGCTTGCGCAGGCGATTTCCAGAATCTCCTGCTGCCTTCCGGGAAGCTTCAGATTCGGTTTGTCACCGCTGGCATACTGATTGCCCTGGTCTCCCTCCTCACCTTCCAATCCGGAATCCAGTCCGAGACACATGATCACCACATCGCTTTCCTCGCAGACCGCCTTTACCTCGGAATCCCTGTCGCATCCAACGCTCAGACCGCTGACCTTCGTCTGATAGAGATGACAGCCCTCGGATACCAGAACTCTCACGTCCTCTCCGAGATACTCCTGAATTCCCTCGGTGATCGTGTAATACCGGGAAGCCGTTCCCTCATAATTTCCAACAAGCGCCTTGCGGTTGTTGGCGTTCGGTCCGATCACGCCCACGGTCTTTAATTTCGACTTGTCAAGAGGAAGAAGATTTCCTTCATTTTTGAGAAGAACCGCACATTTCTCTGCTGCCCGCAGGTTGAGCTCCTGCATGGGTTTGGAATCCACCACGGTATAAGGGATATTATCGTAAGGAGTCTTTCCCTCCCCGTCAAACATACCCAGCTTCATCCGGGTGGCAAAAAGATGCACCAGGGCCTCGTCCACTCTCTCCTGCGAGAGCGATCCGTTCTCCACCGCTTCTTTTACATAGGTAAAAAGAGAACCGCAGTTCAGATCGCAGCCGTTCTTCACCGCAAGGATCACGGATTCCAGCGGGCCGGCGGTGACTCCATGGCCCTCATGGAAGTCCTTGATGGCCCAGCAGTCGGAAACCACATGGCCTTTAAAGCCCCATTCGTCTCTCAGAATATCCGTAAGAAGCGTCTTGCTTCCGCAGCAGGGCTCTCCGTTGGTGCGGTTGTAAGCGCCCATCACCGCCTCCACCTTCGCTTCCTGCACACAGGCCTTGAAAGCGGGAAGATAAGTTTCATACAGATCCTGCTTACTTGCCACTGCGTTAAACTCGTGTCGCAGATCCTCGGGGCCGCTGTGCACCGCAAAATGCTTGGCACAGGCCGCCGCCTTCATATAGTTCTCGTCATGCCCCTGAAGCCCCTCCACGAAACGCACTCCGAGTCTGGAGGTCAGATAGGGATCCTCCCCGAAAGTCTCATGCCCGCGGCCCCATCTGGGATCCCTGAATATGTTCACATTGGGAGACCAGAAGGTCAGTCCCTTGTAAATATCCGTATCATCGAATTTCTGCTGTACATTATATTTTGCTCTTCCCTCAGTGGAAATAGCATCCGCAACCTCCTCGATAAAATCCTCGTCAAAGGTTGCCGCCAGTGAAATCGCCTGAGGAAACACGGTAGCCACACCGGCTCTGGCAACGCCGTGAAGCGCCTCATTCCACCAGTTGTACGCCTTAACACCAAGCCTCTCAATGGCCGGAGCCTGATATACCATCTGGAAGGCTTTCTCCTCCAGAGTCATCTGCGCAACCAGTTTTCTCGCACGTTCCTCAAATTCTGCTGTTTTCGCTTCGTTTTTGGTCACTTCCATCTCCTGTCCTCCTGCTAATCGTTAGATATTTTGTATATTTCCTGTTATGACATACTACGAGTATATGTCAACATGTCCCGTTTTTCTTTCTATATCTTGCTTTTCTATCTCCATATATTGCTAATAATTTCAATCCTGTTATTCATTCTGATTACTAAACATACGAAAACTCTCCTTTGTCTAACGATAATCCATCCCACTTTCTCCTGCTCTTTGCCTTTTTAGGCATGTTTTTTTGACTTTTTCGCTGTGTTTTTTCTGTTTCAAGCAATATTTTTATTAAAAACGCACATATTTGCCTATAGCACAAATTGATTTGACACATTTATCAATTTGTGCTAATAATTGAGCATATAACTCGAAAACGGACTACGCAACAGGAAGGACAGGGATATCATGATCGAAATTTTAAACGGAATTCACGAGACAGTGGCCTATGACGCTTTTAACGGCATCCGGATTCACCACAACAAAAATACGGAGAACTTTCCTCTCCACTGGCATACGGCCATGGAAATCATCATGCCCTACAGAAACGAGTACACCGTGGCCATCGGCGGCACGCCCCACACCTTTCAGGAAGGAGATATCTGGATCACTCCTCCGGGCACCCTCCATGAGCTCCACGCACCCGCAAGCGGCGAGCGCATGATCCTCATGTTCGACTACGGCCTGATCTGTAATGTGAAAGGAATGGATTCCCTGCTCCACTCCCTTCACCCCTATGCGCTGATTTCCAAAAAAGAATATCCCGAGCTGAATCATGAGCTGAGAAGATACTTAGACCAGATCTGTCTGGAATACGACCAGCAGCTTCCCTTTGCCGAGGCCAGCCTCTACGCCCTGATGATCCGCTTCTTTGTGGCTCTTGGACGCACCAGCTTCAATGCCGAGGAAAAATTCCCGGGAATCACCCAGGGCAAGCAAAATGAATATGTGGAAAAATTCATGAAGGTCTGCAACTATATCTCCGATCACTGCACGGAAAATATCAGCATCGACAGGCTGGCCTCCCTGGCAGGCTTTTCCAAATTTCATTTTGCAAGGCTGTTCAAGCAGTTTTCAGGAATGTCCTGCTATGAATATCTGACTCAGCAGCGGATTGCCCATGCGGAGAGGCTGTTGATCCAGCCCAATCTGTCCATCACGGAAGTGGCCATGCACTCCGGCTTCAACAGCCTCTCCACTTTTAACCGGATTTTTAAATCCGCCAAAAACTGTACCCCGTCGGAGTACAAGCGCTTAAACCAGGCCAAGAAAACCCAGGCCGTCGTCCGCTGACGCTAAAAGAACCGGAAATACCGAAAATCGAAACAGCTTCCCGGCAGGAACACAAAATTCACTTCCCATTTTCCTCCAATGGGTTCCAGAGGGAAGCTGTATTCCTGATATTCGCCGCAGGCGGGAAATTCCACAATCTGCTTTTGCTCCTCCTGTCCGTCAAAAAAACGCACATGTATGGTATTGCTTCCCTTAGGCGCCCTTCCGCATATGGCAATTCCCTTGGTCCGTCTTTCCCCGAAATCCATATCCGTAAAAACCAGCGAAACATTATTTCCAATCTCCTCCACGGCACTCTCGCCTCTCACAAAGCTGTCGCCGTAAATATCGTCTGCCTCCAGCGCCCCAAGGGACATCCACGCCTTTTCATAACGAGTGAAGGAAAATCCCTTGATATGGATTTTCTGACGCACCAGAAAGCTGACAGTGGTAACTCCTTTCAGCCTCCTGTTCAGGCGATAGGTTTCCGGCTGGTAGACATTCCATTTGGAGGGTTTCCGGTAAACCACGTCCGCAGCCAGAGCGCTTCCCTCCCTTCCGGGGATTCCCTCCCAGATCTGAATGGGATACTCCTCGCTGCTGAGTGCAAAAATCGGAATCGTTATCTCATCTGAACCCACGCTTCCAAAGTCAATACCGCCGAATGAAACCACGGTCTCTCCATCTCTCGCCGTGGCGACACCCTTCTCGTTGCCGTTGCCTGCCTCCCCGATCACCGATGTGTACTGGCCTCCGGAGATAAATCCATAGGGATCCAGGTAAGCCTCGCCGATCCCCTCAATCCTGAATTCCAGCTGGGACATGATTCTTACCTTATCGCCGCCGCTTCGGGACATGGCATACAGGCGGAAAGCCCCGTCCCCCAGCGCCTTCATGACAACATGGTTCCCCTCCTGCGTAAGCTCCACGAAGTGTACCGGAACGCCCTTGTCGTTCACCGCCTTAAAAGAAAGATCCGAGTAAGAGGCATTTTCCGGCAAAATCTGCGCCTTGGCCGTGAGCGTGTCGTTTTCTTTTGTAAAGAGCTGTCCGTAAGGTGCCGTAAGCTTTATGTTTCGAACAGGAATTTCCTCCCTGCTGCCAAGAACCACCTCGCGCTCCTGATTCTTTTCCAGGGCCGTAATTCCCACAGATCTTTCGGAGCGCTTCTGTCCTGCGGCTCCCGCTCCCGTGCGGCCCGGCTCCTTTTTCGGGGAAACGCCCCTGCAAAGGGCTCTGCCCTCTTTCAGTCCTTTTCCGCTGACCGCAATCCGGATCTCTCCCGGCTCTGTATTTGTCTGAATGACGGCGAGAAGCTTTCCGTTAAACAATCTCCTGCTCACACCCTTATAGCTGTCAAAATCCGTACTGTCCCCGTTATCAAGCCCGATCAGCCTCCCGGCTCCCGAAACACGAACCTCCACTCGGTCGCAGGCATTTTCCACCGGATTTCCGTTTTCATCCACCGTGCCGATCTCCGCAAAGATAAGGTTCCTTCCATCCGCCACAGCCTCCGTTCTCTCAGGAATTACCACAATCTTGCGGGAATCGCCAAAGGAATGTCTCACATCGCTTCCAAGAAAGACTCCGAACTCATCATAGGCATTTGCCGCAAGGATCCCGTTCTCATAAGGCACCTGGTAATCCGCAATGATATGCTTTCCGCCTGCGGGTCCGTGGGAAAGCTCCTGCTTTCCAAGGCTTTTTCCATTCAGAAACAGCTCCACATAAGGCGCATTGGAGCAGACTCTCACATCGATCAGCTGTCCCCCATTGAAATCCCAGTGAGGGAACACATGTACCATGGGTCTTCTTTTGTAATCCGTCCACGCCGACTGCCAGACATAGAAGGAATCCTTCGGAAAGCCCGCCGTGTCTATCTGCCCAAAATAGGAGTTCTTTGTATGGTAGGGGGTCGGCTCTCCGATATAGTCGAAACCGGTCCAGAGAAACTGGCCCATAGAAAACTCCATATCACGGTCCTTTGTCACGCACTCCTCCAGTGATCTGGCGCCCCAGCTGGTCGGGCTGTTCCCAAGGCTCGAGCACTGTTCATCGTCCTCCGAAAGGATCCCTGCCTTTAAAGGGAAATGATACACGCCCCTGCTCTGCACGATAGAGGACGTCTCGCTTCCATAGATCACCCAGTCCGGATGCGCCTCATGGTGCGCCTCGTAATATTTCTCCGAGTAGTTGTAGCCTGCGATCTTTACGATATCGGCACATTTCTGTGCGTTTTCCCAGGGCATATAGTTGGAGCAGAGCGTGACTCTTGCATTCTTTTCTGGGTCAAAGCGCTCCACCAGCTCCTTCAAATATGCCGTGATCTCCTGTCCTCTCTCGTCCGCATGGGTATCGTAGATCTCGTTTCCGATACTCCACATAATCACGCTTGGATGGTTCCTGTCTCTCCTGACCCAGCTTTCCACATCCCTTTCGCAGTACGCCTTAAAAAATCTGGCATAATCGTATTTGCCCTTGGGACGCTCCCACATGTCAAAGGCTTCCGAGAGCACGAGGATTCCCATCTCATCCGCAAGCGACACAAAGCCGGGCGCCATCATATTGTGGGCGCCTCTGACCGCATTCACGCCCATTTCCTTCAGGATGCGGAATTTTCTCTTCATGGCGCATCGGTTAAAGACGGCTCCCAGCGCACCCAGATCGTGGTGCTCGCACACCCCGTTCAGCTTCAGTTTCCTTCCATTGAGGAAAAATCCTTTTTCCGGGTCAAACTCCGTATAACGGAATCCGAACCGCTCCTGCCGCTCCTGAATCTTCACTCCGTCCAGCCACAGCTCCGCCCGCAGCGTGTACAGGGTCGGATCCTCCACGTCCCACAGACGGGGACGGGAAATCAGATATTTCTGCACGCTTCCCTCAGACGGGACGCTCTTCCAGCTCACCGCTCTTCCTCCCCAGTCAAAAAGCCGGAAGGTGACCGTTCCTTCCCCAGCCCTGTCACCTTCGATCTCGGTATCCAGACGCAGGAGAAATTTCTCCCCCTGCTTCTCCGTGCTGATATAGATTCCGTTTTCCGGAAGATAGGTGCGCTCCGTCACGGTAAGCCACACGTCCCGGTAGATGCCGGCTCCGGAATACCAGCGGCTGTTAGGACTTTTGAAACACACACGCACCACTATCTCATTGGTTCCCCTTTTCAGATAATCCGTTACTTCCAGTGTAAAGGTGGAATACCCGTTTTTCCACTCAAAGGCTTTGACGCCGTTCAGGTAAACGGAACTGTCCATATATACGCCCTCAAAGGTGAGAAAGGCTCTTTTTGATTCGTCCCGCTCCCAGGTAAACTCCTTTCTGTACCAGCCCGTCCCGTCCTCATAGAGGCGCCTGGAATCGTAGATCAGCCAGTCGTGGGGCAGATCCACCGGATCAAAGTCCCAGCCCGCAAGAAGGGCCGGGGCATATTCCGCATCCGCATCGGCTCTGTGAAAAGACCAGCCGTCGTTCCATAAGTATTTATTTTCCATGGTTTCGTTTCCTTTCATGATATTCTCCCTCCCTTACCATTTGCAGTCACAACTCCATGCAGAACGGACTCATGGGATATCCGTCCTTATTGTATACGAGCGCTCCCCTGTTCGTATTGGCATAGCAGTACCTCACCTGCACCGCCTCATCCGCAAGCCCTCCGCATAAAAGGAGTATTTTGTCATCCGCTATCTCCGCCCGTGCCCGGTAAACCGCTCCCGCCGCATCCGCCAGCTCAAAATCAAGAATTTCGTCTCCCTTGTTCTCGGAAAAGGCATACATGCCTCCGCTCACATCTCCGCAGAGGATTTCAACCCTCACGTACCGGCTTCCATCCTCCCTCCTTACGGTATCCGCTTTTATATCCTTTACCACGGGGCCGCCGCACTGCGCCTTGTTTCCGTAGAACCTCGCCGCCGCCAGCATGGCAAGACGGGAGCCCACATCCTTTTTGTTCAGAGGATGAAGGTCGTTATCCTCTCCCAGATCAATGGCAACCGCCATTCCCGTCCCCGGTATCTGAAGGGCCTCTCGCTGCAGCTCACGGATTCTTCCCCACTCACTTCCCCTTCCGTCCCGGTCTATGTCATAGACATCACCGCAGAAATTGGGAAGCTGTACATAAAAATACGGAAGCGTATCGTCCTCCCACTTCTCCCGGAAGCCCTTGACCATTCTCTTTGTCAGATCCAGATAGTTTTCCGGCTCCCAGCTGTTGGCCTCCCCCTGATACCAGAGCACGCCCGCTATGGCGTATCGGTGGCAGGGAGCCATCATCCCGTTGTAGAGACCCGTGGGCTTCCAGTTCACAAAATCCGTTTCCTTCACCTGCTCACAGGCACCGCCGATCCGGTAATACCAGGTTCCGGAAAGCTCCACCCGCACCTGATCGTCAAATACGGCGTAGGTCTTTCCGGGCGTAAACCTCCCCTGTCCGTTCTGGCATTTCACCCGGATCACGACGGAATTCTCCCCTTCCCGAAGAAGCCCGGCAGGTATCACATATTTTCTGGGCGGATACTGGTAATCCGTGTGCCCAACCTCCACGCCGTTTATATAAACCGTGTCACTGTCCACAATGGTGCCAAGCCAGATCTTCGCCTCTTTTCCCGCAAGCTCTCCCGGCACGGTAAACTTTCTGCAAAACCACACGCTTCCGATAAAGCCCTTTAAGTCCGTATCCTTGAAGAAAAAGGGAAGCTGCACCGGCTGCCCTGCGAAGCCCGCCTTCCAGTTCTCCTTAAGCCCCAGATCAATGCCATCCAGATATTCGTCCCACTCCCTGGCCTGGCGCTCGTTCTGTCTAAGCCTTCCCGCCACAAATTCATCATCCGCATACTGATCCGCCTGGGCAAGAAAATCCTCATACCCCTCCAGCATGTCCCGCCCCATCCACGACTGGATCCTTGAGCCCCCAAGGCTTGCGTTGATCAGTCCCACCGGGACACCGGAAATCTCATAGAGTTTTCTGGCAAAAAAGTATGCCGTTGCGGAAAAGTCAAGGATCGTATCCCCTCCCGCCGCCTTCCACTGCCCGGTAAGATGGTCTGCCACAGGACCGTGAAAGTCCGCATGCTCCACGATCTTGAAGGTGCGGATACAGTCGTTGTCACAGTCATCAATCTCTTTCGGATATCTGTCTCTCACCCGCATCATGGGAAGCTCCATGTTGGACTGCCCGGAGCACATCCATACATCCCCGATCAAAATATTTTCCACCCTTATCTCACCGCCCGCATCATCCCGGAAAATCATGCGGTAAGGGCCGCCCGCTTTCAGCCCCTCCAGGAAGATCTCAAAATACCCTTCCTCATCCACGGCAGCTTCATACTCCTTTTCCAAAAAGGAGATCGCCACTCTCCTTCCCGGCTTGTCAAAGCCCCAGATACGCACTCTCTTTTTCTGCTGAAGCACCATGCCGTCACTGATCAGCCTTGGCAGTCTCAATTCGTTCATATTCGTAACTCCATTCCTTTCTCCATCTGCGATAAAAAATCCTATACTTATCATAGCGGTTTCCCCTGGATAAGTATAGGACTTTTTGTGGTAAGAATTGTTCAATTATTGCTTATCATCCTTTATGGATCCGGACTCCGGTTTTTCGCTCAGGTTTGCTTCATGAATTAAATTCCCTAAACCCATCCGTTGTGGTATAATGAAAACATTATTCCATATGAATTGCGGGGGATGCGGCATGAAAATTTCCGACCGCCTTCCATTTCCGGCCGGCAGGCTCAAAAAATGGAGAGGCAAGCTGATCTATGAATACATTTTTCTGTTGATCGCAGTTGCCTGCATCATCATCATATCCTTCTGGATGACAAGATATATCGTAAAATATTCCGCCATGGAGCAGTCCCGCCAGTCCCTGGACATGATCTTCCAGCAGGCCGAGGAAAGGGTCAAGATATTCGAGGAAGATATCGAGAGCCTTCACATGAACGTGCTGCACAGCGGCTCCGTGCAGGATTTTTTCCAGGCAAAGAACATGGCGGAAAGGTGGGAAAATCTGGAGGGTTTTTACCAGGTGGTGGGAAATAACAGAAGGATTAACCGCAATCTTCAGAACATCCTGCTCTATGATGCGGACGGAAATCTGATCGCCGCTAAGGGAGACGTTTACCTTCCCAGGCCGGAGGATATTGCCGAAAACGGATTATACACCTACTCCAACCGCATGACGGATCAAAAGACAAAGGCCGCCTATTTTGAGGTGGGCATGCCAGTCTACGAGAAAGACCTGGGATCGGAATATCACCAGATCGGCTCCGTTTACCTGCTCTTTGACGTAAAATACCTGCAGAATATCATAGACAGCATACTGCCCAATGAAAAATCCGCAGTGGGCATTCTTGACCGAAACGGAACCCTGGTAGTCAGCGCCGGCGACTGGAGGGAAGAATATTCCCTTTTTGACAGTTCTTCGGAAGATGATGACGATCTGATCCATGTCCATCAGATTTTAAGGATGGGCTGGCGCATGGTGAGCGTTGTGCCAAAGCACAGCATGCTTTCCGGCGTGACCCAGATACAGAAGGTCAATTACATTACCTACCTGGTGATGCTGGCCGTCATGTGCCTGGTCTGCACCACGCTCTACCGGCGCATTATCAAGCCGATCAGCAGACAGACTTCCTTCATGGCCGATTTCACAAGGGACACCGGGCAGCGCATTGAGGTGACGGGAGAAAACGAGATCAGCGAAATGGCCCGGAAAATGAACGAAATGCTGGACGACATCGAAGACCTGAACCGGGAGGTAGTGGATTCCCAGAAAAAATATCTGGAACAGGAGTATGCCCGCAAGCAGACGGAAATGATCGCCTATAAAAGCCAGATCAATCCCCACTTTCTCTATAATACTTTTAACTGTATCCGGGGAATGGCCTTGTACAAGGGGGAGAAAGAGATTGCCGAGCTCACCATGTCCCTGTCCTGCTTCTTCAGATACAGTGTCCAGGGAGGCGAGCTGGTAACCGTGGAGGAAGCACTGGAAAACCTTTCGCACTATGCCAACATCATCCGCTGCCGGTTCAACGGAAAGCACCAGGTAAGTACCGATGCCTCCGAAGAGGTTCTCGCACAGAGAATACCGAAGCTTCTCATCCAGCCTCTGGTGGAAAATGCGGTTCTCCACGGCCTGGAAACCAGGCCGCAGGGCGGCCGCGTATCCGTTACCATCGAAGAGACGAAAGACGACGGCTCCGGAAGGCTGGCCGTCACCGTGCAGGACGACGGCAGCGGAATCAGCGCAGAGAAGCAAAAGGAGCTGAGAGATGCCATGGAGCGCTATGACCGGGAGGGAACCATTTCCGAAAAGGGGCTTGGCATCGGTTTTTTGAATGTGTACAGAAGGCTGCGCCTTTTTTACGGACAGGCCGCAGACTTTGACCTGGAGAGCCGGGAAGGGGAGGGAACCCGGATCCGGCTGTGGCTGCCCATGGAAGCAGGCGAGTGATAGGCGGGGGTATCAATATGTATCATGTTTTTTTGGCTGACGATGAGCCCTGGGCGTTGATGGCCCTGAAAAATCTCATACAGTGGAGCGACTACGGGTTTGCCGTCAGTGGAGAGGCACAGGACGGCAGACAGGCTCTGGAGCGGATCGAGAGGATGGGGCCGGATCTTATCATCTCCGATATCCGCATGCCGGGAATGGACGGGCTTGCCCTTCTGCAGACCATACGGGAAAAAAGATGGCGGGCCGAGGTGCTTCTGGTCAGCGGCTATACGGACTTTGAGTATGCCAGGAAGGCGCTTTTATATGGCTGCGTGGGCTATCTGGTCAAGCCCGTGCAGGAAAAGGAGCTGTTGGAATATCTGGAAAAGGTGCGGAACATTCTGAACGAAAAATACAAAGCGGACGCTCCCGGCGGGCAAAAAGAGGAAAACGCAGACGGGTATCGCTCCGAAAAGCTCCTGGTGCAGAACATGGTTTCGTTTATCCAGGAGCATTTTGCCCAGGGGCTCACCCTGCAGATGCTTGCCGGGGAATTCAACAGGAACGAAAGCTATATCAGCAGCCTGATCAAGAAGAAGACGGGAAAGGGATTCGGGGAACACCTGATGGAAGCCCGGATCCAGAAGGCCCAGGAATACCTTCGGACTACAAACGACAGCCTGGAAGCCATAGCCGCAAAGGTCGGGTACCCGGATTACTATTATTTCACAAAGGTGTACAAGAAAGCCACCGGCATCAGTCCCGCCGCTTACCGCAGGCAGCTGTAATTTGGCAGATTGACAGATCACATGGTATATACCCTGTGATCTGTATTTATTTTGCACGACAAATCTAAATATCTGACAAAAATTCCAAAAAATTGTCTATACAAACCGTTCTCTTTGGCAGATAAAATATCCATATAGCTAACAATAATATAAAGGAGAGGAATTCATTATGAAGAGACGTATGTTACAGCAAATTTGCGCATTGGCTCTGACCGGAACCATGCTGCTTGGTCTTACGGCCTGCGGTTCATCGAGTCCGGACACTCCGGCACAGACGCCGGACAACAGCGCAGAAGAGAACAGCTCCTCCGCTGAAGAGACCAAGGATACCGGAGCGGAGAGCGCCGCCTCATCAGGAAGCGGAGACGTAAGCGAACTGTACTGGTTTTCCGACGTATCGGGCTGGGGACCGGCGACCGCAAACTGGTCCGTGGACGAATCACCGGCAACCGTTTATATCGAAGAAAATCTGGGGCTTTCCTTAAACATCGAACAGCCGCCCACGGACGCTTCCACCAAGCTCGGGCTGATGCTGGCCTCCGGAGAGCTTCCTGACGTGATGTCCATCACGGATTCCGATATGTACAAGCAGCTGGTTGAGGCGGATAAGGTCTGGGATATGCAGACCTTCCTGGAAACCTATGATCCCGATTCCCATCTGCTGAAGGATTTCCCGGACGATATCCGAAAGGCGCTCACGGACGTTTACGGAAACTGGTACTCCTATCCCAGCCACATGGAATCCAAGAATAACCGCGAGGTTTTCCCTCCCGATGATCAGATCTGGGTTGACGTGGTGGAAAAGGGAAGCAACGGATGCATCATGTTTAACAAGGAGATCATGGACACCGTGGGAATCACTCCCGAGGACGTGCAGACAGAGGAAGGCTTTTTGGCCGCATGCGAGAAGGTGAAGGCTTCCGGACACCAGGTGGACGGACAGAGCGTCCTGCCTGTGGTACTGCAGTGCAATCTCTGGATCAACACCAGCCTGGACGGAATCGTTTCAAACACCTTTGGCGTTCTTCCTGTTGACGACGAGGGGAACTACCGGCATTCGGAGCTGAATCCCCTTTACAAAAACGCCTTAAAGTTTCTCAACACCCTGATCCAGAAGGAGTATCTGGATGTCAACACCCTGACCATCGATGAGACGGCCCTCAAGACCTATCTTGACGCCAAGAGGGTATTCTGCTGGATCGGAAATCAGGCGCAGCAGGATAAGACCAACATGCCCTGGGTATCCTACGGACCCATTCTCGCCTCAAACGGTGCGAAGCCGGTTATCGGGCTCAACGGAGAGGCCGGGACCGGATGGATTCAGACACTGGTATCCAAGGACTGCAAGAATCCCGAAAAGATTGCGAAGCTTTTAAGCTGGGCTTCCAGCCGGGAAGGACTTCTGGTCAATTACTACGGCGAGGAGGGAACGGATTATACCATAGATGACAAGGGAATCGTGACAAGAACCGAGGAAGGGACAAAGAGACTGGCCGAGGAATACGACAACAACGTTCTGATGTGGCCGTTCGCAAACACCTCCTTCGAGAGACATACCGAGCCCGTTCCGGATCCTGCCAGCAACCGCGGCGTGGAGGTAGCCTTAATGCCCGCCTTCGGAAAGAACGAAAACACTTACATTTACAATACCGCCGTACTGGATTTCAGGAACAATACCGTGATCGAGCCCTCCAGCGATCTGGGCATCAAGCTTTCCCAGGTGGACAGCTATCTGGAAGCCCAGAAGGCCAAGATTGTGACGGCCTCCTCCGATGCGGAGTTCGAAAAAGAGTATCAGAACATGCTCGACACGCTTGAGAGCTACAGCATAGCGGATATTGACGCCGAGTACGACAAGATCTATAAGGAGTACTGCGAAAAGAAAGGGACCAGCATTGAAAATGTAAATGCGGGACTGAACTGATATCCCCGGGTAACTCTGATTTCATATACGGGCAGTACGCAGAGCGTGCTGCCCGCTCTTTGTACCACATGAACCCGCGGTACAAATCCGGAAAGGTTAGGTGAATCAATGAATAAAAAGAAGAAAAAGGGCTTCCGCCCCGGCTACGACAGGGCGACCCAGTTCCAGCTTCATACGCTTATGCTGCCAGGAACCATACTGATGCTGATGTTTTCCATTGTGCCTCTCTTCGGTCTGCTTCTGGCCTTTAAGAATTACAAGGTTGTGGAAGGAATAAAAGGCGTGTTTACCAGCCCCTGGTACGGCTTCCAGAACTTCAAAATTATTTTCGGTAACTTTGATTTCAGACGAATGCTGACCAACACTCTGGGGATCAATCTGATCGGAAATCTGGTGGGAATTCTGGCCGCCATCGGTTTCGCCCTGTTTATCAACGAAATCGCGCATGCGAAATTCAAAAGCGTGGTACAGACAGTGACCTACATGCCCCACTTCATTTCCTGGGTGGTGTTCGGAAGCATCATAATCACACTGCTTAGCGGGGACGGCGGGCTGTTCAATCAGATCCTGCTAAAACTCGGCGTCATCAAAACCCCCATTGTCTTCATGGCGCAGCCCAAATATTTCTGGGCCATTGCCATCCTTTCCAATCTGGTAAAGGAGCTGGGGTGGAGCACCATTCTGTACACGGCGGCCATCTCCGGCGTGGACCAGGAGCTGTATGAGGCGGCGGATCTGGACGGGGCAAGCCGCATCCAGAAAATGCGCTACGTGACCCTTCCCTGTATCAAGGGGACCATTGTGATCATGGTGATCTTTGCGGTGGCGGGAATCATGAACAATAACTTTGACCAGATCTTCGTGCTCCAGAATCCATTCAACATTGAGCGAAGCGAAGTGATCGATACCTATATCTACAAAGTCGGTATGCAGCAGCTCCAGTTTGGCATGGCGGCGGCGGTAAATATTTTCAAGTCCATCCTCGCAATCATCCTCCTTGGGATCGCCAATTTTGTTTCCAATAAGCTGACCGATAACGGATTATTCTGAGAAAGAGGAGGAGGATTCCTATGAACAAAATCAAGTCAAAAAGAGAAAAACGGTATCAGGCGGTACTGACGGCAGTGATGATCCTGATCATGCTGATCACGGTCTATCCGGTATGGTATTCCCTGATCAACTCCTTAAACAGCGCACAGGATATTGCCAAGAACGGTTTCGCCATGATCCTTCCGGGAGAATTCTCCGTGGACAGCTGGAAGTCGGTACTGAAAAATCCCGAGATTTTCAGGGCGTTCGGGATCACCCTTTCCAGGACGGTCATCGTGACAATCCTGCAGACGATGATCACCGCCATGTTTGCCTATGGATTTTCCCGGGAAAATCTCACCGGAAAGAAATTCTATACGGCCATTGGTTTCTTAAGCATGTACTTAAACGGCGGGGTAATCGCCTATTTCATCCTGTTCAACGCCCTTCATATTTACAATACCTACTGGGTCTACATTATCCCCTGCTTGTTCGGAGGCTTTTACAATGTTATAATTTTCAATACCAACTGCAAAGCCATCCCGGATTCACTGTTTGAATCGGCCAAGATCGACGGGGCAAGCGAATACACGGTATTTTTCAAAATCGTGATCCCCCTGTCAAAGCCGGTAATCAGCGCTCTCGGCATTTTTACCGCAGTGGGCACCTGGAACGATTACTCCCAGACGCTGTACTACACCAAATCCTCGGAGATACAGACATTGTCCTATTACATGCTCTCCATCACCAAATCCAGCGCTTCCGCGGCGCAGCTTGGCGAGACCATGAGCGCAGGAGCCTCCTCCGTGCTCACCACCATGTCCAATTCTGCGGCAAACTACAAAACCATCGAGCTTGCGTGTATGGTTCTCTCGGCGCTTCCCTTAATCATCATCTATCCCTTTGCGCAGAAGTTCTTTGAAAAAGGCGTGATGGTCGGATCGGTGAAGGGTTGACAAAAATACGGAAAGGAAATCAGAATATGGAACAGAAAAAGGAAATCCTTCTTCCGGCTCCCCTGTTCCGGGATCCGGTTTATGACTGTCCCACTGACCCGACGGTCATATGGAACGAGGAAGAAAAAATGTGGTATCTTTTTTACACCCAGAGGAGGGCCGGAGCTGCATCCATCGGAGTATCCTGGGTACATGGGACGAAAATCGGCGTGGCCGTAAGCCGGGACGGCGGTAAATGGCTCTACCAGGGCACACTGGAAGGCCTTGAGATCGAGCGGGGCCACAATACCTTCTGGGCTCCGGAGATCATCCGGGCGGAAGGCATCTACCATATGTACGTGTCCTACATCACGGGTATTCCAACGGACTGGGACTATCCAAGGCAGATGCTCCACTACACCTCGCAAAATCTCTGGGACTGGACCTTTGCCGGAAGAGTGGATCTGGGATCGGAACGGGTGATCGACGCCTGCGTCTACGAGGTCGGCCCCCGTCAGTACAAGCTGTGGTACAAGGACGAGGACAACGGAAGCAAAACCACGGCGGCGGTCAGCGAGGATCTGTACCACTGGAGCGTCCTCGGAGAAGAGGTCACGGACTGCGCCCAGGAGGGGCCTAACGTGTTTGAGCTGGGCGGCATCAAGTGGATGATCTCCGATTACTGGAAGGGCCTTGCGGTTTACCGCTCGGACGACTTTACACACTGGATTCGCTGCGCCGATATCCTGAACGAATCCGGAAGGCGCCCCATGGATAAGGGATGGGGACACCATGCGGACGTGGTGGTGCGGGGAGAGCGGGCCTTTCTCTTCTACTTCTGCCACCCCTTCGCCTGCGAGGACAATGAAAAGGGAAAGGAGCTCTCCGGCCTGACAGAGGCGGACCGGAGCAAGGCCGTGGTTCAGGCGGCCGAGCTCACGGTCCGGAACGGAGAGCTGTACTGCGACAGAAACGCCCAGGTCACATGGCCACAGTAACGGCAGGAATGCCTCAATTCAAGACGGCTTCTATCGGTAACAGCATAAATTTTTCCTCATGCCGTTACCGCAGAAGCCGCCTTTTTATCTGTTTTTAATTCCGGAGCCGTTCATCGATCCGGTCACACTCCCGCCAGCACGTCAAAGGTTCTCGAAATGTTGACCCTTCCATACCCCCATTCTCTGGAAGGGTATGTGATATCCGGCGAGCGCACCGCACCCCTGATCAGGTAACGCTTCATCTCCCGGCTCTCCATCCAGGGCTGATTGCCCTCCACCACCGCCCACTGCATAAACTGGGCGCAGATACCGGAAAGCAGGGCGGCTCCCATGCTGGATCCGGTCTTATTTCCAACCGCCGTGCTGATGTTCACGCCCGGCGTACACAGATCCGGCTTGATGTTCCCTTCCCTGGTGAAGCCCCTTCCGGACTCCCCGTAAAAGCTGTTGTTGCTGTCCTGGTAGACGGTTGTAGTGATCCCCTCTCTGGTATTTCCCGGCTCCGTGATCGTGGTGTAGGGGGAAGAGCGCAGAAAATAGGTTTCCCCAGACAAAAACTGCGAGACGGGAAGCCAGATATGAAAGCTGTCCTCGTCTCCGGCCCCTCCTCCCATGGAAGTGACCCGTATGGTCCAGACCCCGGGCGTGGGATCCACGAAGCGGAAAAAGATCAGCTCCTCCCCGGAGCCCTGCTCCACCAGTATATGATCCACCCGAACCTTTGTCTTCTCGTACACAAAGGAAAATTCCCTGGTCTCCTTGGCCTTGAAATCCACCCGGTCCGTGGTCTCTCCGCCCGGCGAACGGATGGAAATCGCATGACTGATGGGAACATTTCCCCACAGCTCCGCAATAAATCCCTTCTCCCTCTCGTCCACCCGAATCTCCACGCTGTCCGTGCTCTCCGGCCTGCCCTCCACCTCCTGTCCCACATAGTGCAGGCCGCTGTTTCCCTCGTTTCCCCCGCACATCACCACCACCCGGCTTCTTCTGGTGGCAATGGTGTTCAGATAACCCGCCAGAATCGAATGCCCCTCATGGTCTCCCATATTGGTACCCAGGCAAAGGCAGATAACCAGCGGTCGAAGCAGAGATATGGCATAGCTCTCCAGGTACTTCACGGCCGTAATCAGATCGCTCTCCGCATAGGCCGGGACATCCTCCGGAATCAGATAAAACTGGCGCAGATACGGCTTTGCCTGACGCAGCTTCACTACCGCAATGTTGGCGTCCGGAGCCGCCCCGGTGAACCGCAGCCCTCCGCTGATGGCGCTTCCTGCCGCCACGCTGGCCACGGCCGTCCCGTGGCCGATCTCGTCATAGCTTGGCACGATTTCCCTTGGATTTTCCGAGAGAAGTGCGGCATCAATCAGATTCTTCTTGTATTCCGTTCCGTACAGAAGCCCTTCCGGCGTGGGGCCGTCATTGATATTCTGATCCCAGATCCCGAGAATACGGCTGCTGCCATCCGGATTGCGGAATACCTCGTCGTCATACCGGATGCCCGTATCCAGAAAGCCCAGAACCACGCCTCTTCCGGTGAGATTTAAAGGAGCGCCCTGCACCTGCAGAATCCCGCTCTCCATCAGAGGCGTCGGATCAAAAACAGGCTTCTCCCCCGGCTCGTCCTGCATCAGTCCGTACACCTTAGGAATCGACCTGTAAGTAAACTCCGTGATATTGATTGGCTCCAATTCTTTCTCATTAATATAGGTAATCACCAGATTCGTGTCGATGGGCTGCGATACATAATCCCGGATTGGATTCTCCAGTCCCTTAATCAGCGTAAAATCCGACAGGATCTCCAAATAGTCCGGGGACATGATCTTTTCCCTGTCTGTCATAAATTCGTTTCCTTATGTTCTTTGTTTCTATTCTATGGAGAAATCGCCGGAGGGTTCCTGCCCGCACAAAAAGGAGGCTTTTCCGCCTCCTTTCATGACCTTCGTTCAACGCTGCCGCTATAAAAATACCGCCGCAATGAAACTACCCCTCTATCAGTTTCAGCCCATCCGGATTCGCTGCGCTTGCGCTGCGGATGTCGATCACCGGGCCTCCGGTTCCCTCGATATATTCCCTGGTGATAATCACCCTGCCGATATTGTCGTCCTTGGGGATCTCATACATGATATCCAGCATGAACTCCTCTATGATGGCCCGCAGCGCTCTGGCCCCGATATCCTTCTTCATGGCCTTTTCCGCAATCGCCTCCAGAGCGCCCTCGTCAAACTCCAGCTTCACCTCGTCCAGCTCAAGAAGCTTCTGGTACTGCTTCAAAATAGCATTCTTCGGCTCTTTCAGGATCTTGATCATCATCTCCTTGTCAAGCGCCTTCAGCGTGTAAACCACGGGAAGCCTTCCGAGAAATTCCGGAATCATGCCGAATTTTTTCAGATCTTCGATGGTCACCCGGCTGATAAGATCCGTCTCCTTGTCATATTTATCCTTCAGCTCCGCATGAAAGCCAATGGAAGTCTGCTTCTTGAGCCTCTGCTTGATAATCTCTTCCAGATCCGGAAAGGCCCCGCCGCAGATAAAGAGAATATTCCTGGTATTGATCGTGGCAAGGGGCACCATGGCGTTTTTGCTGTTGGCTCCTACCGGCACCTCCACCTCGGCTCCTTCCAGAAGGCGCAGCATTCCCTGCTGCACGCTCTCTCCGCTCACGTCCCTGCTGGTGGTATTCTTTTTCTTGGCGATCTTGTCGATCTCGTCAATAAAAATAATTCCCCGTTCGGCTTTCTCCGTATCGTTCCCCGCCGCCGCAAGAAGCTTGGAGACCACGCTCTCTATATCATCGCCGATATAGCCCGCCTCTGTCAGGGAAGTGGCATCCGTAATGGCAAGAGGCACGTCCAGAAGCTTTGCCAGTGTCTTAACCAGGTAGGTCTTGCCGCAGCCCGTGGGCCCGATCATGAGCATGTTCGATTTCTCGATTTCGATCTCGTCCATAGTATCCGTGGCCACACGTTTATAATGGTTGTACACCGCAACGGAAATCACCTTCTTCGCATGCTCCTGCCCGATCACATAGTCGTCCAGCTGGGCCTTGATCCTGTGCGGGGGCGGGATATTGCGGATGTCAAGCACAGGTTCCTGCCCCGGCTCCTTTTTCTTCTTGCGGATTTTCTGTTTGTTGGGGATGCCTCCCTCCCCCTGCAGATCCGATATATTCACGAACCGGATATTGGGATATCCCTTATCGCTCATGGTTTTATTGAGATCATTCATAAACGCCGGATTGTTCAGCATACCCTGATAATCAAACTGGCTGACCGTATCCATGGTCTTGTGCATACAGTCGTTGCACACGGAGATATTGTTGGGAAGCTTAAACATCTTTCCCGTCTTGCTCTCCGGACGCCTGCAGATAAAGCACACATCCTCGTAAACGTTTTCCTTTTTCTCCGGTTCCGCCTTCTCTTTGGAGTCTTCGTTTCCGCCCGTTTCCTTGCGGCTCTCTATTTCATGGGAATCATTCTCCTGTTCCTTGTCCTTCTCATCAAACTCTGACATACTCGCTCCTCCGGTTATTTCTAATATAAGCACATTCTTTTTATATTATAAGGCAAAACATATTTTCATACAAGTTAACATTTTATAAACCGTCTTATAATGTATTTTCAAATTTCCCCTTTTCCTTTATAATAAAAAGAAACGCTGAAAGGAATCTGCCATGAATATTCTTGTAATCGACGGCCAGGGCGGCCGGATGGGAAGTCTCATCGTGGAAAAAATTAAAGCCTCCGGCATTGCGGAGAAGATCACGGCCATCGGCACCAACAGCATTGCCACCTCCGCCATGTTAAAGGCCGGAGCCGACCGGGCCGCCACAGGGGAAAACCCCGTCATTGTAAACAGCAAACGCGCCGACTTCATCATCGGCCCCATCGGCATTATCGCCGCCGATTCCCTGCTTGGCGAGATCACTCCCGCCATGGCAAACGCCGTGGCCTCCTGCAGCGCCTTCAAAATCCTGATTCCCACAGGCCGCTGCAATCGTTATATCGCAGGCATCCAGGACATCCCCCTGGGCGGCCTGATTGACGCGGCCGTTCTCAAACTGAAAGAAGAACTGGCAAATGCCCGGGGGCATTTACACAATTCTTCTGACTGTTAATATCTCCTTGTACGTTGCCGTGGTGATCTTGATGCCGCTCCTCTGGGTACTGGCATGCACGATCTGCCCGTTTCCTATGTAGAGACCCACATGTCCGGCATAGCACACGATATCTCCCGGCTGGGCTTCCGAATAGGATACCCCGCTTCCCGCACTCCGGCACCCGTAGGACGTCCTTGGCACCGTGTATCCGAAGTCCTTGTAGACTCTCCACACGAATCCGGAGCAGTCCGCACCCTGGGTCAGGCTGGTGCCTCCCGGCACGTAGGGATTCCCGATAAACTGGCAGGCATAATTCGCAATCTGCTGGCCCTTGCTGCCGGAACCCGAGTAGCTGGACGCCGAAGCATAATTGTCGGAGCTGCCGGAACTGCCGGAGCTTTCCGAGCCGCCGGAGGAACCACTTTCCCCCGCAGAGCCCTCCGATGAGGAGTCTGAATCGCCGCTCTGCCGTCCGGCTTCTTCCTCCGCCTGTCTTCGCAGTGCCTCCTCCTGAGCTTTTCTTGCCTCTTCCTCGGCTCTTTTTGCCGCTTCAATCTCCGACTCCTTTGCAGAAGCCGCCGCCTGCAGCTTTCTTATATTATCCGTCTGCTTCTTGATATTGGCCTTATAGATCGCGGCCTCCTGTCTTGCCTGTGCGATCTGCACCTCGTAATTGTCATATACCCTCTGTTTCTCGGCCAGCATGATTTCCAGGCTCTCTTTCTCCTCCTCAAGCTCATGCTGCTGCGCTTCCAGCTCCGACCGCTCATCCTCCAGCTGCTCCTTGATGGCAAGAGTCGCCTCTCTCGCCTCCTGGTATGCCTGGAGCATTTTCCGGTCATACTCGTAAAGCTGGCTGATATAGTCTGCCTTATTCATCATTTCCCCAATGCTGTGGCTTTCCAGGATCAGCTGAAGATAGGTTGCGTCCCCCTTCTCATACATAAAACGGATCCGCAGCTTCATGGCCTCATACTGCGCCTCTTCCGTGGCTTTTGCCTGCTCGTACTCCTGCGTGGTGATTTCGATCTGCTCTTCTTTCTCCTCGATCTCCTCCTCGATAATCTCCACGCTGGCAATCGTCTCCACCAGAGCCGCATCCATCTCCTCAATCTCCCCTGCCACTTCATCCGCATTGCCCTCCAGGGAAGAAATCTGTCCGGAAATCCCGCTCAGCTGCCGCCGCTGTTCGTCCTGCTGCCTTTGGGCTTCCTCTCTCTGACGCTCCAGCTCCTCCCTCTCCCGTTCCAGATCGGAAATGCTGGCCGCCTTTACGCTCTGCGCCATGGAACACGCCATGGCCAAAATGATTCCAAATGTTAATAAATGTACTCCCGCTTTTCTTCTCATATGCCTTTCATCTCAGAATGCGCCGCTTCCTAGTCTGCCGCCTCCGGCGCCGCATTGTCCACCATAAACTGAATCACCTTCTGCGTCATCAGATATTCTCTGAACGCCTCCACATCAATCGCCTCCCGGTAATCGTCAGCCGTCTCATAGCCGTAATCTTCGGCATCCGCAGCGATCTCCTGCTCAAGCTCCGCCTCTGACACCTCAAGCCCTTCCTTTTTGGCAATTGCCTCAAGCAGCAAATACCGCCGGGCCATGGTCCGGGCCTGTCCGCGCAGGGTAGCCTCATAATCCGCGGCTTCCCCTCCGTATTCTTCCGCCACAAAGGTTCCGATATCCATACCGTACATCTGCGCATAGGAGGTGACATTGGAAAGCAGCGTGGTGTACATCCGGTCCACCATTTTTTCAGGCGCATCCTTAATCTCGGCGTCTGCCTCCGCCTTCTCCACCGCAAGCTCGTACTGTCTCTCCAAAGGGGTGCCATACTGCTGCTGAATCAGGATATCCCTCAAAAACGCCCTGTACTCCTGCGTGGTTTCGCAGTCCTCAATTCCGAGGCCCGCCACATATTCATCCGTCAGCTCCGGAATCTTTACCTTGCGGATGCCATTCAGCGTTACGGTAAAGACTGCGGTTTTTCCCGCAAGATCCGGATTGTTTTTGTAAGGATCGGGAAAATGGGCCTCCACGTCCCTGGTCTGTCCGATTTCCATGCCGATACACCCGTCCTCAAAGCCGCTGATAAACTGTCCGGATCCTATGGTGAGATCCGCCCCCTTTGCCGTTCCTCCCGCAAAGGCGACTCCGTCCAGTTTTCCCTCATAATCGATATTGACCACGTCGCCTGTCTGCACCGCTCTGTCTGTAATATCCACATACTCCGGGTTGTTTGTCAGTACATACTGTATATAGCTCTCCAGGTATTCCTCCGGGATTTCCGGCTCCTCCAGCGCAAGGTCCATTCCCTTATATTCTCCCAGCGTCACATACCCCGAGGTATCGATATCCTTCAGATACGCCGCTTCATTCTCCTGCTTCTGTGAATTTCCACAGCCCGCAAGCAAAAGCACAAGTGCGGCAAGCGCCGGTAATTTTCTTTTTCCATCTCTCAATTTCGCATCTCCCATTCCTTTAACCATTGTCCTTTACTTTTATACCACAAATTCGAGTTCCAGGAAAGACTTTCACAGAAATTTCTTGCCTATCTCCTTTAGAAATGATAGAATGATAGCCAGAGAATGCAGTAACAAGGAGGTTCATTGTGAGTACTTGGCAGATCGTATTATTAGTCATTTTGGCAGTCTTAATCGCCGCCGTTGTCGCCCTGTATTTCCTTGGCAGGAAGGCTCAGAAGAAACAGGCGCAGCAGCAACAGCAGATAGACGCCATGAAACAGACGGTGTCCATGCTGATCATCGACAAGAAGCGGATGAAAATAAAAGATTCCGGCCTGCCGCAGGCCGTCATTAACCAGACGCCCAAGCTTATGCGGGGGAGCAAGCTTCCCATCGTAAAGGCCAAAGTCGGCCCGCAGATCATGTCTCTTGTCAGCGATGACAAGATTTTTGATTCCATTCCCGTAAAAAAAGAAGTGAAGGCCGTGGTAAGCGGTATTTATATCACGGACGTAAAGGGACTGCGGGGCAAGGTGCAGGTTGAGCAGAAAAAGAAAGGGTTCTTCCGCCGGACGCTTGAAAAGGTTCAGGAAAAGGCAGGAGCCAAACCGCTTAAATAACCGGATATCGAAAGAGAAAGAAAAAGCTTCGAGGGCGCAGCGCTCTCGAAGCTTTTTTACAACTCCAGCCCCTCTTCCCTGGGCCGGATGCTCATCTCTATTTTGCAGTCCGCCATATGCTCATAATTCGCTTCCAAGGTGTAGGCCACGTTCACCTGGATCCTGTCCTCCTCCTCCCGGATCTCCACCTCGTCCGTGTCAATTCCGATCAGGATGTTTCCAAACGGCGTGGCATAGCTTGTCATGTTCTTTCTGTTTTCCTCAAAAACCATATGTACGTTGACAAGCCCCTTTTTGGTCACTTCAAGCTGGGAATCCCTGAACTTGATCACATTCTTCGTGGTGTCCGTAAAGCCCTCCATCAGCTCCTCAAAAATCACATAATGGCTGTCGTTTCTTTTATAATATTCCGCCGGAGTAATGGTTTCCAGCGCATTGGCTCCCTCCTCGTCCAAAGCGAACTGCAGTCCCTTTAACGCAATCAGTACTTCTTTTTCCATCCTGTAATCTCTGCGCTCCTTTCGTATTTTTCTATGTTGATTGTCTTTGCGGAAAGTATGCCGTACTTGATAATGGAATTGGCAAACTGTTTAAATTTCTCAGAAGAATCACTGACATAAAACTGATACATATCATCTCCCAGCTTCGCCTCCTGCTCTCTTAACAGGCCTCTCCTGCGCAGGAGCTCTTTGAGCTCCCTCGCCGTTTCATAGGCGGGATTGACCAGAACCACCCCTTTCCCCATGACCTTTCCGATGGTTTCCCGGATCAGCGGATAATGGGTGCATCCCAGAACCAGCGTGTCAATGTCAATATCGATCAGCTCCGCAAGGTAACGCCTGGCAATCTCGTCCGTCACGGGATCCCTCCATAACCCCTCCTCCACAAGAGGCACAAACAGGGGGCAGGCCTTCCCCGTAATATTCGCATCCGGATTCATTTCCTTTATGTACTGTGGATAGATCCTGCTGGCAATGGTGCCCTCCGTGCCGATCACTCCGATTTTTCCGTTCCGGGTAGCCTTAAGAGCCGCCTTAACCCCCGGCTTCACCACGCCGATCATCGGGATATCCACTTCCCTCTCTATCTCGTCCAGCGCAAAAGCGCTGGCCGTGTTGCAGGCCGCCACAATCGCCTTAACCTTCTGCGTCTGCAAAAACCGCACGATCTGTCTGGAAAATTTGGTAATCGTCTCCTTTGATTTATTTCCGTAAGGCACTCTTGCCGTATCTCCGAAATATACGATCCTCTCATTGGGAATCTGGTGCATAATCTCCTTGGCAACGGTAAGGCCGCCCACTCCCGAATCAAATACCCCGATGGGTGCGTTTATGTCCGTCATTTTGAAATCCTTTTTCTTTTTCCTGATATAAATATTCCACTACCTTGCTTTTTATACAAAACTTTCCGCCGGGACCCGCAAATTGATCCGTTATCCCGTCATATTCAGCCTCTTCCCCGGACGCCTCGCAGGTTTCCCATGTCAGGCAAAGCTCCGGATATACAAATCCCCACCAGCCAATCGTTCCCATCAAAATTACGGCAGTTTCCAATACTCGTCTCATAAAGTCTTTTTGCAGCCTTAACCGGTCCGGCCGCCCTCCTGTTTTACTTTATGAAAAAGTATTGCCCGGATCCGGCCCGCATATACACTGCCGTCCCCGCATCCCTATCCATTATAACCGGAACAGCCCAAAATACAACGGAAACTTTAGGCCTGTCATATCTTTCGGTTTTCGAGACGGATCTGCCGGATAATGGATTCCTCCTGATTGTCAATATGAATCTTTGCCGCCCGGGCCGCCCTCTTTTTATCCCGCTCCACAATGCTCTCATAAATCTCCCGGTGCTCCTCCACCAGGTTTTCGTGCCGGCTCTCGTCCTTGATATAGACAAAGCGGTACCGGTACATCTGCTCGGAAAGGTTATTCACCAGCTGCAGCAGCCTCTGGTTTCCCGTCGTCCTTACGATAATATCATGAAGCGCCACATCCGCCCGGGCAATCACGGAAGCGTCCTTTGACACCCTGGCCACCCGCTCAAATTCTTCGCAGGCCTGTCTAAGCTCCTCAAGCTCCTGCTTTGTAATCCTCTCGCAGGCCAGCTCCACGCTCAGGGCATCCAGGGCCCTTCGCACTTCGAGCACGTCCCGCAGGCTCTTTTCCGTAATCCGGGCCACCTCGGCTCCCCGTCTGGGTATCATGATCACAAGCCCCTCCAGCTCCAGCTTTCGGATGGCTTCCCGTATGGGCGTTCGGCTCACCCCCAGTTTATCCGCAAGATGCACCTCCATCAGCCTCTCTCCGGGCTTTAGCTGTCCGGTAAGAATCGCCTTTCGCAGCGTATTGAACACCACGTCCCTGAGAGGAAGGAACTCATTCATATCTACCTGAAACGGATTGTCCATCTGCCTCCTCCTCTACACAAACTCTGTCACGAAAAGCCGCTTTGCAAGATCCGTCTCCCTGACCTTTTCATAAGCGGCCCGCGCCGCCTCCGCAGTGTCAAAGACGCCAAACACCGCAGGGCCGCTTCCGCTCATGAGCGCATTCAACGCCCCCGCCTCTTTCATAGTTTCCTTAATATCCCGGATGACCGGATATTCCCGGATTGTGACCGTCTCCAGCACGTTCTCCATCCGGGAAGTAATTCCCTCCAGGTTCCCTTCGCCAATCGCCTTTACCATCCCGTCAATGTCCGGGTGATGCCGTAAGGTATCTGCATGAAGATTTTCATACACAAATCTGGTAGAAACGCCCACATCCGGCTTGGCAATCAGAAGATGTGCCGCAGGAGGCGGCGCAAGTGGGGTCAGCACCTCTCCGATCCCTTCGGAAAGAGCGGTTCCGCCCATGATGCAGTAGGGCACATCCGCTCCGATCTTAACGCCCAGCCTTTTCATCTCCTCCTGCTCCATGGGAAGACCGAACAATTCCTTCATCCCGTGAAAGACAGCTGCCGCGTCCGCACTTCCGCCTGCCATCCCCGCCGCAATGGGAATATTTTTTTCCAGGGTAATTTCCACCCCTTCTCTGATACCGAAAGCCTCCATCGTAAGCGCCGCCGCCTTATAGACCAGGTTTCCCTCCCCGCTGGGCAGCTCCCCGTTATCCATGGATATGGTGATGGACGGGGAACCGTCCCGCTTCTTTTTTCTAAAAAAGGTCAGAACGTCATAGATTCCAACCGTCTGCATAATCATTTTCACCTCATGATAACCGTCCGGACGTCTCTTTATGACATCCAGCCCCAGATTAATCTTTGCATACGCTCTGCGTGTAATCCGATCCATCACTGTTCACCCTTTCTGTATACATAATACATGAATTGTATTTATTTTAATACATTGCCGGTTTGTCTGTCAATGGGCATACGGCCGCACAATTAATTACCATTTTTTCATTTTCCATTACAACTGCCATGGAAAATGGTAAATTTTTGGCCAAAGCCCTAATTTTTCGGCCAAATCTTCCGATAAAAGCTATAACATGAAATATATTCTAAACCAAGGAGGGTGAATCATGAGTGTAAACGGAGTTACCGGCGCAAGTGACGTGTACAGTGCTTACAGCACGGCTTCACAGACAAAACGCACCGAGACAACAGCGGAAACTACAGGCGAAGCAAAAACCAATGAATCTGCCGGCGTCGTATACGAGCCTTCTGCTTCTGGAAAAGCTTCTTCCACCAAAACTTATAAAACAAATGCCAGTGTGGTAGCGCAGATGAAGGCTGACGCTGAGGCGAGAACCTCCCAGCTTCAGAGCCTGGTACAGAAAATGCTGACCAAGCAGGGCGAAACCTACAACACGGCAAACGGTATCTGGAGTCTGTTGGCACAGGGCAAGGTCAAGGCGGATCCCGCCACGATCGCACAGGCCAAGGAGGATATCGCAGAAGACGGCTACTGGGGCGTTAAACAGACCTCTCAGCGTATTCTGGATTTTGCCACCGCTCTGACCGGCGGCGATCCTACCAAAATCGAAAAGATGCGCGCCGCATTCCAGAAGGGCTATGACAAAGCGCAGCGAACCTGGGGAGGAAGTCTTCCCGAAATTTCCCAGCAGACCTATGACGCCGTACTTTCCGGTTTTGATCAGATGGCAAAGGATGCGGGAATCGAATCCTGAAACAATCCGCAGTAAAAAGGGCACCGCTTATGCGGTGCCTTTTCATTTTTTTCGTTATACGCTGCTTTTCGTTATACGCTCCTCATAATCAATATCCGGTCGCCCGTTTTCACCTCGTCGCTGGTAAGCTCATTTGTCTGCTTGATGACTGAAATGGGGACGTAATACCTCTTCCCGATATCCCACAGGCTATCCCCGTCCCTCACCACGTAGATAGCGATTCCGGGAAGGGAATCCATCTTTTCACTGTCGAGCTCGCAGGTGGTGATCTGCTCCACGATTTTTTCCTGCCACTGCCTGTAAAGATTGGTGTGGAAAAACAGGACGCACTTCACGTCAATTTCATCCGTGTCAATAATGGACACCGCAATCTGCTCCAGTTCGGTCTGCAGAGGATATACACAGTCCTTTCCGATGCCCTCCGCCTCAAGCATGTGACGGAAGGGAAGCTCCTGCTTTATCATGCCGAACCGGTTTTGCTGTGCACTGCTCTCATACAGAACCTGCAGGCTTACCGTGCCCCCGATCTCAATCCCGTTTTCCACAAGGGATGTGTCTGTAATCTGAAGTTTTGCGCAGGTATGGAGTATCTTCCCGATCTGTTCCCCTTCCGGCGCCTTGAAATGTCCGGAAAGCTTCATCTTGCCGTTGCTTCTGCCCATATAGCTTCGAAACAGCGCATCCTTTTCCTGCACGCTGGTCTCCTGAACCACGCCGTACACATCTGAGAGAATGTCAACCTGTTCCTCCTCATAGGCGCAGATATCCATATTCAGGCAGAGCTCAAAGGTGATCACTCTCTCCTCGCCGTCAAAATCAGGCCTTACCACCACCTCTTTTGTCTCCGCAAGATAACGGATCTCCGGTATCATTCCCTCTCGGGCACCGTCACAGCCAAGGCTTCCCGCAAAAGGAAGCACCGTCTCATAATGGCAGATTTCCTCCTCCTCGCCCTCGCCCGTATACAGGAAAAAGGCTCTTATCTCCCCCTGGACGGAGATTTTGTCGTCGAGCATCTTAAACTCGACCTCCGTAGGCTCAACCTCCCACCAGATCATGGAAAAAATGTTGGGAAAGCTTCCGGGAATCTCCACTTCCTCCTTCATCCGGAAAATATCCTTTTTCTTCATGGCCATGGAAGCGATGCTCAGAGATTTTCTGCGAAATTCCACAGGCTCCGTTCCGGAAATATCAATGGCTGTCTCCTCGTCACAGATCTCCTCGCAGACCGTCTTAAGCAGAAGCACGGACTGTGCGCTGAATTTTCTGGAATTGATAAGGCCGGTGCTCAAATCCTCAATCTCCCAGCTTACGCTGACGCCATCGCCGTTTCTGACGCCCTCCATATAAATCTGTTCGTCAAAGGGGATCTCCCCCTCCATGGCCGACACCTTTGCCTTTTGTCCCTCTGCCAGATAAAGTAGATGCACCTTAAGCCTTCCCTTTACGCCCACATGGTCATCCGTCACCCTCACTTCCTCTATGACCACATTTCCTCTATCCATAATAAGCTTTAAAGCATCCGGCCTGGAATCGGAAATATTGATATCATCCTCCAGCGTTATCTGGATGGACGCCTTACATTTCAGGCGGTCCATATGTATATTCCGCTTTATCAGTTCCACCAAAATACCTCCCTGCGTGTACTTGTTTAAGTATATGACACGGGGAGGTATTTTATAACCGGCAAAAACGCTTCCTCTTACTCCTTCACAGCGCCGACCAGTTCTCCGATTTCTTCGATTCCATATTGCTTCATATAAGCCTCGATTCCCTCCACAACCTCCACGGTGGTATAGGGATTTACGAAATTCATGGCGCCCACGGCCACCGCCGACGCCCCGGCCAGGAGGAATTCAATGGCATCCTCCGCATTCGCAATTCCTCCCATGCCGATCACCGGGATCTTCACCGCATGGGAAGCCTGATAGACCATCCTCACCGCAACCGGTTTAATGGCCGGGCCGGACATTCCCCCCGTCCGGTTTGCCAGGGCAAAGGTTCTTTTGTGAATGTCGATCTTCATCCCGGTTATGGTGTTGATCAGGGAGATGGCGTCCGCACCCGCCGCCTCCGCCGCCCTTGCTATCTGTGCGATATCCGTCACGTTGGGGGAAAGCTTCATGATGATGGGCTGCCTCGCCTTTTCTTTGATCTTTGCGGTGATGTCATACAGGCATTCGGCGTCCTGGCCAAAGGCAATGGCTCCCTCCTTCACATTGGGACAGGAGACATTGATCTCCAGCATATCCACCGGGCATTCAGAAAGCCTCTCAACCACCTCAAGATAATCCTCAACGGTTTTTCCGCAGACATTGACTATGATTTTTGTATCAAACCGTCCGAGAAAGGGCAGATCCCTCTCCACAAAAACGTCGATCCCCGGATTCTGCAGGCCGATGGCATTGAGCATCCCCCCATAGGTTTCCGCAACCCTGGGCGTCGGGTTTCCAGGCCATGGCACGTTGGCCACACCCTTGGTCACCACCGCACCCAGCCGGTTCAGATCCACAAACTCTCCGTATTCCATGCCGGAGCCGAAGGTCCCCGAGGCTGTCATCACCGGATTCTTGAATTCCACCCCTGCAATCGTCACTTTCGTATTCATATTCCCTTTTCCTTTCTCAGATGTCCACATCCGCCGCATCAAATACAGGGCCGTCCGTACAGATCCTGGCATTCTTCACATGGGAATGGGGATCCGTCCTCTTTGTCCTGCACACGCAGCCAAGACACGCACCCACGCCGCAGGCCATCCTCTCCTCCAGCGAAATCCAGGCCCGGATTCCTCTTTCCTCACTGCAGCGTTTCACCGCCCGCAGCATGGGCATGGGGCCACAGGCCATGAGCATGTCCGCCTTAAGGCCCCGCTCCTCCATCACGGTCAGCACATTTCCCTTCACGCCTGCGCTTCCATCCTCCGTTGCAATCAGAATTTCGCCGTATTTTTCCAGATCCTCCTTCAAAAACAGATTCCCGTCCCGGTATCCCGCAATCACCTTCACCAGGGCACCGATTTTTGAAAGCTCCCTGGCCAGCTCCACCATGGGCGGAATTCCGATCCCTCCGCCAAGCAGCACGACGCGCTTTCCCCTTGCCTCATCTACCGGAAATCCGTTTCCGAGAAGCCCAAGAATCTCCACTTCGTCCCCTTCCTTATAGGAAGCAAATTCCCTGGTCCCTCCTCCTGCAATCCGAAAGACAATCCGAAGCTTCCGCTCATCCGCCTCGCAGATACTGATTGGCCTTGGAAGCAGGGTGCTCTTATCCTTGGGATACACGCCGATAAACTGCCCGGCCCTTACCGCCCCGGCGAGCTCTGTATCCAGCCACATATCGTAAATACCCGGTGCAATCTCATGATTGCCGAGCACCTTTGCCGCCGCTTTTCTCTTCTCGTTTCTCATATTCACAGTCCTTCCTTCTGATAGACCACCCGGCCTTCACAGATCGTATAATAGACATTTCCCACCATGGTTTCCCCGATAAAGGGGGAATTGGCGGATTTCGACGCAAACTCCTTTACCACCCAGGGCTCGTCCGGGGCGAAAAGAACAAGATCCGCCTCCTGCCCCTGTGCGATCCGCCCTCCGGGGAGCCCATAGAGCCGTGCGGGCGCCGTGCTCATCCGGTAAAACAGGGTGGGAAAATCAAGATAGCCCGGCTTTACCAGCTCCCGAATTGCCAGGCCCAGCGCAGTCTCGAGCCCGATAATGCCGCTGGGAGCGGCCGTGATCTCCCACTCCTTCTCCTGTCTGCTGTGGGGTGCGTGATCCGTGGCGATCAGGTCAATGGTTCCGTCCCGAAGTCCCTCGATAATCGCAAGCCGATCCTCCTCCGTCCGAAGCGGCGGGTTCATCTTGGCCAGCGTTCCCTTTTCGATTAACGCCTCCTCGGTCAGGGTAAAGTGATGGGGGGTTGCCTCCGCATACACCTGCGCGCCATTTCTTTTCGCCCTACGCACAAGCTCCACGCCCTCCTTTGTGCTGATGTGCTGTATCACCGTCTTCGCTCCGGTTTCCAGGGCCAGCTCCACATCCCTGCGGATCAGGTCAGTCTCCGCCTCTCTGGGAGATCCTCCGATTCCGTAAAAGGCCGACGCTCTCCCTGCGTTAATTCCGTTGTTGACAATCCGTTCCGGATTCTCCTCGTGAAAGCTGATGGGCCTGTCCAGCTTCTTTGCCAGCATCATGGCCTCCCTCACCAGCTCCTTTCCAAGCAGAGGAATTCCGTCGTCGGTAAAGCCGGCGGCCCCGCAACGGGCTAGCTCTTCCATGTCCGTCAGCTCCTCCCCCTTCATGCCCTTTGTCACATTGGCGCAGCTCAGTATCCGGATTCCGGTCCGCTTACCCTTTTCCAGCACATAGGAAAGAATCTCCCCATTGTCCACGCAGGGCTTTGTATTCGCCATCAGGACAATACCCGTATAGCCGCCCTTTTTCGCCGCCTCGCCGCCGGAAATAATATCTTCCTTATAAGTAAAGCCAGGATCCCTAAAATGCACGTGGGTATCCGCGAGTCCGGGGGCTACCATCAGCCCCCCGGCCTCCAAAACCAGCGCATCCTCTGGAATCCGAAAGCTCTCCGCTTCCCGGTCCTGCCTCGTGAAAATCCCTGCGATCTTTCCATCCTCTACCAGCAGATCCGCTTCGTAAGTCCGCCCGCCCACCGGGTCAATCACAGATCCGCCCCGGATATAAATTTTCATCTCTCCCCGCATTCTTTCATCCTTTCCGGTTTGTATTTCCTGTTATTATACTAGACTTTTTAATCAAATACCACAGGTTTTTCCACCATCTCCGTCTTGATTACCACATACGGGCAGGAGGGACTCGTCTTCTTCCCCTCATTCTCCCCCGGCTTTGGACCCTGCAGCGTCGTGTCGAAATACACGGCGTTGTCCGTCTCGTAAAGCGCATTCACAGAAATACTGTAGCCCCCCGTCTCCTGCTGCCCGTAGCCCATGCAGATATAGAGGTAGCCGCCATCCTGATATGTCATCTTAAAGCCCTCCGCCTTTTTTTCCTCCAGCACGGCAGAAAGCTCCTCCGGTATATTTTCCTGGGCTGTAACCGTAAATTCCAGATCCTTTATCTTCTCCATGGGATCCTTTTTTTCCTTACATCCGGCCAGTGCGGACAAGCACATAAGCATAAGGATTGCCAGCGTTCCAATTTTTCTCATTTTTATCCCCCTGCATACCGCTGGCTGCGCCTGCGGTATTGCACCAATAAGTAGTTTGAAAGGAACTTTCAAACTTATGGCCTTTTTGCTTTTTATAAATTTATGACAGACCCTATTGATTCATGCCATCACTTTTACCCGAATATTTCTCCATACAAAGAGGAGCATTTCTCATGATCAAATGCTCCCTCCAAATTGTCCTAATTCTTTAATTTATCTGTTCTTCAACCAATTTATACTTATTCAGATAGTTTAAAGCAGAAATGGGAATAAACCCTGAAAAATCATTCTCCATTGCGGTATTTATGTTATAGGTTCCCCTCGTAACAATTCCGATAACTTTTCTTTCACCCTTTGTCAAAACCGGCCCTCCACTATTACCAACATATATTATATTATCTATACCATACATTTTGACCCCTGAGTAATTCCTTGTTGACGCAATTTTAGCCTCAATTACTCTGATAGAATCACCTGGATTATAATTGGGATAGCCTAACACTATGACTTCGTCCATCTGGCGAATCGCATCCTTTGTTTGAATGGAAAATTTATTTGCTCCTTCCCAGCCATCTACCTTTAATATCGCTATATCAATCTGCTCAACATAATCTTCTACAATCGCTGTATATCTTTTACTAATATTTTCTTCGGAATATACCGTTAAATCATCTGCCGCCTGCTTTTCTTCCTCATCGTACACAACATGATAACATGTTACAAAGCGGCCGTCTCCAATATGAAATGCCGTTCCCTGTGACATTGCTTTTTCACTCTCCACAATAACAGTACATGATTTATAGAAGGAAAGCCATTTCATTACATCAGATTTTTCCTCATCAATTTTATGTTTGTTCAGCTCAGCCTCCAGCATAATGACGAATCTGACTCCTGAAATAAACAGATCTTTTGCCGTTAAATACCTGTCCTCAATTTCATCCGTATCATCAAGAAGCCCTTCATATTCTGTTTTTCCATGCATAAAGTCAATCGCATATAAATTTATATTATTAATAATCTTAAAATACCTTTGAGTCAATAATTTCTTTTTGACAGAAATAGAGATGTTTTCTTTTATATGACATTTTTTCTGTGATAATAAATCAATCCGATCCGCTACGCTGCTCCCTTCTCCCCAGAACTTCTCCTTAATATCTGCGAAATTTATTACTCCTCCCTCTATTTCGAAACTCTCGTTTGATGAAAAGAGGCAGTTACAATATTCAATCAGTAAATTATTTATACATCTGCTTATCACAAAGCAGGAACATAATGGGTAACCTATGTCAATAATATTTATGCCCTGCATAATATCCGCACAGACCATGGGTCTGACTAATTCTTCCATCGACCGGCCAGCCAATATATCCTGCAACGCCTGCTCAATAGCTGTCAAAAAATAAACATCTTCCGTATTTTCCATTTTACTCCTCTTATTCACTTATTTCGTATGTATTCGGCTTCCCCTCATTTATAATTATCTTACCCCTTTTATTCATGCTCTGTAAGGTCTTTATTGGTTGTGCCTTTGGATAGATAGCCGCAAGCGCATCACTGCTTTCCAACATTTCCTCCCAGGATAACGGCACCAGCGATTTCGATAAAACATCCAGAATAATCTCTTCCGGTTCAATCGTCTTATTCATTGAATCAGAGTTTTTGCCTTTCAAAAGTGCGCTGATAATATTTGCCCAACTTTTCATATCATTTTCTGTTAAATAACTAACATACTTTTCTATATCTTTTTTGTCGGCATTTTCCACATTAACGTTGTTTTCCTGGAAACGCTTTATTATAAATTCCATTACCTCTTCCTTTGTCTTGGGTGTTTTTAATACCACCTGATGATCCTTAAACCGTCTTTCAAAAGCCGCCTGATGCGACAAAACTTCCCACGCTTCAATGGTAGTGCCAACGGTAATCATTCCTTCGACTTTGCAATTATTCAGATAATCAAACAAAGTACGGTAAGAGGTCAATATTTTGTATCCAACCTTTGTAAGGGAAATAGAATTTGTAGAATCTGAATATACCTTGTCAATCTCATCAATAAACAGTAATATTTTTTTCCCTGTTACACATTGAATAAATTGTAAAGCAGCCACAAAGGCAGTTACGAAATCATTTTCATTATTTATAAATCTTTTTTTTGCATTAAATTTTTTTCTCATAAAGCTGACTTGATCTGGAAACAAATCCTTATTAGAAAAATAATCCAGGACCAGCCTTTTCTCATCTGTATTATTACAATGTGTTAAATATCTCACTATATTATTATCCACATATCTATTTGCCAACGATTTGTCGGATTGTTCCCAATCCTCCAAATACGTTGACAAGTCCTTATTGACATTACTTTTAAACAAAGAAGCGTACAAACTATTAAGAGCATCTACAAGCGGACCATTAAAAAACATATCGGGCATGTAAATACCAACCGCAGTCTCATTTTCCTCCACTTTCTTTCTCATATATCTTAAAAAATGTGTCTTCCCATTCCCAATCTGTCCCAAAACGACAGATCCCATCATAAGATTGTTGCATTTATTCATCCAGCTTAGATAGCAATGAACATTCTTATCTTCTCCCACTATATACTCAGGGTCGGCAATTAAATTAATCCTTATCATGCTTTCGTCTATATTTTTTCTGATCGTTCCTTCATTCATATATTTTCACCTTTCTTCATAACCGACATAATATATTCTCCGCTTAAATTTCGAACCTCTCCTTTATTTTTATAAAGGCTGCTTTTAGCCCAAATATACTTGTCATTTTCGTATGATGCTGCACATCTCATTACACTATTGGCAATATCGGGAAGAAAATATTTCATTACATTTTTTTCAAACTCAACAATACTCAGAATTTGTCTTGATTTAAAAATATTTTCTACGGCCTGTTTATCACAAATAACAATGTATTCTTTATTAACATTTACATATCCGCCAAACACCATTAAGTTAAAAACAGGATTAAGATTTCTTGCCACTGATCTGACTGCGCTGTTATCATATCTTCCCATTTTTGATACTAACGAAAAAATATAGTAAACTGTTTTTTTCCTTAAACTTCCTTCAAACAGGTTGAGCAGTGTTTCGATTATACTCTTAATTCGTTCAATTTCCGGATTAATTACGATCAATTTCTTTATAAAATCCGAATAACTTATCTGCTCATAATAAAGCTGAATGGTCAAATCACTTAAACGGTATACACCTTCCTTATTTTCCAATATACTTGTCAAATTCGCATGATTGATCATTTTTCTTAATGTATTTTCCGTTATGGACATCTTCTGGCATATTTTTGGAAGATCTAAATTTTGGTATCTCAAGCTAGCCTCTCCAAAAATCTCACATATTTGAGTCACTCTCTCCTGGGTAATGGGAGCGTTAGCAATATTGGGAATTATAAAATCAGTATGTGTATACATATTTTCCCTCCTTTGGATCTTAACAAATTTTGCAGATCCTTCTTTATAATATTATATTATTATGCCGTTTTCAAGACCGATAGTATCGATACGCCAATTTTCTAAATAATACAAAAAGAGCCCATACACTGACTTCCCAATGTATAAGCTCTTTTGCTTTATAAGCTCTTTTGCTTTATAAGCTCTTACGGTTTCATACACCCAACATTCTATCCGCACCGTCCCTGCGGCTTACTGCGTGCTGACAGCCTCTCCAAGCGCCACGGACACGTTCTTTGCCTGGTATCCGGTAGGGCTTCCCTGCATGATGGTCAGTTCCACCGTGGTTCCCGCCGAATAGTAGCTCAGCTCATCCTTAAGATCATCCATGGACTTTATCTCTTCCCCGTTCAGCGCCGTAATGATGTCACCTCTGATCAGGCCCGCAGCGGCCGCGCCCGTTCCCTCGGAAACGGAAGAGATATAGACTCCCTTTGGCATGCCGTAGAGCTGGGAATATTCAGAGACCACGTCGATTCCCGTGATTCCGAGGAAACCTCTGTTTTCCTCCTCCACCCGAAGCCTTGTCTGCTTTGTCATCAGATCCTCTATGATGGGCTGGGCGTCCGAGATGGGAATGGCATATCCCATGCCCTCCACTGCGGATCCGCCGATCTTGTTGGAATTAATACCGATCACCTGCCCTCTGCTGTTGAGCAGTGCGCCGCCCGAATTCCCGGGGTTAATCGCGGCATCGGTCTGAATAAAGGTGTTGACCTCCATGTCGTCCTGCTGCGGCTGGGACTGCGCACTGACCGTATTTACCGCAATGGGCCGGTTCAGGGCGCTCACCACGCCCGTAGTGACGGACTGCCCGTAACCAAGGGCGTTTCCGATTGCAATGACCGGTTCTCCCACCGTAAGCTGTGTGGAATCTCCCATCTGCGCAATGGCAATCGCACTCATGGTAGAGCTCTCCATATCATTCAGCTGCACGGCGATCACCGCAAGATCCTTGTCGGAATCGGAACCCTTCATCTGTGCCTGAACCTGCTTTCCATCCGCAAACTGAACCGAGAGCTCCTCGGCCGCCTCCACCACATGGTAATTTGTCACTACCAGAAGCTCGGTATCATTCTTTCCCACGATAATTCCCGAACCCGTGCTGCTTCCCTCACTGCTGAACTCCTGTCCCCAGAAGGATGTTGTTTCCACGTATTTATTGTTGACGGATACCACGGAAGGCATTACCGCTTTCACCACCTCGGTCACGTCCGTCACCGTGGTCTGCACCAGATTCGTCCCGTCCCAATCCTGGAAAGTGGATGCGATCTCGTCTGCGGGAGAGCTCTCTGTCCCGTCACTTTCGGACAGCTCGTTTTGAGCCTCGCCGCTCTCCTTCAAAAGACTTTCCTTCACAACGCCCGAGGCCGTAGTCACCGCCTCAAAACCAAGACCCGCGAAGATTCCGAACAGAAGGCCGCAGCAGATTCCAAGTACCAGCTTTTTGCCGGTGCCGGATTGTTTTTTGGGTTTTTGTGCGCCCGGCTTTGGCTGTTCGTAATAGTAGGCGTTGGAGCCGCCCTGACTGGCCTCGGAACCGCTCTCCGCATTTGCGCCGTTATAATTGTTCGGATAATTATTCTCATACATAGCAATTACCTCTCTTCCTTATTTGTATGGCAGACTTTTCATCCGCTTTTGCCCTTTTCTTAATATGGTTTTAGTATAGCCGGTAATTGTGTTCATTTTGTGATAAAAATTTGACAAATTTGTTTATTTCCAGTATTCCCGGTTCATTGAGCATTGCCTGACCATGCGCCATGGAAGCTTCTGATATCTTTTCCCCAGAAAAAATCCGAGATATTTGCAGCCGCTGTGGAAAAAAAGCTTTAAAATCAGCCACGGCTTCCCTTCTTTTACCAGATATGAGCAGGTGCCTTTTACAAGCCGGATCCCCTCGCCCTCTGTCTTCACTCCCCCGAAGATATCGGGAAACTGCGCATGGGACACGCCCAGATCAAAATTTCTCCGAAACTGCTGGAACGCACTGTAATTGTGGGAGTGAAACACCTGCGCATGGGCCGCATAAGCTATGCTTTCCCCCGCATCAATCAGCTTCCTGGCATAAATCATATCCTCATTAAAAATCGTGCGTTTCACAAAACCGCCCAGCCTGTCGTACACCGCCCTGTCATAGGCCGCACAGACATTGGAGGCAAAAAAGGTCTTGATTCCCAGGACCGGAAGATCCTTCGCCGACTTGACCACGGATTGATCCGGATAGTTAAAATCTCTGGTAAAGCGTTCGATCACCCCGCAGTCCGGGGCAGGCAGCTGTCTGGCATAGCTCATGGCCGCTTTTTTCTCCGCAAGGGGCGCAAGCAGCCGCTCAAGCAGATATTCGTCCGCCGGGATGGCATCGTCCGTCATCATTACAAAATAATCGCTGTCCGATTCCGCCACTGCGCACCTTCTCGTGTTCCCATGATCAAATTCTCTCCTGGATATGTGCCTCACCGAAACATTTTTGTAGCGCTGCCAGAAATCGGTGCCGATAATCAGCCTGTCAAAGTAAATCTGTTCCGTATTCACCAGAAAAATCCGGTTTATCCGCACCGTCTGCCTCTCCAGCAGATCCAGAAGCACAAACAGTCTTTTGTCCGGTTTGTACACCGGAATAATCACATCTGTTTTCTTCACCTGAAATTCCCCTTTCTCCCCGAAACAGCGTTCCGACTTCCGTCTGCTGCCCGACATCAAGAAAAAGGACCAGCTTTTACTCATCTGGTCCCTTTCACAATCCTTTGCATCCTTATCACTTATTGAGATATTTACCTGTATCGGCCTCCACCTTAGCGCTGTATCCCTTCACCGCCTCGGAAGGCGTATAGCTCTCATCCTCAAACAGGAACTTGTGCAGCCAGGTGACATTTTCCTCCAGGGATACGGGGATTACACAGCTTCCCTTGGATCCGATGGTTCCGGTCGCGCGCAGGCTCTCCGTTGGAAAGCCGTCATGTTCCGTAATCTGGTATCTGGAAACCTCGCCCAGCATTGTCAGAATCTCCGTCAGATCCAGCGATGTGTACACTTCGCTGAAAACATCATTTGCAATCTGGTTCAACGTGGCCGGCGAAGCGGTCTTGACCTTGTCCATGATGGCAAGGATCACTTCCCTCTGCCTCTCCGCGCGCTTGAAATCATCTCCCGCCGTGTAACGGATCCGGCAGTAGGCGGTAGCCTGCAGGCCGTCTAACAGCTGATAGCCCGTGGAGGATACCGGCGTATAATTCCGCTTCAAATCCTTCGCCATACAGATCTGATAATTGTTCAGGTGGCTGATCTCCGAGGAATCCACATCGATCATAATGCCGCCAAGCGCATCTATGGTGTCGCTCAGACCGGCAAAGCCCACCGTGATGAAATCCGTGATATTCATGTCAAGGTTCATGTTGAGCATGTTAATGGCCTGCTCGGGTCCTCCCTTTGCGTATGCCGCATTACATTTATTATAAGAATCATTGCTCAGGTTCAGGTAGGTGTCGCGGTAAACGGAAACCAGCTTACATTCCCCGGTATCCTGATTGATGGACGCAATCATTATGGAGTCGCTTCTGGTATTCTTGGTGAGCGCTCCCGTGGTGGAATCCACACCGAACAGGGCAATGTTGCGGTAGCCCTTCATGGTGGTCTCTTCCTTCACCTTCACCTCTTCGTTGATCACGATATCCTCTTCCGGAATTTCTACCTTTCCGACCTTCTCCGTTTTCAGCACGCCATAGAGCACCACCACCATCAGAAGCAGAACAAAAATTTCCACGATAAAAAGAATAATCTTGGTGCGTTTCTTTTTGGAATCCTTCTTTGCCGCCATCTTCTTCCGGGTGGCCGCCTTCTTTGATCTTACCTCTTCCTCTCTGGCTCTGCTTTTTTTATGTGCAGGTTTCCTGGATTGTGTAGCCATTTCAATAATCTCCCTCTACTTTTACTACGATTTAATGCAACAGGTTTCATCGGATGTACAACTACTCCTGACAAATCCTTATTTTCGCATAAAAAAACCGATAAGGCAAGCCTTATGTGATTATTTAAGTTATTATTAAGATTTGTAAATTTGCTCCTAATATGCATTCTTATTGATAAAACCTTTGAAAATTGTGAGAAACATAATCCGGAAATCAAAGGCCATGGACCAGTTTTCGATATAGAAAAGATCGTACTCGATCCTCTTGCGGATCGAGGTGTCCCCCCGATATCCGTTGATCTGGGCCCAGCCGGTCAGTCCGGGCCGCACCTGGTGCTTGATCATGTAACGGGGAATCTCCTCCTTGAATTTTTCCACAAACTGGGGCCTCTCCGGACGGGGTCCCACGAGGCTCATATCCCCCATCAGGATATTGAACAGCTGGGGCAACTCATCTAAACTGGTCCGGCGCAGAAGCTTTCCGATTTTCGTCACTCTCGGATCGTCCTTCACCGTCCACCCCTTCTGCTCCGCCGTTGGCTTTTGCATCTCCATGGTCCGGAATTTGTACATCTTAAAATTCTTGTTGTGAAGCCCTACCCTCTCCTGCTTGAAAATAACAGGGCCTTTGCTGGTGAGCTTGATCGAGACGGCCGCCGCCAGCATAAGCGGAGAGGAAAGCAGGATTCCCACAAAAGAACCTGTCACGTCCACCACTCTCTTGGCCACCCAGTTTAAGGTGTTGGTCAGCGCCACATAGCGTATGTTGATCACCGGAAGCCCCATCAGATCCTCCGTGTAAGGGTGGCTCGGCACAAGGGAATTGTAGTCGGGAATGAATTTGGTGTGGACTCCGGATTTCTCGCACAGATCCACAATATACTCCAGATGGTCGTAATCCTTGAGCGCCAGGGTGATCGCAATCTCGTCCAGCTTGTTCTCCGGCAGGATATAGTGGATGTTTTCGATCCGCCCCACCACCTTGACGCCCTTGTAGATGGTGCCGCTGGGAATCCGGTCATCCAGAATCCCCCGGACCACATAGCCCCACTGGGGATTGGCGTTAATTCTGGTAATATATTCCTCCGCCGCCCTGGAATAGCCGATCAGCAGAATATATTTCAGGTTATAGCCCTTTTTCCGGAAAAACTGCAGAACACTGCGGATGGTGGAACGGCAGAGCGTGGTGAGAACAATATTGACCACGTAAAAGATAAACATCATGACACGGGAAAAATGCGGCTGGTTGATCATGTACAGCACCACCATAAACAGGGTGAGCCCCACCGTGTTAGCCTTTATGATTCCCGCAATCTCGTACTTGCGCCTGGTGGCCCGCTTGGGCGCATACATATTAAAGAAATAATACAAAAACACATATCCGGGTACAAGAAAATAAAGAGCGCTGAAATAAACGTCCATAGACAGCGCTCCCGCACCGGGTTCCGTATTCGCAAACGGAGTTGCAAACTTTATATACCATGCAAGCAGATAGGAAACTGCCACCACAGCCGCATCCACTACCAGATGCAGCCGGTTAAAAACTTTCTGATTATCCTTTATCATTGCCGCTACCTTCTTGCCACTATTTTACAATATTCTTCCCGATTACACAAGCCCTGTAAAATCCTTCTCACAATACCCTTCTTATCATACCTGCCCACAGCTCCTTCTGAACCCACAGGTAATTGGGAAATCTCTTCCATTCGAACTTTACCCTTCTTTTCCTTCCCTCCCCGGAAAGGGAAAGCCGAAGGCCCCTTCCGATCCCTCTCAGGTATGCGCCCCCAAGCCCCTTCCCCGCAAAGAACAGAAGCTTGATCAGATATCCCGCAAGAAGAAAGGGAAGATTCAGAAGAATCTGCAAAAAAGGCATATTTTTAACGATCAGATAGACGCTGTTTCGGGAGGATAAGTCCACCTTAAAGGCATTGTGCCTGCTGCCGCTTACCGCGCTTCCCGCATGTCTTACCACGGCCTTCGGCGCAAACACATTCCGAAACCCCATAAGATTGGCCCGGTAGCCCACGTCAATATCCTCCAAATAGGCGAAATGCGCCTCGTCAAACACTCCCAGCTCCAGAAGCGCCTTCCGTCTGTACATGGCCGCCCCGGCGCAGGAAGCGAAAATCCGGCCGCCCCTTTCATATTTTTCCGCCGGCTGATCCTTTCCCCTGGCAAAAGCCCAGCCAAGGGCGCAGTAAAAATCTCCCGCATCATCTATTTTTTCCGGAAATCTCATATTTATCATTTTTGCCCCTGCCGAAAAAATATTCTCTGAAACCGACAACGCTTTTTCCAGCTCTTCCACGCAGCCTTCCTCCACCGTGGTATCGTTGTTGAGCAAAAACACAAATTCCGTATCCGCCTCCCGTATCCCGACGTTAACCGCATGGCAGAATCCCGTATTTTCCTCCAGGGAAATCAGCTTCACCTGGGGGAATTTCTCCTTGACCAGCCTGCGGCTTTCGTCCCCGGATCCGTTGTCCACCACGATTACCACAGGCCTGCAGCGCCCGGCATACAGGCTTTTCAGGCAGTTTTCTATATATTGTATTCCATTATAGTTTGGAATGACCACGGTCGTGCGGCATTCCAGATTATGGGCATTTTCTCTCAATCCTTCGACCCCCGCGCTTTGGATCTGTCCACCTTCTCCGTCATGGACGGATCCCATACGATTCTCATTCCCATGCCGCGCACTCTCTCGCACAGCCTGCGGCTGACTTCCACATAATCCACGCTCTCCTTCAGGCTGTCCCTCCAGTCAAAGCGTCCGTTTACCGGATTTTTCAGATAGGGAAGCCCTGTCATCTCCTCCAGAATCTCCTGCGCCTGTCCCGACGCCCTCATACAGCGGATATCAATCATCTGCGCCTCCTGCTGCAGAACCGCCCGGTGCATATAGCCGCTGTATTCCTTATGCAGGCCCAGATAGAGAGGTTCTCCTTCGGCGCTGTAGATCCCGCCGGCGATCTCGTTCCTTTTGTTGATCAGCCTGCCCCCCACAAGCGCCACATCCGGCCTGCTGTCAAAAATATCCGTCTGATAATCCACCCGGTAAAAGCCGAGGTGCCGCAGATGGGACACCCTTGCCTTCCACTCTCTCGAGCGCAGGAAATCTTCTACCGCCCGCTTGCCCGCATCATAGGCGTATTCCTTGCTCTGCGGGTTTTCCGCCGTGGAGAATTCGTGGCAGCGCCAGTGGTAGAGCACCCTGGGGACATGGGCGATGGGCAGCTCGCGGATCCGGTTCCTGCGCTTGTCCTTTCCCAGCAGATAGCTGACGCAGCGAAGCACCAGGTCAAAGTCCTGGGCCCCGTCGCAGACGCTTCGCAGCTGCAGCTCCTGCATGAGCTGGCGCTTCATCACCAGAAAGTGGCAGATATAATTGTTGGACAAAAGAAGATCCAGATTAAAGTCCGCCTTTCGGTTCTCCTCATAGAAGACGGCGGCGGCACTGTCACACTTGTCCTCGTCCGAGTACAGAAGCTGCAGCTCCCCGTCCTCCTCCCAGGCCTTCTCAATCCGGCAGGCCATCTCAAAAAGCGCATCCTTTGTGAGGATGTCGTCGTGGTCGAGAAGCGCCGCGTAATCCCCCGTGGCATACATGAGCGCCTGATTGGTATTTCCGGAAATTCCGCAGTTCCGCTTAAGCCTCCTGTAAAAAATCCTCTTATCCTCATAGGTCTTTACCACCTGCTCCACCCGGTCAGAGGCGCTGGCATCCGCCAGAATCAGTTCAAAATTCCCATAGGTCTGGCTCAGCACGGAATCCACCATCTCTCTCAGATAGGTTTCCTTTGTCTCATAGAGAGGCACAAGAATGCTGAACCTGCAGGAAAATCCTTTGCCCCTCTCCCGCTGCTCATCCAGCTCCTCCTGCGGCGGCTCTATATAGGTATAATGCTCCCGCTGTTCCTTTTGCATTCTCTCCCTCGCCGCATAATACGCCTGCCTGATCCCGTTTTTTTTCAGATACCGTATCGTCTTTTTGAAATTACTGATCCTGAATATTCTGCCCATCCGACACCTCTGCCTCTGCCGTCTCAAAACTCTTTTGCCTGTCCACAATTTCCCTGCGCACCCCTGTGAACAATAACAGACAGTACATATTTCAACTCTGTACTGTCTGGATAATAGTTTATGCTTTCTAAAAATGCAGGCTGTCAGGGTACAGCTACAAATGGAACATTTCATGTAAAGAACCCTGTAAAACGCCGGTCCTTATGCGCCGTCCTCTGGCGCATTAGTACCGCTGCGTTTTAGATGGAGCGAAAGCGCGTCCTGACATGAATGTTCCATTGGCAGCGTCCGTACCGTACCCTGCATTTTAGAGATACGCCTTCAGATCCTCCGTCAGCTTCTCCACTCTCGCCTTTGCATCTTCCAGGCTGTCTCCCTTGACACCCATATAGAACTTGATCTTGGGCTCGGTTCCGGAAGGCCTTGCACAGCACCAGGAATCGTTGGAAAGGTCAAAGTAAAGCACATTGGACTTGGGAAGCCCGGTGCTCTTCTCCTGTCCGGTCTCCAGATTCACAGCCACATCCCTGTCGTAATCCCTGAATTCCTTTACGGTCAGATCGCCGAAATTCCTGGGTGGATTGCTGCGAAGCCTGTTCATCATCTCCGTAATCTGCGCCGCACCGTCAATTCCCTTTAAGGTAATGGCATACTGCGTCTCCTTGTAATATCCGTATTTCTCATAGAGATTGAGCATCTGATCCCACACGGTGATTCCGTTCTTTTTGCACCATGCGGCCATCTCGCACAGGCACATCACCGCCACCACCGCATCCTTGTCCCTGGCGTGGGTTCCGGCAAGGCAGCCGTAGCTCTCCTCAAGGCCGAATACATAGTTGTTGGATCCCGTCTGTTCAAAGAGCTTGATCTGCTCCCCGATAAACTTGAATCCTGTCAGCACCTCGATAAACTTGACGTTGTAATCCCTTGCGATGGCTCCCGCCATGTTGGTGGTTACAATAGTGGTCACAAGCGCCGGATTCTCCGGCATCTTTCCCGTGTTCGTCCTCTCTCTCAGAATATATTCCGCAATCAGCATTCCGGACATATTTCCGGTAAAGGGAATGTATTCGCCGCTCTTCGTATCCAGCGCATAGATGCCGAGACGGTCCGCATCCGGATCCGTGGCCAGGACAATGTCCGCATTCTTTTCCTTTGCCAGCTTAAGCGCCAGGGTAAAAGCCTTGGGATCCTCGGGATTTGGATATTCCAGAGTGGTAAAATCGGGATCCGGCATTTCCTGCTCGGGAACCACATACACGTTCTTGAAGCCAAGCTCGGAGAGGATTCTGCGCACCGGCACGTTCCCCGTCCCGTTAAAGGGCGAATAAACGATCTTGATATCGTCCGCAACTTCTTTTATGATCTCGGGATGGATGATCTGCTTTTTCAGCTCCACCATATAGGCATCGTCGATCTCTTTGCCGATCACCTGATACAGACCCGCCGCAATGGCGTCTTCCTTGCTCATGGTCTTCACCTCATGGTAATCGGTCACGTTCTTGACCTCCTCAATGATCTCCCGATCCTTGGGCGCCGTCACCTGGGCACCGTCCTCCCAGTACGCTTTGTATCCGTTGTATTCCGGAGGGTTATGGCTTGCCGTGATCACGATACCGGAAATGCAGTTTAAGGTGCGAAGGGCAAAGGAAAGCTCCGGCGTGGGACGCAGCGCATCGAACACATACGCCTTGATTCCGTTTGCCGCAAGGCACAACGCCGCCTCATCCGCAAACTCGGGTGATTTTCTTCTGGAGTCGTAGGCGATGGCAACCCCCTTGTCTTTTCCGCCCTGCTTGATAATATAGTTGGCAAGACCCTGGGTCGCTTTTCTCACGGTATAGGTGTTCATACGGTTGGTTCCCGCACCGATCACACCCCGAAGGCCTCCCGTACCAAACTCCAGCTCCTTATAGAAGCGGTCCTCGATCTCCTTCTCATCCCCTGCAATCCCACGAAGCTCTTCTCTGGTCGCCGCATCGAAATAATCGTCATTCAACCAGAAATCATACTGTTCCCTGTAGCTCATAACTGATCCTCCTGCAATTTTTCTTTTTCCTTTTGGCCATGCATCCTCAAGTCCCCATAAGAATCCCAAACGCACACGGCCCACTGTTTTCAGTATACCATATTCTCCCTATATTTTCAAAGCAAAGTCACTGCGGTCCAATGAAAAGTTTGGATTATAATAGGGATCTCCCTTTTCCAGGACTTCCTTCCACTTTTCCCGGAATCTGGCCGATTCCTCATTGTAGCGCCTGGCCTTCTCCCCCTCGGTATCCAGCCCTCTGGATACCGATTCAAAATGATACAGCTCCGCAAAGGGCGTGAACACATTGAGCAGGCCCATCCTTCGCAGTTTCAGGCAGAAATCCACGTCGTTTAAAGAAATCGCAAAGCTCTCGTCCAGCCCCCCGGCCTTTTCAAACAGGGACTTTTTCACCAGCAGGCAGGCGCCTGTCACCGCCGACACATTCTGGGCATAGCACAGCCGCCCCATATAACCGAGATTCTCCCTGTGCTGGCCGTAATGACTGTGGCCCGCAGTCCTGTGGGCCCCTAGGCCGAGCACCACCCCGGCATGCTGAATGGTCTTGTTTCCATAATAGAGCTTGCCTCCCACGGCTCCCACATCCTCCCGCTGGGCGTACATGAGGAGCTCCTCCATCCAGTTAACCGTGATCACCTGGGTATCGTTGTTAAGAAGCAGAATATAGTCCCCCTGCGCCCTCTGTGCGCCAAAATTGTTCACCGCCGAGTAATTAAAGCGTCCTTCGCTCTCATATACGGCCACCTGCACATGGGGGAAGGCCTTCAGCGTTTCATAGTAATCGAAAATTTCCCGCATCCGGCTGTTGTTCTCCACCACGATTATCTCATAATTTTCGTAGGTGGATTTCTCCATGATGGAAGTGATGCACCGCTTTAAGTCCTCCGGATGATCCCTGTTTGCGATCACGATGGAGATCTTCGGATTTCCCACAATCTGATACCGTATCTTGAAAATCGTCTCGAAGGCCCTGGTGGACGTGATCTGAAAATGCGTGAATCCGTGCCGCCTCAGATGATCCGCCACCGCTCCCCTTGCGGCCTCCACCACATAGGGCTTTGCGTCAATCCCCGAGGCGACGCTCCCCTCATGGCTGCGCCAGTAATACAGAAGTTTTGGCACATGCACCACCTTCTTTGCCCGGTCCGTCAGCCGCAGGATCATGTCGTGATCCTGGCTGCCGTCAAACCGGGTGCGGAACAGCTCCGTCCCGTCCAGGAGCTTTCTGTCGAAGACGCTGAAATGGCAGATATAATTGTTGGCACGCAGGTTGTCCACCGCATAGTCCGGCTTGAAATGCATGGTCAGCATCTGATTGATGTTCCCGCTCCTGAAAGTGGTCTCATCACAGTAAATGTAGTCCGCATCCCGCTCATTGATTGCCTTCATATATTCGTACAGGGCGCTTGGATGAAGAATATCGTCATGGTCAAACAGCCCCGCATATTCCCCCGTTGCCATTTTCAGACACTCGTTTGTATTGCCGGAAATACCCTCGTTCTTCGCAAGCTTCCGGTAGACGATCCTTCCCCGGCCGTCCGCCTTCGCATATTCCAGACAGATCTCCCCCACTCTTTTGTGCCCGTCGTCCGAGCCGTCCGCAAGGCACAGCTCCCAGTTCTCATAGGTCTGGTTCAAAACCGAATCCAGCATTTCCCTGAGGAAATTCTCCGGCGTGTTAAAGAGCGGGACAAGAATGCTGATCTTCACCCGTTTCGCAAAAACAGTCTCCCTCTCCTTCTTCCTTGTCTCCTCATCCGGAAAGCTCGCCGTCCCGTAGCGCTCCATGGCCTTTCTCTCGATCCGCTTGTATTTCAGCTTGGCCATAATCCCCCGCAGATTCCCGCAGTTTTTCAGCCGATCCCTCTGGCGCAGCAAAAAGTGCATGCATCTGCGCAGGGGTGCGGTCGCCTTCCAGAGGGGATTGTTCCTGATCCGGTCCAGCTTAAAGGCAAGCTCCTCGTTTTTCGCCTCCAGCACGGCCACCCGCTCCGCAAGATCCGCCGTCTTGATGTGTTCTTTTTCATACGCCGCCCTGTAATCTTCCATTTTCCTCTTCCTCCACCTGAAGCATCCAGCTGCTAAAACCGACGAGCCTCTGCCTTGAGAAGCGCTTTTCCGCCAGCATGCCAAAGCGGTAACAGCCCCTTGGCACATCCGCAAGCCTTACCTTTGCCGCAAAGCCCGTAAGCTCCACATTCACCTGATCCTTCAGATTGTCGCAGATGTCTCTGCGGTACTGGCTCTCCACCGGGATCCGAATAATCTCTCCGTTGTCCCGGTTCTGCAGGATAAGGGTTCTTTTGTAGCACCCGTTATCCGCTCCCACTACAAAACAATAGCCCTGAAAATAATACCCCATATCCGAAGCATCAGGCTCTTCCCGCCCCTGCCCGGCCTCGACCCCGTATTTCCATTTGTAAATATCCATGGCGCACTCCATTCCCAGCACCACGCAGGCATCCTCCCGGACGCCTGCCGGCAGCGCGCGCCGCTTTCCGGTCTTCGCCCAGGGCATATCCAGCCTCACCTGGTAGCGGAAAGCGGGAGAGTATTCCGATTCCAGCATATCCGTAGTGAGGTATTTATGATAAAAGGGATCCGTCCCGTACAGACCCCGGTGCCTTTTGTACAGAATATCCTTTTCTCTAAGAAGACGCTGCTGCTTTTGACTGGACTCCCCGTCCTTTCCCCGGCTTAAGGATTCGTGATGATACAAAATCACGTCATTTCGCACCATATTATAAAAACCGTTCTCATAGATCGTATAACACAAATCCACATCATTAAAAGCCACCGCAAGCCCCTCAAAAAAACCTCCCGCCCGCAGGAACACTTCCTTTCGCATCATCAGGCAGGCGCCGGTTGCGGCCAGCATGTCGTGCACACCCCGGTTCTTTCCATAGTAATGATTCTGCCGGTCGGAGAGATACTGCAGCTTGTGCGCAGGCCCCACCCGGAGATTCGTGATTCCCGCATGCTGAATGATATCGGAATCCGGATACAGAAGCTTCGCCCCCACGGCCCCCGCATAGGGCATAAGCGCCTTGCAGGCCAGCTTGGTCAGCCAGTCCTTCTGAAGGATCTCCATGTCGTCATTCAAAAACAGAAAGAGCTCTCCCCTGGCCTCTGACGCCCCCAGATTGCACATCCTGGAAAAATTAAACTCCATGGGCTTACACTCATAGCGGATCCCGCAGAAATCCCTTCTTTTTATCTCCTGCGCCCGCTCCTTCACCTTTTCCTGAATGATCCTTTGGTTTTCCTGTGTGCTCCCGTTGTCAATGATCAGGATCTCAAAAGAACAGCCTTCCTCTGTTCTTTCCAGAAGGGAGTCGATACAGCAGAACAGCACCCCGGGATTATCCCTGGAGGGAATCACGATGGAAACAAGCGGCGCCCCCGGGCCTTGCGCAGGCTTTGGGATCACGGACAGAAGGGCCTTTTCCGGAAGAGACAGCTCTTTTATCTGCTCATATCCCTCGCTTTTTCCGTGAAAGAGAATCTCCGGCACATGAAAGACCGGGGCATCCCCGTTGGAAAACCTCTGCCGGAAACATCCCGCCCGCTCAAGCAGGCGAAAACACAATTCGTACAGGTCTGCGGGTTTCTCCCCCGAATCGGCGGAAAGCTCCCTCAAAACCTGCGCCCGGATGACCGTAAGGCTTCCGAAATAAAAACAGGTCAGAAAAGTGTCCGGAGACCAGTCCGGCTTAAACCATGGCTTCTCCCGGACGCCTCCTTCCGCCTGCGTCCCCCTCACATCCTCATCCCCATAGATGATGAGCCTGTCTTGCTTTCCCGCAAGCTCCTGATACAGAAGGGGAAGGCCGATGCGGGAGATTTCTCCATCGGCGCAGACAAACAGCACTGCGTCCACATCCGGCTCCAGGCTTTTCACAAGAGCGTCCCAATCGATACGAGTCCTGTAAAGGCGGATCATAAGAAAAACGAGTTTCCGTTTATGACCTGTTTTGTCATAAACCGTGCATTTTCGACAAGCGTTTTTGTCGAATGACTGATTTCCTTCATCCACCTCTGTTTTTCCTTCATTTATTCCACTTTTTTCTTCATTTGTCAGACATTTCCAGCTATTTTCCACTCTGACGTCTTCAATTTGCTGTTCTTTTTCCTTTTTTTCAATCCAATCATTATAAGAGAGCTTTTGCTCTTCTACTGCTTTTTCGTACTGTTTATGCTGTCTGCGAATCAACAGTTCTTTCATTTTCCGCATCAAAAAAGCCATATTCAAAAAAACCTCTTCCTTCTCTGTGCGAGCTCCTGCGCAATTTCCTCCGGCAGGAAAGACAGCTCCAGCCTTACAAGAAGCACATTTTCACCCCGACAGGGAAGCGCACAGACCTTCACCGTAAAATTGGGGTCAGCGGTTGCGAACACATAGGTTCCTTTCCCCACCGCCCTGCCGTTTGCTTCCACGTGTTTGGAGGAAAGATCCACGGGCTCCTCGTTCAGCGCAAGCTCCTGTATTTTTACAACGCAGGGACAATCCGCCGGATCGATGCGGAGCAAAGCCACATTGCCGTCAAAGGGAATTTCCGCCTCTATATGAAACGAATCCACATACACGTCCGGCATATAATAGGAATTCTCCTCGGAAAAGCCGCTTCCCGAATCAAAATAAACCTGAATCCTTTTATCCAGAATATCCTGAAGATGCTTTTCCATCAGCGCCTTTGGATCCACGCAGTAATTGCCGATGGCCGCCCGGATTTCTCCCATGGACATTCTCTTTCCTGTCACCTTCTTCTGAAACTTCGCTTCCCTTCTGCGGAATTCGTCCGCCTCCTTCTGGGTAATTCCCAGCCTGTCCAGGATGACGCCAAAGTCAAGGGCGTTTCTTTTTTCCTCCTCCAGCACGTAACAGTACACGGCCCGGAATGCGACCTCCTTTGCAGACACGGCCTTTTTCATGGTCCACTCATAATCGATCAGCGTCCACCGCCCGCCGTCCACCAGAATATTGGCAAAGATCAGATCATAGTCCGTCACGCCGCTCTCCTGTCCATAGGAGATCAGAGAATAGTATTTGTCAAAAAGGCGGTAAAATTCCTCCGAATCCTTTCGCTCCAGGCATTCATCCAGAAGCTCCTCCAATGTGACGCCTTTCTCATAGGGAAATTCGATGCTTTCCCCATCCTCCGAGAGCTTACAGGGATTTATGGACAATCCGCTGCCTTCATAACGCTTTTGCAGGAGCCGGTACGCCGCCTCTATCCTCCGTATATGATCCCCGGCCTGTTCCGTGAGCGGAATTTTTCGGATCACCCTTCCCTGAGGGCCGTCCTGCATTTGTGTCCGGATCGCATACTCTTCCCTTCTGTCGTTGGAATATTTCACATAAGAAATATCCGGCTCCTTTCCGATTACGACCAGATAGGAATTGGAAAATTCGGGAAACATCCCGTCCTTTATCACGGTGTCGAACACGTATTTTTCGTTGAACAGAACCATCCGGTCCCTGTCAAAATTGCGGATATTGTCCGTAAGCTCCCCGGCATGGGGCAGTCTAGCGTCCGAATAAATCGCAGTGGGAAACTTGTAGTCGGGATAGGGATAGTAGAAGGAATATTCCGTTACCCCGCAGGCCGTCAGGATCTTTTGAAGCCCTGCCCTGGTAAACGTCCTTGCGCTTCCGCCCTCCGGGTAGCCCTCCAAGCCGCAAAAATAGGTGCCCAGATGATCCTCCTTGCAGCCCGCAAAATATTTCAGGCCAAGACGGTTTTCTATGGCGATCACAAGGCGTCCCCCCTCCTTCACATGCCTGAGCATGATTTTCAGGAAATCCTCGTAGGGTGTCTGCGTCGCAATATAGGACTGCCCGTATTCAAACACGCCGATCAGGCAGACATAGTCGAAATCCGCCGGCAGAGACGGCTCGATATCGCTGAAATTCCCCACATGGATGGTGATGTTATCACTGTCCTGATTTCGGTAAGCGTTGATATGGCTTCTCTTTGCCGAGAGCTCCACGCAGACCACCTCTCCCGCTTTTCGGGAAAGGGTTTCCGTGATGGCGCCGCAGCCGGAACCAATCTCCAGGACCTTTGCAGTTTTGTCTATGGGAAGCCAGTCCACGATATTTGCCCGAAGGGGAGAAAGATGATAGAGAATCGGCCAACTGCTTTTGCTTTCAATAATGGAAGGATATTCCACGCGGGCAGCGTTCCGGACAATGCCAAGAAGCTCGTTCTCTATGGCGCCGTCGCTGTACAAATCCCTTCCCGGATAATGGCTGTAATCGAGAGTCACCTTTCCTATTTTTTCCGGGAGCCGGTTCATCAGCTCCTCCTCTCTTAAATGAATGGGCTTTCTCGGTATTTCTTCCCGCATTGCCATGGCAGATCTTTCTCCTTTCTCAACCGGTAACATCCGTCAGAGTCCTGTCCGAATGCCTGACGCAGACCCTGCTGTTCATATCATAAAATCCCACCGTGTCTTTATCGGAAATCACAGTCAGATTCAACACATCATAAAGCCTGTGATACACGGTAAATTCCTCGTTTTCAAAACCTGTGACCCCCAGAGAGAGCAGATACTCCCCTCCCTGCAGCATGACCTTCTGGGTGAAGGTGATTTCCATAAGGCTTCCTTCTTCCACCGACTCCAGAAATGCCTTTTCCACCATGGTGTTGGTGCCGGTGATCTCCACGCCCTTTATGTTCTTGATGGTAAAGGCAAAAATCGGCTCCTCGATATCCCGCAAAAAACGAACCTTCATATGAATGCTGCATTCGCTTCCCTTGAGAATGGCGCCGGTATTCCTTCCCCGGTCATCCAGGATTTTGTACGCCTCGATTACCGCCGCCCTGGTCCCGTACTCCAAAAGCTCCGGATTTACCATACCGGCATCCGTCTTTCCGCCCTCCTCCGGCGCTTTTGAGCCATCCGCCTCAATTCCAGCGCTTAAGGCCGCCGCCTTACGGATTTCCTCGTCATGGAGAAGGCCGCCGTCCTCCTCCTGTACAGGATATTGTCCGACCAGCACCTGCTTGTAAGCGTCGATCATCTTCTTGGGGCTTCCCTCCCCAAGCTTCACGCCCTGATTAAGAAGCACCACCCGGTCACAGTATTTGCTGACACTGCTCAGGTCGTGGCTCACAAACACGATGGTCTTTCCCATCTTTTTGAACTCCTCAAACTTGTGATAGCACTTGGCCTGGAAAAACACGTCGCCGACAGACAAAGCCTCATCCACGATCAGGATCTCCGGCTCAATATTGATGGCCACCGCAAAAGCCAGCCGTACAAACATACCGCTGGAATAAGTCTTTACCGGCTGATAGACATAGTCTCCGATATCCGCAAAACTCAGGATATCATTCAGCTTCGCATCAATCTCCTTTGAGGAAAAGCCGATCATGGTGCCGTTAAGATAAATATTTTCAATGCCGTTGTATTCCATGTTAAAGCCGGCCCCGAGCTCTAAGAGTGCGGAAATTCTTCCCTTCACCTGCACGGAGCCCTTTGTGGGATTTAAAACGCCGGTAATTATCTTCAAAATCGTGGATTTGCCCGAACCGTTGGTCCCGATAATCCCCACGGTCTCCCCCTGATAGATGGTAAGATCCACGCCCTTTAAGGCATAATGCTCCTTGTACTTCTTTTTCCGGCTAAGCCCCAGCGCTTCCTTCAGCCTGTCCGATGGTTTGTCATACAGCTTATAGGCCTTTTCCAGATTACTGACCTGCACGGCCACTGTCCTGTCTTCCATTTGAAACCTCTCCCTACAAAACATCCGCAAAGTGCACCTTCAGTCTCTTGAAAATCAGGGATCCGATGCAGAACAATGTGACGGTAAAAATCCAGAAATAAGTGGAGGAATAGAAATGCTCAAAAAACCATTCGTCCCCGTAGATGGCATTCCGGTAACCGTTCACAATATATACCAGCGGATTAAGCTTGAGCAGCGTCACAAAGCGGTCGTCCCCTATCATGCCGATGTTCCACAAAATCGGCGTGGCCCACATTCCCACCTGAAGTCCGATATTGATGATCTGCGCAAGATCCCGGAAAAAGATCACCACGGCACAGGTACAATAGCTCATGGCAAGCACCAGCACAAACAGACAGAAGCTGTAGTAAACCACCTGCAGCGTGTAAAGAGTGGGATAATACCCGTAAATAACAGACACCAGAATCAGAACCGCCACAAAAAACACATGGATAAAGGTCGCCGCAATCAGCTTGATAATGGGCAGGATACTGATGTTAAAAACTACCTTTTTCACGAGATAGCTGTACTCAAGCAATGCATTTGTGCCGTTGGTGATGGCCTCGGAAAAATAGAACCAGGGCACCAGTCCCGCTGTCAGAAACAGCACATAGGGAACCTCCACGCCGCTTGACACCATCTCGCTTCTGGTGTTAAAAACCACGTCAAAAACAATCCAGTACATGAGCACCGTGACCACGGGCTGCACCAGCGCCCACACAAAGCCCAGGTAGGAGCCTGCGTAACGCTTCTTGAAATCATTCTTTGCCAGCTTCCAGATCAGCTCCCTGCTCTGGATCAGTTCCTTCGGGATGATAAACATTCTGTCATAATATACGCCGAAAATAATACAAGCCAGGGCAAGCAGCGCACATGCGCAGAATTTTTTCAGCTCCTCCGTATGGGGATCCGGCGCCAGCGGATTGTTGTGCAGAACGATCACAACCCCCACCAATAAACAGACAGCATAAAAAATACCAATTCCCACAGGCTTTGGTATTTTTTTGAGCCATGATACGCTGTTTTTATCTCTGCCGCTCTCCATTTACCTCTTTAGCTCCCTGAGGCCGCCCCATTTCCTGTCCCTGTCCTTGTCCGACAAAACAGGTTCCACTCCCGGCTCGATCGGCCATTCCACCCCGATCTCCGGATCGTCATAGCGCAGCCCTCCCTCATCATTTGGATGATAGAAATCCGTACACTTGTATGCAAACTCCGCATAATCCGACAGAACGTAAAAGCCGTGGGCGAAATTTTTGGGAATAAAAAACTGCTTTTTGTTCTCTGCGGACAGCACCACGCCATGCCATCTGCCGAAAGTAGGCGATCCGGGCCGCAGATCCACCGCCACATCAAACACCTCGCCGCTTATCACTCTCACCAGCTTATCCTGAGGATGGTTAATTTGAAAATGAAGGCCGCGCAGCACGTTCTTAACGGAAGCGGACTGGTTGTCCTGCACGAACACCTGGTCAATTCCCGCTTCCCTGAAATCATTGTAATTATAGGTCTCCACAAAATAGCCTCTGGAATCGCCAAACACCTGGGGCGTGATCACCTTGAGCCCTTCGATTTCGCACGTTTCCACCGTAATCTTTCCCATATCGTTCTTTCCTTTCCCTGTCGTATTCCGCTCTTTACAGTCCCTCTGCGACCTCTTTCAAATACTTTCCGTAGTTGGTCTTCATCAGGGGCTGCGCCAGCTTAAGGAGCTGCTCCCTGTCAATAAAGCCTCTCTTGTAGGCGATCTCCTCGATGCAGGAAATATAGAGGCCCTGCCTTTTCTGGAACGCCGCCACAAAATCCGCCGCATCGAGAAGCGAGTCGTGGTTGCCCGTATCCAGCCAGGCGAATCCCCTTCCCAGAGTCTCCACTCGAAGGGTCCCTCTTCTGAGATATTCATTGTTCACGCTGGTGATCTCGATCTCGCCCCTTGCGGAAGGCTTTACGTTCCTGGCAATCTCCACCACGTCATTGTCGTAAAAATAGAGCCCGGGCACCGCATAGTTGCTCTTTGGGTTCTGCGGCTTCTCCTCGATGGAAAGCGCCTTTCCCGTCTCGTCAAATTCCACCACGCCGTACTCCCTGGGATCTCTGACGTAATAGCCGAAGATCGTGGCCCCGCTCTTTCGCCCGGCCACCTCCCGCAGCACCCTGGAAAAACTCTGTCCGTAAAAAATATTGTCGCCCAGCACCAGGGCCACGGAATCTTTCCCTATAAAATCCGCCCCGATAAGAAAGGCGTCCGCAAGGCCCCTGGGGGTCTCCTGCACGGCATAGGAAAACTTCATGCCAAGCTGGCCGCCGTCCCCCAAAAGCTCCTCGAACGTGGGAAGATCCCTTGGCGTGGATATCACCAGCACCTCACGGATCCCCGCCAGCATCAGAATGGACAGGGGATAGTAAATCATGGGTTTGTCATAGACCGGCATGATCTGTTTGCTGATCGCTTTCGTGAGAGGATAAAGCCTGGTGCCCGATCCTCCCGCAAGAATAATTCCCTTCATAGCAGCCTCCGTATTTTCACATGTTTTCTTCAAAATCTATGCATTCTTATACATGGAATCGTAGTACTTCTGATAGTCGCCGCTGGTGGCATTCTTCATCCACTCCTCATTGTCAAAATACCACTTTATGGTTTTGCGGATTCCTTCCTTAAACATGGTCTCAGGCTCCCAGCCGATCTCCGCACTGATCTTGTCCGGCGCAATGGCATAGCGTCTGTCGTGTCCCTTTCGGTCCTCCACGTAGGTGATCAGATCATCGCTCACAAGAGACTTCCGCTCGTCCGTATCGGGAAGCATTTCCCTCAGAGTGTCCAGAATGATGTGAAGAATTTCAATATTCTGCTTTTCGTTGTGTCCGCCCACATTGTAGGTCTCAAACAGACGCCCCTTTTCCTGCACCAGGTCAATGGCTTTGGCGTGATCCTCCACATAGAGCCAGTCCCGCACATTCTTTCCGTCCCCGTAAACCGGAAGCTTCTTTCCCTGCAAAGCATTGTTGATCATCAGGGGAATAAATTTCTCCGGAAACTGATAAGGCCCGTAATTGTTGGAACAGTTGGTGATATTTGCAGGAAACCTGTAAGTATCCATATAAGCCTTCACCAGCATGTCCGAGCTGGCCTTGCTTGCCGAGTAGGGGCTGTGCGGCGCATAAGGTGTCGTCTCATAGAAGTATCCGCCGTCCTCCTCAAGGGAACCGTACACCTCGTCGGTGGACACGTGAAGGAAGCGCTTTCCCTCCTTGTAGCTTCCGTCCGGATTCTCCCAGGCCGCCCGCGCACAGTTAAGCATAACGGCCGTTCCCAGAACATTGGTCTGTACAAACACCTCCGGGTTCTTGATGCTCCGGTCCACATGGCTCTCCGCCGCAAAGTGAACCACCCGGTCGATTTCGTTTTCCTCGAAAATTTTGGAGATGGCTTCCTTGTCGCAGATATCCGCTTTGACAAAGGTATAATTCTCCCTCTTCTCCACCTCTTTCAGATTTTCCAGATTCCCCGCATAGGTCAGTGCGTCCACGTTGATGATGCGGATCTCGTTGTCATACTTTTTAAACATGTAATGAATATAGTTGGAACCGATAAATCCGGCTCCCCCGGTCACTAAATACGTCCTCATTCTCGTTTTCTCCATTTTCTGTTAATTATTCCCTTATTCTAAAACTATATCGCCTTTTTGCGCAAAAGGCAATATTTAATATCCCAGATAACTAATATTCATATCCACTCCGCCGCTGATTCCTGCGACGCTTCCCTTGGAGGAATACTGCCACAGGTCATATTTAGTGGCGGTATAGGTGGGCGATGCCGCATACTGGGCCAGCCAGATCTTATATCCGGTAAGGCTTCCCGCATTCATTTTTTCGGTCAGCCAGTTCTTGTTTGCATAGATGCCCGCCTTGTATCCCGAATTCTGAATGGTCTGGCAGAAGGCCTTGCACACAGCGGTTCTGGCATCTGAGCTGATCGCATCGCTGCGTCCGTTGCTGGGCTCCACGTCAAGGAAGACGGGATAGGAAATATTATACCCCTTTATCAGGCCAAGCACCATGGAGGCTTCCTCAACTGCCTCCACCTCATTAACAGCCTGGGTGAAGAAGTAAACCCCAACCTTGAGGCCCGCACTCTGGGCTCCTTTTATGTTGGTCCGGAACATGGGATCCTCGATGAGCGCTCCTGTGGTGGAGCCTCTGTAGCCGCATCGTATAATCACGTAGGATACGCCGCTGTCCTTCACCGCTCCCCAGTTAATGCTTCCATTCCATTTCGACACATCAATCCCGAGATGACCGGAGCCCGTGTTTAAGACGCCGTTTTCATTGAACGTGTATTTTGCGCCCTGAATCACCTGCTCGCCGGTAACCGGGTTTCCGTCTTTATCATAGAAATAGGTGGCTCCGTCAAGAGTCTGCCAGCCGGTATACCGGTACTGGCCGGCGGTCTTAGTATTTTTTATGTAAAACTCCTTGATCTCGCTGTTATAGTAATCCGCATATTTCGCTTCCCTGAAATTGCCGTCCTCGTCCTTTACATAGAGCTTTTCCCCGCTGGTTGTCAAAAGATTGGTGGTGGTGTCGTTTTTTGCGTCTGCCGCCGGATCCGCCGTGGGGGAGGCTGACGGTGTCTGTGTGGGACTGGCAGTCGGGGTTGCTGAAGGCGTCTGTGTCGGGCCTGCCGTCGGGGTCTGCTCAGGGCTTGCCGTTGGCAGCTGTGTGGGCGCAGGCGACTGCGTAACCAGAGGATCCTGCGTCGGCGTCTGTGTTGCCGCAGCATCCGGTGTGGGCGTCTGATCCGCAATCGGATCCGGTGTGGGCGCCAAAGTCGGTTCCGCCGTTGGTTCCTGGGCAGGTTCCGGCGTTGGTTCCAACGTTGGTTCCAACGTGGGCTCTGCCGTTGGTTCCGCCGTTGGTTCCATTGTCGGTTCCATCGTCACCTCCGGGGTTGCCTCACTGCCAGGATCTGCCGGCTGATCCGCACCGGACTGCGCAGGTGGCTCCGATACCGCACCCGCATCGCCCGGAAGCGTGCCAGGCACCTCAGCCGAAAGAAAGCGGAAGCCTGCCGCCGCTTTCAGGGTCGGCTCCGCAATCCTGCTTCGGTCTATCACCTCATACTCTTCCGATGTCTCCTGCGTTCCCTCGATCAGGGTTCTGGTGGATTCCACCCATTCCACCGTGTCCGTGTTTGTGGATTCCACCACGGTCTCATTCACCTTGGTATCTTCCACCTTGGCATTGACCTGGGCTTCCGTTTTCACTTCGTCCGCCACATCCACCTTTTTGTACTCGATCGTATCCTTAACCGTGACGGAAACGGCCTCGCCCGAAAAGCTGTATTCCTCAAGGCCCGAAGGCCCGGTAATCACTGCGCTGTATTTTCCCGGCGTCATCTGTTTTTCGTAGATGATGCCGTCCTTGTCCTCATCCTTTAAAATCAGCGTCTGTCCGGAGGCGGAGGTAAGCTGCACCTCGAAAGCCACGTTGGGAATCAGCCGCTCCGACTTTTTGTTGATAAATTTAATCTTGAGATCCTTCTGGATTGACGTCAGGTTCATAACCACGTCAATCCGGTTGTTCAGCCGCTCCCTTTCCCGTCTCTCCTCCTGCGCTTCCTGCTCGGCCCGCTCCAGTTCGGCCGCCATGAGCTTCGCTGTCTGTGCATCCGCTATGGCAAGCAGCCCGCTCTCTCCGATCACTTCGATTTCTTCCACTCCCTCTCCGATCTGCGCGAAAGCCGCAACCTGTTTTTCTTCCGCCTTCGCCCGCAGATAAATGGAGCCTGCGCTCACTCCAAGGGTCAGTACCAGCAGGGCCATAAATGCGATCACACCGTCAGAAAGGCGCATATGCATCAAAAAGAAGGTTTTTCGCTCCTCCCTTACCTGCGGCGTCCCGTCCCATCGGTCCTCATCATCCGCATAGCCCCCGTCACGGTCATCGTAGTCATATTCCCCGTCCTCATATTCAGCGGTTTCATCCTCGTATTCGTCGGCCTCATCCTCGTACTCGTCCTCATATTCATCAGACTCGTCCTCGTATTCGTCGGCCTCATCCTCGTACCCGTCCTCATATTCGTCAGACTCGTCCTCGTATTCGTCGGTCTCATCCTCGTACTCGTCCTCATATTCGTCAGACTCGTCCTCGTATTCGTCCTCATATTCGTCAGACTCGTCCTCGTATTCATCGGTCTCATCCTCGTACTCGTCCTCAAACTCGTCAGACTCGTCCTCAAACTCATAATCATAGTCGTCATCTTCAGACTCATAGTCATCCAGCTCAAACTCATCCTCGCAGTCGTCCCAGTCTCCGGCCTCAAAATCTGCGGGGCTGATGTGGAATTTATTGACACTTTTGCGGATATTTCTTCTTTTGTTTTTCAATTTCTTTTTGGAAAACGCAGAACGCATTTATGTAAACCTCCAGTTTAAATTGCAATATGCCGTTTTAGGGTGACGCCCCAACAGTATACCATTTTTACCGTGCAAACACAATCTTTTTATCTCTTTGGCCTTCTTCTTTGAAATTGAATCTTGATATCATCACGCTCTATACACTTATTGCATAAACCAATTAAGCTTTGTACCGAAGGCAAGTCTGCTGCACCATTAAGTTGACATATTCGTTGACACGGTACTTTGTTCTGCTGTTTTTATTGACAACGGGCATGATTCAGGGAATGGATGTTTTGTTTTCGGCTCAGGTAAACGGTTTGTTCCGTACGATTCACGACAGCTTTGTTCTCACGGAAAGTCAGAATTCGCCACAGTCTCCCATAAGTTTACATAAATCTATGTCGCTTTAGGCGATAACTTACTGCATTCATTCTGTTTTAAGGTATTGACATTTTCTGCACAGGTTATAAAATAAAGGTACAACTTTACATAACATATCTCAATAGAAAAGGGGAGTTTTACTATGATGTATATGCACTACTGTAAATGTTGTCACCGTATTTTTATGCTGAACGGGCATAAGATGATCTGCCCCAAATGTACGGAGCCGCTCACGGAACTGCGGATTTCTTATTTGGATTATGTAAATCTGAATATGCAGGGACGGGAAGAGCTTATCGCCGCCTGTGCGGATGATGAGCAGCTGGACAAAATGAAAGCCACCTACCGTATGTACAAATACAGCAAATGGTATCGTGAGCTTCAGGCCAGCAACGAAGACAATCTTCCCATCACCACGCTGCTGGCATCCATGGCCAACCAAAATACCGGTGACACCTCTTTACACGCAGGCGTGACTGCCAGAATCTGAAAACTACATATGGAAACATGCGCCGCCAGGCGCACAAAGAGGAAAACCGGCCCCTGTGGCCGGTTTTCCTGTCTGCAATCTCCTTTTATCGCCCCAGATGATACACTGCGATTCCCGCAAAAATGAACAGCATACCCAGAAGCTTTCTCTTTGTAATTTTCTCGCGGAAGAAAAAGAAGCTCAGCACGAGCACCATCACATAGCCCGTGGCCTCCACGATCTGCACGTTGGTGAATTCCATGCCCTCATAGGCGAGAATGGTAAGAAACATGGACAGAAACATCATGCCATAGCCGCAGATCACATAGGGATTCAGGTATTCGAAAATCACCGAGCGGTACGTTTTTCCCGCACTTTTTTTGAGCAAGATCTGGGAAAAGGATGCAATCAGCACAGAGCACAGAAGAATTATCACATGAAGTTTCATTCCCTCGCCTCCTTTCCGCTGTTCAGAATCACGATTCCGGCTATTACCAGCAAAATCCCGGCCATCTTGGACAGGGTGATCCTCTCATCAAAAATCAGCTTTCCCCATACCATGGCCCAGATCAGGGTGACCGCCTTGTTGGCATAGGCCACCGAGAGCTCCAGCCTCTTAATTACCTGCTGCCAGAGAATCGCATATACTCCAAGTATCCCAAGCTCGATCCCGTAAAACACAAAAAACATAAAACTGAAGCGCTCCTGGCCGGACGCCAGCTTTGCCACAATACTGTTAACACTGTAAATCAGAAAGACCGCCTGCAGCATCAGGATGTCCCTCATTTTCCCCTTGTTTTCCATAATTCCTCCTTCTATTTTCGCATTTCACACTTTTACAATCATAACACACTCTTTTTTTCACGTATATTAAATTTTTATGAATAACTGGATTTTTTAGCCAAATAATAGTAGAATAACAGGAAAATGTGTACGCAGGATACTGCTGTGAAAATTTGTTCTGCCTGTGCGGCCTGCTCCGGGACCCTGCCGGTCTGCGGCGGAGTATGGCATTCGGCTTCCGGACTGATGTTACAAATCGGATTTCACTACTAAAACGCTACAGGTTTTCGGAAACTGGACGGGCCGGCACCAGGCGGCATCCTTGCCGCAAGTGCCTGAAACCGCCATCCATGGCGGTTTCTCCCTGGCTGAGAAACATTTTATAAGTGAAATTACCGATTTTTCGCAACAGCCCGGAAGCCGAATGCCATACTCCGCCGCAGACCAGCAGGGTCCCGGAGCAGGCTGCACAGGCAGGACAAATTTTCACAGACATATTTTCGCCTGCGTCCCAAATATTACCGTCAATGAGAAAGGCATGGTTAATTTTATGAATAGAAAAAAAACAAAAATAAATCTTCATGTGATCCTGATTCTTGCCATCGTGCTCATCGCAGGCTTTTCCGCTTACCGGCTGATCCGCTGGAACAAGGGGACGAGGCTCTCCGACAATGAAACGGACGTGGACACCTCCCAGTTTGACATAGAAACTCTGGACATGATCATTCCCATGGATTCCTCCCGGCTCAAGGATCATATTGATGACGGTGTCACCACCATCCTGTGCCTGGGGAACAATCCCTTCTCTGATGACAGGGGCGAGAGCGGGCTTGCCGCCAGAATCGCTCAGAAGACAAACGCCGTGGTATACGACTGCTCCTTCCCGGATTCCTCTGCAGCCTGCAAATACCCGGTCTACAACCCGGAATACACCAGGGATCACTTCAATTTTTATTATGTGGTGGAATGCTTCCGGAACAATGAATTCACCGCCATCAATTCCATTGCAAACGATGAGCCGGACCCCCGGTATCTGGAAGCTGTGGATGTGATGAAGACCGTGGACATGAGCAAGGTGGACATCCTGATCGTCATGTATGACAGCACGGATTACAATATGGGAACGCCCTCCGACAACCCGGACAATCCCCATGACGTGACGGCTTTCACCGGCGGGCTTCGAACCACCCTGGAGAACATCCAGTCCACCTGGCCCTACATCCGAATTTTCGTGATGTCCCCCACTTACGCCCAGTATATGGACGAGGACGGAAAGCTTTACAACGGAACCACCATGGACATCGGCAACGGCACCCTCAACCACTATCTGGTCAAAGAGGTAGACGCCGCCATGGACTGCGGCGTCTCCATCATAGATAATTATTTTGGAACCATCAACGAGGACAATTACAGAGAGTACATGACCGACCATATGCACTACAACGAGAAAGGAAGGGAAAAGCTGGCCGACCGGATTGCTGACATCATCAACAACCATCTGGGAACCGTCTCCTCCTCGGTTTCGCAAACCGACTAGCCCCGATTATACCAGCGCACCTTCCGGTCTGCATAGACGTACCTTCCGCCCCGGACGCTCTGTGTAAGCCCGTCCGGCAGCTCGATCTCGGCAAGACAGCCCTCCGGTACGGTAAACTCAAAGCAGACTTCCTCTCCTTTATAATACCAGGAGCTCTCAAGATGCCCCAGCCTCGTCTCCAGGGAGGCTTTCACAAATCCCATTCTCTTATCCGGCAGGGGCTTTATGGAAATATGCCGGTAGCCCGCACCGTCCTCCAGCACCCGGATCCCGACACAGGATCCGAAAATCCAGTCAAACACGGAGCCGTAGGCATAATGGTTATAGGAATTCATATCGCTGCTCCAGAAAGAGCCGTCCTTTCGGATTCCGTCCCAGTGCTCCCACATGGTGGTGGCTCCCCGGTTTATTGCAAACAGCCAGGACGGTGCCTTTTCCTGGAACAGAAGCTCATAGGCGATATCGCCTCTTCCCGCCTGTGTCAGCGCATGCAGCAGATAGGGCGTTCCCACAAAACCGGTGGTAAGCCGCATTCCGTTCTCCTCAATCATCCGGACCAGTCCGTCCGCCGCCGCTTTCCTGTCGTCACACAGCCCGAAATGGAGGGCCAGCACATAAGCCGTCTGGGTTCTCTGAACGGGAATCCCCTTTTCCATAAAACGCTCCTTCACGGTCCGAACCACATTCTCATACAGTCTTTCATATTCGGACATGTCCCGCCCGAGAACCTTTCCGGCCTTGACAAACAGTAAGGTGCTGTGGGCAAAGAAGGCGGAGGCTATGTAATCCGGCGAGGTGGCTCCCACATAATCGCCGCCGTCCATGGCAAGCCAGTCGCCGTAATGTTCGCCTGAAAGCCACAGATATTCTTCCTCCCCCGCACCGTGCATGTACTCGATCCACGCCTTCATGCTCTCAAACTGCGCTTCGAGCACCTCTTTATCCCCGTAGGCGAGATAAATCTCCCAGGGACAGATCACTGCCGCATCTCCCCAGGCCGCCGAGACATTGGTCTCGCGCGCAAGCTTCACATTGGGGGCGATTCCGTATACCTCCCCCTTTTCGCCCTGCCCGGCGGCCAGATCCTTAAGCCACTTTTTAAAGAATTTTTCAATGTCATAATTGATGGCCGCCGTGCGCACAAACACCTGGGCGTCCCCGGTCCAGCCAAGACGCTCGTCCCGCTGGGGACAGTCCGTGGGGACGTCGATATAGTTGCTCTTCTGCCCCCAGATTACATTGTGGTACAGCTGGTTTATCTTTTCATTTCCGCAGACAAAATGCCCTGTGCGCTTCATATCCGAATGCACCACTCTTGCCCGAAACCGGGACAGATCCGGCTCCCCGGCGGGATATTCGTCAAGACGGACATAGCGGAAGCCCTGCCAGGTAAAAAAAGGTTTCAGACATTCCTTTTCCTCCCCGGAAAAGACGTAGGTCATCCTCTGCTTTGCCCCCCGCAGGTTTTCCGTGTAAAAATTGCCCTCCCGGTCCAGCACCTCCGCATGGCTTAAGCAGATCCGGCCGCCGCCCATGCCATCCGTACAGATCTCCACATAGCCGGAAAGGTTCTGCCCGAAATCAATGACCCGCTCCCCGGCCGGAGTGACGAAATATCTTACCGCCTGTACGGCCTCCTGCTCTCTGACCGCCTCCCCCTCCTGATAGATCAGATGAACCGTAAGGTTTTCCGGCAGTGCAGGGCCAAGCTCCTTCTTTTCTGCCGTGCGGTCAATCAGCTCCCCGTCATAGATCTGGGATGAGAGAATCTGGCTGGTGCGCACTTTGGTTTCCTCCCCGGAGGAAAAGCGCTCCCTGCTTCCATCCTCATACTCCACCTCCAGCTCATAGATCAGACTGATGTGGTCCGAGAAATTGTGATTCAGACGGTCAAAACCAATCGTTCCCACGGCCCATCCCTGCGCACACAAAAAGCACAGCTCCACGCTGCCGCCCACCGCAAACAGGGTGGTGACATCATAGGTCTGATACTGGAGCCTTGCCTCGTACTGTGTCCAGTAAGGCGCAAAGAGCTCGTCTCCCACCCGCCTGCCGTTCACAAAGGCAAGATACATGCCCACGGCGCTGGCTGCAAGACGCACACTTTTTACGCCCTCCTTCAGCGAAATCTCCCTGTAGAACTCCGGACATGCCTCCCCCGTCTCATAGGGGGACCTGATCCATACTGCATTCTGTAACATTTCGTAACCTCCTTAGAAATTATTGATACGCAGCTATCTACTTCCTGGACAGCAGCTCCTCGAAATCAAACCGCTCCACAATCTGTCTCATATGCGCCAGATATTCCTCAATGGTTTTTCCCCCTTCCCCGGCGTTTTTCGCCACCAGGCAGGTTCCGTCCGCAAAGCACTCTGCCATAAACCGGTTGTAATCCGGATGATAATGGCTGTAATCCGCATAGTGGTTCAGATCCAGGATAATATCCTCCCTGTCCGGGAAAAAGTACACCTCCACATTCTCATACGCATTCAGCCTCTGCGCAAGATACCGGTACTCCTCCATGGTCGCCTCCAGGTGATTTTCCTGCAGCACGTCATTCCAGTACAGAATGCTGTAGGGCGGAAAAAAGACCACAAACCGGGTATCCGGGTTTTCTTCAATAAAAGGACAGATATTCACGTCCAGATTCTTCTCCACGCCGGGAAGGTATTCCTCTTTTTTTGTCTCTTCCGTCACCTTCTTTGGGGAAGTGTAATTGTGAAGCACCCACTGCTCGCTGTAATATTCCTCGGTCCACCAGCTTGCGTACACGGTCGCAAGATCCGTGGGATCCGGATCCGCAAGCGGCCGCAGAATATAATTCAGGAGCACGTCCTTATTCAATAAATACTTGATATCGTTCAGATAATTCTGATCGTAGAGATATTCCGGAATAGGGTATTTCGTCTCCGTAACCCCTCCTGTATAGGTGATCACATCAACTCCGAGAAATACGGTTTTTACCTCTCTCTTTCCGTCAAAAATAATCTTCATGATATTGTACTGATCCCTGGGGAACGCACCGCTGTAGCTGAGCTTAATGGTGTTCAGTCCCATCAGCTCCTCAAACCAGTCCGTATTGAAGTTCACCGTCATGGAAGAGCCCAGAATCACACTGTCATAGTCCATGTGGGCGGCCATGCCCGGATTCTGGGAGAGCTGATTGTCCACCAGATAGGGGAATCCCGCAAGAGGCCTGTGATAGTGAAAAAAAGGATCCACCAGAATCACGAGCCCTCCTGCGGCAAGGCACAGAATTGCGGCCATGGCAAGCAGGCCGGCCGTGGCCCTTTTAAATACATTTTTCTCTTTCTGCTCCACTTTTTATCTCCTGACAAAAAATCTTTCCGCCTGTGCGGCCAACGCCGCAATTTGCGGCGGCCCACCCTGCAAAGTTCGCAAAACCTGCAGCGATTCGCTGCCGCACGGTTCAAAAGTTAAAGTAAATAAAGGAGGTGACATTGGAAAAGGTAACGATGCACCAGAGGAACAAAACCGCCATTGCCCCCGTATGGAGAAGCTTGGGCTTCACCCTCTGTGCGCACTCCTGTGCCGTCCGGCCAAAAAACACAAGCCAAAGCAGCCCGGCCAGAATCAGCACCATCAGAATATAATGGGCGTACTGCCAGCGGTCTATGCGAAGCACCTTGATCACATACCAGAACTCGTCCAGGTTAAAGCAGCCCGCCAGCTCCCAGTTCAGCCTTCCAAACCGGAAGGACAGGATCTTCCGAAGCAGCGATACCGCCACGCCAAGAGACGGTGAGCGGAAAAACACCCAGGCAGCGTTCACATAGAGAAAAGTTCCCGCAACGGACAGGAGCCGCCGGCCCTTTTTAAGCAGAAGGCCGCCGGCGCCAGGTATCCGGTCCGGATCTTCCGAGCAGCCCGTCTTCCTGCCTGCGTCCCTCTCCATATGCCTTTTCCTCACATCCATACGGTATCTGGTAAGGACATACAAGATCCCGTGGAGCATTCCCCACACAAGAAAGCTTGGCCCTGCTCCATGCCAGATTCCACTGACAAAAAACACGATCAGAATATTCCGATACGTTCTCCATCTCCCCCTGCGGCTTCCTCCCAGGGGAATATACAGATACCGGGTAAAAAACCGGGTAAGCGTGATGTGCCATCCCTTCCAGAATTCTATGATATTTCCCGCCTTGTAAGGCGAATGAAAATTGAGGGGAAGAGAAAAGCCCAGCATCTGAGCCGCTCCCGATGCCATATCGCAGTAACCGCTAAAATCAAAATACAGCTGCAGCGTGTAGGAGACCGTCACGATCAGCGCATCCGCCGAATTCAGCGCATTCAGGCTGTTATATCCCTGATCCACCGCCCGTCCCAGGGTATCCGCAAGCAGAACCTTCTTGGCAAGGCCGAAAAGAAACAGATTAAGCCCCCGGTAAAAACACTCCCAGTCAAAAGGCCTTTCCGCCGCCGTCTCCACCTGCCCCTCCATCTCCTCCGGAAGCGCTATGGGGCCCTGGATCAGCTTGGGAAAAAACGTCACGTAAAATGCGTAATCCGCAAATCCCGTCTTTTTCAGGTTTCCTTTATATCCCTGCACCAAAAAGGCGATCTGGCTGAAGGTGAAAAAACTGATCCCCAGCGGCGCAAAGGCGCTGCCCGTATATTTAAAGACAAACAGGGCAAGCAGGTTCAGGGCGATCCCGAGAATCAGAACCGGCCTCCCACCGCCGTCGGCCGTTCTCCTCTTCATGAGCCGGTAAATCCCGTAATTGCCCGCCATGCTGACAAGCAGCGCCGGAAGGTTCAAGGGGTTCAAAAAGGCATAAAACCACAGGGACAATAGGGTCAGAACCGCCTTGACAGCGATTATGCTTCCCCGCTTCCTGAGTCCGTAGAATCCCCCAAGGCACAGGGGGAAAAACAGAAACACAAATACATATGAGTTAAACAACATTCCGCTCAATCCTCTTCATAATACTGCTGCCAGCTCTCCACCTGCGCAGCCGCAACCGGATCCAGATAGACACGGTAACCGTCAATGTCCGCAAGAAACTGCAGGCCAAGCTCCTCGGGGTCTCCCTTTACCTGCCTTGTGGGATTGATCACGATATACTGACAGTACTCCTTTCTCGTGGCCTCCATCAGCTCTTCCAGGTCAATGATCTCCGTCTCCTCCATGGCCGCATGGACTTCATTGTAATAATCCCACTGCCCCTCGACCATCTCCCGCCCGTAGGGCATCCGGATCGCCGCATTGTACTGCCGCACAAAATACACCAGCTCCTCGGGAACCACCGCCATCACCTGTCCCTGCACACCCTCCGGCGCAATCAGATCGCAGATGCGCACCACGGTATCCGGGATGTGATAAAGATTTTCCGCCTTTGAGATATAGGCGCTTTTGTACACCAGGTTTCCGCAAAAAATGATGAGAGCGGACGATACCGCAAGCCCGATCCTTCTGTGTTTTTCAAACATCCTGCACAGTCCGTAAGCCGTGATCACTCCCAGTGGAATGGTCCACAAGACCCGGTAATAAGTGGCCCCGTCAAGCCCTGCCGCCACAAAGAATTTGCGGCTTAAGGGACACAGAAACAGCAGCAGGATGAGAACCGGCGCAAACACATACAGCGTTTTTATCTTCTTGTCCTTCTCCGCAAAGAGCAGATAAAGCCATGCAAGGCCGGCCAGCACAATCAGCGGCCTCATTCCCGTATACAGCTTGAATATCACAAGGCTTTCCATAAAAATTCCATACATAACAGACACATCCCTCCCTTTTTACCGGCTGATCACCAGATAGACCAGCACGTAGGCCGCAGCCGGAATACAGCAAAGCCCGGCCCGGATCAGGATTCCAAATTTCCGGTATCTTACCGCAAAGAGAACCCCAAGCCCCGCCGTAAGAAGACCGCTGAGCATGACCGCAAGAGAGCTGGCCGCACCCGCCGCCAGATTCAGACAGGCAAGGATCAGCCAGAAGCCCTTGTTTTCCCGCTCCGTCCTCTCCATCCACACATGCCCGGGCCAGTCCTCCCAGCTGTCGTCAAACAGATTCAGAAAAATCCAAAACACCGCCGGCAGAATAAAATTCCCCGCCACGGACTTTCCCTGCCAGGTCCGCGTGAGCAGAAAGGTCTCGTTGGTGTAAATGGAGACGTTTCCGAAAATCTGAAAAACCGCAAGCAGAACCATGAATACCGGAAGCAGATCCTTCTTTTTCGAAAACAGCGCCCGTCCAATCTGGAAATACACAAGATAGGTGAGCGGAAGCAGCAAAAGGGGCATCACGCTGTGCATGACGACCGTCGGGTGCAGCCCGCTCATTCTCGCCACAAACGCCTCCCATATGGGAAACAGCGCAAGGGCGTGGCGCACATCCAGAGGCGCGCTCCTTCCCGTGTAGGGATTGATGCGGTAGAGCGAATCCATCTGCCAGGCAATGACGCCCTGGGCTCCGTAGTAGGCGTCGTCCCCGTCAAAGGAAGCCCTGGTGAAGGCCATATACAGCTGAAAGGCCGCAAGCAGGAGAAAAAGGGCATAGGTAAGCTTATCCTCCGCTGATATCCGATCAAACGCTCCCCTTTGCGAAGAGAAAAACTCGCCGTCCCTCCTGCTTTTTACCGCCATAAGCGCAAAGCCCGCAAGTGCCAGACACAGGGACAGGGCCATAAAAAGATAAGACAGCAGGGAGAAGGAATTGTACGTCACAAAGATCACCACGGGAATCCCCGTCAGTTCAAAGAGAGCAAGCGCAAGCACGTATCCCGCCGCCAGCGCAGCCCCTGGCGTCCGCTTTCCCTGCGGCAGGGCACACAGCAGGAAAAGCCCCATGCCAAAGGGAATAACCAAAAGCCAGATCATCAGATATATGACTGGCAGTACATTCTGCAACACGCCGCTAAACACCTCCATAGATTTCAATCCCGCCTTTCCGATCGTTTATTTTTTCTCGAACAGGTAATAGGTGAATTCCTGTTCCCCCATAGACCATTTTTCTTCGCCGGCAAGCTCATACTTCTCAAAAATCACATCCGGATAGCCGTCCCTCGCCAGCACGAAATCCGTCCTCCCCTCACGGACATAGCTCTCCTGCTCCTCGTACACCAGATCCATATTTATGGTCTGTGTCTGGAACCACCGGCAGGTGGGGACAATGTCGCAGACCGTATACAGCCCCGCATCCAGGCAGCCGATGTTGAGAAGGGTCGGATCCTCCTTAAGCCTCACAATCTCTCTGAATTTATAGAGAAAAATGTCTTCCCTTTTCTCAGACAGGAAGGGAATGTTCATGGACGTTGCGGCGACAAAAGCCGCACTCGCAAGAAGGGAGGCCGCACATCCGGCCGCCAGCGCCCGGCGCCCTCCCGCCGTTTTTGCGGATTGCGCCCCAAAGGGCTCTTTTCTTATCCCCCTTTGCCCCCACCAGGCAAACAGCCTTTGCGCCGCCTTTCCCAGATAAGCAAACCCGAGAGGGGAGAACACAAAAAGCGGAAGCGCATAATAGGGAAGCTCCGAGCCTCCCACGTAAATTCCCAGAAACAGGAAAAAGCACAGGGCAATGATATGGAAGCGCGCAAGCAGGCTTCTGCCCTTTCCCAGAAGCTCCGCCAGCACTCCCGGTATGACAAACACAAAATAACCGCTGTTTTTCCGCGCCACCCAGTACAAAAGCTTGGAGAGCGTGTAGACCCGTTCCGAAAGAGAAGGCCCTTTGCTGTTTAAATTGCTGTAGGCAAACACGTTGATATACACATAACCCCAGTACCAGTCATAGAGTGCGCCATTTATGGCAAAATAAACCGCCCAGGGCACAAAGGGGAGCGCCATCCCGGCCAGAAAAATCCCGCAGGCGCCTAAGGCTCCCTTCAGATTCCGTTTTGCCAGAAAGGCAAAGGCGACGCACATCATCCAGGCAAAGAAGAGCCCCAGGGAGGTGAACTTGATATTTGCCACCATTCCTGCAAGCAGGCCGCCCGCAAAAACCGTCCCTTTTCCCATCTTGCGATCCGGATAATCCTGCCTGAAGTAGCGCAGGGAAAGATAAAACCCCCAGAGCAGAAAGGGCAGACAGACCTCCTCCGCACTGCCGCCCCAGTAAAAGCTCTGAGAGGAAAATCCCGCCGCCAACGCAAGGGGCGCAAGAATAAGGGAAGCGCTCTTTTTCACGTACAGCCGCAGAATCTTTATTATGGCCGTAAGGTCAAATACCGCAAGGATCAGCTCCAGCAAAAACACGCCGGCAAACGTGGTATGGGAGACAAGATAGGCCAGTCCGTAAAAAAAGTACAGGTACATCCCCTTCTGGTCAAAAATATCACGGTAGGGCACCCTGCCGTTAAAAAGAGCCTTGCCCATGGAAAAATAGCTGTTTGCATCGTTCCAGTCGTTACAGGGATAGAGAAAAGAGGAGCGGGTTGCAAATAGCAGTATGAAAAATGCGGCGGCGGCGCAATATAATAGCAGACAGATTGTTTCTTTTTTCCTTTTTGGAAGCATGATTTTTTCCTCTTTTTTTCCTGTTGGCATAAGTATACCATAGTAGACACTCCTGCGCAAATGTGGTACAATTTTAATAATTATATTTTCTGTAAATGTTACGATTCACAGCCACATGAGAATCAGCAGACAGATTCGTCAAGTTTGCTTGTAAGAAGCTGGCTGCTGATTTTCGTGTGACCGGAAGCAGTCACTCCACCCACATAAGCAAAACGGAAAGCCGCAAAGCGGCGGCAGACAGCGCAGCTGGCTGGTTTTGCGCATGTGAGGGGGAGGGCTTCGAATCGTAACCTGTAGATAAAACGAAAGGTAAGGTATTGTATGAAAAAGGCCCTTATAATCGGTGCTGGTCCCGCCGGACTTACCGCAGCCTACGAGCTGCTCACCAAATCACACGACATTGAAGTGACAGTATTCGAAGAGAGCGACTGTTTCGGCGGCATTTCCAAAACCGTTAACTATAAAGGAAACCGCATGGACATGGGCGGCCACCGCTTCTTTTCCAAGATCCCGGAGGTCAACGCCTGGTGGGACCGGATGCTCCCCATGCAGGGCGCTCCCACCTATGACGATATTCTCTTAAACCGCAAAATGCCGCTTACCAAAGGCGGCCCCGACCCGGAGAAGGAAGACCGAGTCATGCTCACCAGGCACCGCGTCTCCCGCATTTACTTCGAGGACAAGTTTTACGATTATCCCGTTTCCCTGAAGCTGGAAACCCTGAAAAATTTCGGTTTCCTCACCACCATGCAGGTGGGCTTCAGCTATCTTCACGCCCTTCTCTTTAAAAGAAAGGAGAACAGCCTGGAGGACTTTTATATCAACCGCTATGGCAAAAAGCTGTATTCCATGTTCTTTGAAAATTATACCGAAAATCTCTGGGGACGCCATCCCAATGGGATTGACCCCTCCTGGGGTGCGCAGCGCACCAAGGGAATGTCCATCATGGCCATCCTCAAGGACAATATCGAGAAGAAGTTCAAGAAGAAGAACCGAAAAGTGGAGACCTCCCTCATCGAGGAATTCAAGTATCCCAAGCTTGGCCCGGGCCAGCTCTGGGAGGTGACGGCCCATGAGGTTGAAAAGCTGGGCGGCACCATCATCAAAAACGCAAGAGTGACCAAACTCCACAAGAACGATAAGAACCTCATCACCTCCCTCACCTACGAAAAGGACGGGCAGGAGCATACCATGGAGGGCGACTATTTCATCTCCTCCATGCCCGTAAAGGATCTGGTGGCAGGCATGAACGATGTCCCGGCGGATCCCGCCAGAATTGCGGCAGGCCTTCCCTACCGCGACTACATGACTCTGGGAGTGCTGGTTCCGAAGATCAATCTGAAGAACGAAACGGAGCTGAAAACGGTCAGCAATATTGTTCCCGACTGCTGGGTCTATGTGCACGACCGCAGCGTAAAGCTGGGACGTTTCCAGATTTACAACAACTGGTCACCTTATATGATCAAAGATCTGGAACACACGGTCTGGATCGGCCTGGAGTATTTTGTCACCGAGGGGGACGAGTTCTGGCAGATGAGCGAAGAGGAATTTGCCAGGTTCGGAATCGCCGAAATGCTCAAAATGAGGCTGATCGACAGCCCTGACGTGGTGCTGGATGTCCACATGGAAAAGGTAAAGAAAGCGTATCCCGCTTACTTTGATACCTATGACGAGATCGACACCCTTGTAGGCTATTTAAGCTCCATCGACAATCTCTACTGCGTGGGCCGCAACGGCCAGCACCGCTACAACAATATCGACCACTCCATGGTCACCTCCTTTGAGACCGTGAAGAATATCTTAAGCGGGCAGAAGGACAAGACCAACATCTGGAATGTGAATACCGAGAAAGAGTACCATGAGACCAAGGATGCCACGGAGGTCGGCGAGGTGGATTAAACTGACAACGCTGCAAACCGCTTAAATACTGCGGTTGCAGCGTTATAATATCCTCTCTGTTGTTTCATTGGCCAATTTCTATATGCAGAATACAGATTCCTTATTTACTCTTCCGAAACAGAGACTGTCTCGCCCCATGGTTTGCCGCCCTATGCTTTAAGGTATCGTCCACCACATCCATGCGAAGCCCCGCATCAATGAAATCGCAATACTTACAGAAATCGTAGTCGCCCCTGCCCTTTCGAATGGCCCTGCGAAGCTTTTGGTACTCCAGGGTGTTCCACGCCTCCTTCAAGGGAGTCTTGTTCAGATCCGCAAGCGTGGTCGCCTCAAAGTTGTCGCAGCAGCAGATCCCCATCCGCCCGTCCGGGAAAATAAACATATCCGTGTAAGGCATCAGGCAGGTTTCTTTAATGATCTTCTGCGTGTTTGTCTTGTTGGGAGCGCTCCCCGCACGGTTGGTCAGAACCGCATCCATATAGCGCATCTGTATCAGAAGATCCACATCCTTAAACTCTTCCGGATGCGCCTTTGCATACTCGTAGATCTCCTTCACATTGTCATGAAGCTTCATGTCCCTGCAGTAATTGTTGATGATCAGCTGATCCAGATAGGGAATGATCTCCTTCACCTTCTCCACGGTGAGTAAAAGCCCGTTGGTGGAAAGGAAAATGAAACACTCCGGCAGCTTTTCCCTGCAGTACTTGTGAAATTCCAGAACCCTGGTGTCAAGGTAGGGTTCGTTGTTTCCGTACAGGGTCAGATGCCCCTTGTAGTCCCAGTCGTGAAGCTGGTCGATAATGCTGTAAAACAGGCTCTCCTCCATGCGCTTATAGGGACGCTTCTCCGCATTCCTGTTGGCCGTGCAGAAGGAACAGGTGCTGTTGCAGCGGTTGATGGTCTCTAAGTTAACCACCAGCGGCTTCGGAACCTCTCCCCCATCCATAAAATAGTCTATATATTTCTTCTGCAGCTTGTTTCTCGTAAAAAACTGTAATTTCAAATAGCTCTCGGAGGATAGCTTGGGAAACCGTTTCTGCAGGTTCCACCCAAGTCTTCCGCCGAAATTATGATATCTTACCGGCATACTTAGCTCCTTTCTGGTGACTTTTTCATACTAACACTGTTTTAATGGATCGTCAAGTTTCGCCTCAAACAATACGTTTAAACAATCTCTCAAACTTTTACATCCCCGTCATGCGCCAGCAGGGAGCATGAGCGGATTCCGGGAAGTTCACAAATCTGATCCACGATCTTTCCCTCGTCCTTTGCCCGGACTTCCAGGATCAGATCCATGCCATCCCCCGTCAGATTCTTTGATTTCATCTTAAAGCTGCTCCCGGCTTCCTTCAGAACAGCCTGGATTGCCGCCTCCGCCTTGCGAGAATCCGCATTGATGATCAGAAGATAAGGGCTGATCCGCACGGGAAGCATATCCAGCACCAGAATTCCCAGGGTTACCATCACTGCCAGAATCACCGCCACCTTGTACAGCCCGGCGCCGCAGATAATTCCGGTTCCGATAGACCAGAACAGGAAGAGAAGATCCATGGGATCCTTGATGGCCGTGCGGAACCTCACGATGGAAAGGGCTCCCACCATACCCAGGGAAATCACGATACTGGACTGCATGGCAAGAATAATTCCCGCAGTCACCATGGAGATAACCGCCATGGAAACATTAAAGCTCTTAAAATAGAAGGCGCTTTTGGTCACCATCCGGTACACCTGAAAAATGTACAGGGCGATCACAAAGGTGACAACCAGCGTGGTCAGTATTTTGGCCGTGGACAGATCCGCATAGGCAAAACCTTCCACCACCGATTTTTTAATTATGTCACTGAAGTTCATTCTCTCATCCTCCCGGGTTTCTAAGCATTTGTATAGGTTCTGGAATACCAGTATTTTGAAAAGGAAGTTCGCTGAAGCATTCCCATATCCAGCACATCCGAAAGATAGCCGGGAAGCAGCTCGTCATATTTTACTTCCAGCACATGATTTCCTTTCGGAAGAAGGGGAACCCTCCCGATCTTCTTATCCAGAAAGGTCCGGCACTTTGTGCAGCCGCTGATATTCCGGTCAAAGGTGATTCTCACGTTTCCCCTGGGCTCCACGAAGGCCGTCCTCTCATACTCCACAATGGACGCCGGGCGCATGCCCTGCGCCCTGATCTGCACATAGAACTCTTTTTCCAGCCGCAAGCTCTCCTCCCGGAGCGCAGGCGCTCCTCCGCTCATATAAGTAAGACAGTCCTCTCTGGAAATGTCCGCCTCAACCTTTCTCGTCATTCCCCGGAATTTGATCTTTTTCTCCAGCTTTATCACCGCATCATCCCCGTCGTAGATACGGATCCTGTACTTTGACCGGCTGTCAACCCCGTCCTCGTTTTCCCTCATGCAGGAATCGTAAAGGTCGTCAAAATACAGGCTTCTCACCGTGTAGATCCCCTCTCTCTGATGAATATCCGGATGCATCAGGGGTTTTAGCCGAAGCCGTATGCTCTCTATTTCCGCATCCGAGACCAGAAATTTTAATTCGTGTCTGTAGTCCATAGCCGTCACCTCATCCGCCCAAAATAGTCGTCCAGAAAATCGATCCGCCCGTCTATATACTGATAGAGATATTCATCTTTCCAGTAGTCAACCTCTCTTGGCCACCTCTGTTCATTTCTTATGGCCGCACCGGAATCGTAGAGATAGGCAAAGTCCGCATCCGCCTTCTCGTAAATCGCCTCCTTCGTGACAATCTCCTCTCTAAGCTCCACCCATCGCTCGTTCAGCAGCCGGCCGATCTCCTCCTTATCCTGCTCGTACAGCACATACATGTCCTCGCTCCAGCCATCCGGGCTGTGGATATTCTTTTCCTGATACCGGATAAAATTGCAGGATGCGTCATCCGTCCAGGAATTGCCCCATGTCATATTCAGATCCCATGGGATTTTAATAAACTGATAGCTGCCATCCTCCTGATAGTCTGCCCAGAAATAGATATTTTTCATAATATTGTCCATTCCCGAAATCAGAAGATTGAACAGATTGTAATCCACCGCATTTTCCAGATCAAGGATCTGCTTTCCATCCTCATAGATCCCGGGTTTGTTCTCAAGAAACAGGGAGATCCAAAGCCGCAGCGGCTCCCAGGCTCTCCTGCTGGTCTGCTTCGGGTATTTCATCTCAAACACAGGGTTCATATCCTCCGTGAGCTCCTCGTAGAAATCATCCTCTCCCGGCCCTGTCTGATCCTTGCATTTATACAGAATATCCTTCTCGTTCAATCCCAGGGTCTTTCTGTCGATCCGCTCCGAGAGGCCGTAGACGCCCTGGTACCGGTTGTCCACAAACAGCTCCACATACTCCATACGGATCCCCTCATCCCCCTGTACGGAATTGTCACTCGCAATCTCGCGCCACACCTCGTAAGAGAGCTTGTTGTGAATCAGGCCGTCGTCATCATAGAGCGAATGAAGGATCCAGTCGTCATCCCTGCGCATTCCGAGCAGTGACAGCTTATCCCCGTCCAGTGTAAGACGGTAGCTGGCCTTCTCGTAATTTAAGGTGGTGGCGCCCCGCCTGCGCCAGCTGCCCGCCGCATGCTGATATTCCAGCGTGCTGTGATAGGGGTCGGAAATCCAGACGTCTCCCATGCAGTTTCCCGCCTCGTCCTCCCTCCCCGTCTTAATCTCCACCACGGGCATTCCGGTAAAATATACATTGTACATCCAGCACCGGGAATCCGTGACCCAGAATAACCGGAACACCTGATTTGACCTCATGGCCGCAGACTTATCCGCAAAGGCCGCATCCTGGGCAAAATACAGCCTTCCCTCCGACGGGCGCAGCACGCCGTGGAAATCTTCCCCGGACATCTTCTGGGGAATGAGCAGCATATTCTGCTCCGCATCATAGGCAATCCTTCCCCCGTCCAAAGTCAAAAAGGGTTCCAGATAAGCGTCCTCCTTTCCCTCACAGAGAGAATCAATTTCCTCCGCGGAAAGCACCTGAACCCCCAAAATCTTATCGCTGAAAATTCGTGTGATATGGTTAAAGTTCAAATAAAGATTCAGTACAACAACAGATGCCAGCATAAACCATATCTTTTTCAATTTATACCCCCCCCCGGATTATTTTGACCATTTCGCTACTCCTTCTTAAAAAGTGACTTCACCGTCATGGGAAACCAGGGAAACGCTCTCCAGTCCCTCGATCTCCTCCAGTTTTTGCATCATTTCGTATTCCTCCCTGGCGCGCACCTCCAGCACGAGATTACAGCGCCCCTTTGAGAGGTTCCGGGACTTCACCCGGTAATAACGGCAGAACGTCCCCACGGTCTTCATAAACTCTTCTTCTTTTTTGAGCGTATCCAGATTTGCCACAAGAATCATGGGTGCGCGCCCTACGGGCAGCCGGTCGAGGACGATCACAAGCATTGTGAGGATCACGGAAAGCACCAGGGCGATCTCCGTCATATGCGCCCCGCAGCAGATGCCCACCGCAATGGACCAGAACAGGAAGCACAGGTCCATGGGCTCCTTCACCGCCGTGCGGAAACGCACGATAGAGAGGGCTCCCACCATTCCCAGGGAAATCACGATGCTCGACTGCACCGCAAGGATAATCCCTGCCGTGATCACGGCGATTGCCGCAAGAGAGATATTAAAGTTCTTGGAATAAAAGGTTTTCTTTGTGACCAGCTTATAGACCATGAAAATATACACCGAAACCGCCGCCGTGATCAGAAGCACTGCCGCTATGTGGGGAACGCTGATGCTTTCGCTGGTATAGGATGCCAGGAAATCCTTTTTAAAAATGTCTGAAAAACTCATAATTGTTTCCTTTCCGGCAGGAGCCGAAGTCCTGCCCTTACAACCGGCTGTGTATCAACACAAATTTTGCGGCAAAATTTGCGGCAAATTTACGGCAAATCTGCGGCAGAGATAATACTTGGAGAAAGTGCTGGCGCAGAGCCCCTCCAGCTGCAAAAGGCCATGAATCTCGTCCGGAAGAAAGCTGTCAAACTTCACCTCCATCAGCGCCTGTCCTTCCGGCATGACGCCCCGTCCCCGCACTTTTCTCTCCAGAAAATCCTGCACGTCTGACACTGCGGTGAGATTACAGTCAAAGGTCACCCGCACATTGGCGTCCCGGGTCCGGTACACATAGGGGATCCTGTCATAGTCCACGATCACCGCCGGGCGCATGAGCCGAACCGCCATCTGGAGAGCGAGCCTTCGAAGTACCTGCTGGGAAGGCCCGCTCTCGGAGGGGATTTTTCCTTCCATCAGCTCCAGGCACTGCCGCCTCGAAATAACGCAGGAGCTCTTTGCCGTCTTTCCCCGAACCTTTTGCTTCCGCTCCAAAGCGATCCTGTCAGCGCTTCCGTTATAGATACGGATCCGGAATTTCTCCCGGTTATCCACGCCGTTTTCATTTTCCATATAGCAGCTGTTGTCATAATCGTCAAAATAGAGGCTTCTAATGTTATAAAAGCCCGCCGCCGCGGCATGGACATCCTTCTCCATGATTCCCCGGATCCTCGCCTCCTCGATCCGGATCTGTCCGCAGGTCAGGGGATATTTGTATTCGTGTCTGTAATGTTCCTCTCTCACTGCTCAATCTCCCATTCCGCCTCCAGAATACAATCCTTTCCGATCACCGCTCCGTCCGACACGATCTGCCCGGTATCCCTGTCACGATATCCCAGAAACCGGTATCCTTCCTGCTCATAACCAGGAAGCCCTTCGATAGGTTCTCCCCTTGGAACCCAGTAATAGAGGGTCTGGTTGTAGTCCTGGTTCAGAAAAGGCGCGTCATTCCTTACCTCCACCACACAGTAATCCCTCTTCTCCACCCACAGGCTGTCGAGAAAATCCTTCTTGCTTGCGAGGAAATCCCTGACAAACGAAACGTGCGCATCCAGCGTGTCAAACCGGGTCCAGTCCCCCTCTTCCCTGACCAGAGCGTTCTGGGGAATGGTAAACATCCAGGAAAACCGCTCCTCGTGCCACCTTAACGCATCCAGCATGGCGCTCCTTTCGATTCCGGCAGCATAAAGGGCGATCCCCTCAGAGATCAGGCGCTCCAGATTTTCCCGAAACACCTCCCCGTACTTCTCCTCCACAACCTTCTGAAACTGCGGATTGCGGTACATGGCCGCAAACCATCGGTTCTGGTTGGCGTTTCCAGAAGGCCTCGACTGCTCGATGGAGGCGGTAAGGGCCCGGGGATTTTGAAACATGGGCGTGTTCACATTCCCCATGGTTCCGTCAAAGTCCCAGACAGGGCCTGCATAAAGGCAGGATTCCCCCTGTGGAATATAGGCAAACTGGCTTGCGATTCCCGTATCATGATCCCCGGAGATTTCCTGAATCAGAAAGGCCTCCGCCCAGGATTCCAGATCAATGAGCTGATCCAGGGATTTTCCGCTCAGAAGGCTCACACCGTCTTTCGCAAAAAGCGCGCTCTCGATATCATTGACCAGAAACCGGATCTGCTCCTTTTGCTCCTGCGGCACATAGGAATCGGACACCACCGCAAAAATCTGTCCCCGGTCCGTGATCACATAGGGCGTTTCCTCTTCCATCCGGAAATCCAGCTCCATTTCCAGATACCACCCTGGCGATGCCAGATCGTTCATACGGTTTTCCCCGGTCTCCACGGCCTCGGTCAGAAGGTAAAGCCCCTGATAGACTCCATTCAGATAAACCTCGGCAAATTCCCCGTCCGGCTGGTAACCCCCCATGCTTTCGTTTGCCAGATCCAGCACGATTTTGTTCCGCATATAGGCACCGTCCGTCGCATTTGCCAGAAGATTCCATTTCCTGGCGGGAGCCATGCCGAGAAGCCCTATGGGCCTGTCAAAGGAAAAGGTCAGCGGCTTTTTGTCAAGGGTTGCTGTCAGATTCCCCCTGACCTTGAGCCTGGGCAGTTTTTCGGCGCACAGCACCTTCCCCGCCTCATCCAGCATGACCATCCGCCCGCTTTCCAGATAACCCTTTCCGGCAAATTCCTCCACACCCAGAACGCCCTCCGGAGACTGCGCCCAGAACAAAACCGCCGGAAGATCCTTTGAGGCGATTACCTGCAGGGTTTTGTCCATATAGCGCACGCCAAATGGCCCGCCTGCTTCCATACGAAGCTCCTGCCCGTCCCGCAGCAAGACCGCCTCTCCATCCCTGCAGGATGTCCCGTTTATCTGAAAATCATACTTTCCGCCTGCACAGCGCAGGATAAACTCCCCGCCCTTCTCACAAAAGCAGGAGGGAAGAAAAAGATAGTACTTTCCCTCCTCCGCATCTTCCCATGGCTGCAGCGCAATACTCTGCCCGTCCAGCGCACACTCAAAAAACAGGGCCTCCATCAGTTCCTTCTCATGATCTGTCCGCCCGTAAGAAAGGGCCAGCGCAAGCATCAATATCACTCCGGCGCTTGCGGCCGTCAAAAGGCGCATTCTATCTCCAGGACTCATCTACTCTTCCTTCACCACCACGCTGTCAATGCCGTAATATCTGCAAAGCCCTCTGTTCTCCCAATCCTCCGCATCCGGCTTGATGTCCGAAAAATACAACAGGGCGGGATGCACCGAGAGCGGTTCCACCTCCACGTTTTTTTCACCGCTTCGATACCGTTCCATCCGCTCCTTTAACTCTTCCCCGTAGGTTCTGGCCGTCCCGTCTGCCAGATCCGTCAGTGCGGAGGAAGCTGTAAAATAGTGGTTCTCCGGAATCACCGTGATCACGGCCGCCGCCGCAAAAAACGCCAGGCATCCCACAAGGCACCAGAGTGCGCCCGGGGAAAACCGGTTCTCATCTTCCCCTTCTGTTCCGCTCCGCCCCGCTCCCGCGGCTTTTTCCTCAATCCGCTTCCTGGACCATCCCGTCACATACCCCGCACACAGGGTGAGAACCAGGATATACATGGTAAAGGTAAGTGCCTGCAGCCTTGCGGCCTCTATGTTGCCCACCGCAAACAACGGCGGGGTCATCATGGCCGACACCACGCAAAAGCCGAAAAGAACCACGGCAAGGGGATAGCGGAATGCAAATTTCGTCTTTCCCGCCATATGGTAAAACAGGGGAATCAGCGCAACGACCAGAAGCGCAACCGGCCAGCCGGACCACTCATTCATACAGTAATCCAGACAATCATAAAAGGAAATGACAACTGCCTTCACCGGATTCATGCCGTGCGCACTCTCCGCCCGGACCCAGTTTCCGGGAGCGCCCACATTGAGAAGAAAGCCAAGGGTATAGAATCCCATGGGTATCGCAAGCGCCCTGTGCGCTTTCCACTTTTTGAAAACAGCCATCATGGCAGATGCGGCAAGAAGAACGATCATGCCGTTTAATGCCGTCATCTGATTTCCCCCGGCTGTGAAAAACCCCAGAAAGGATGCCCCCGCAAGATCAAACAGACGTTTTTTCCCCCTGTCAGAGGCCGCCGCAATCAAAAGGCCGTAAAAAAACAGGCTCATCCCATGGACGAACATGTAGTTCGCCGCCCCGCTGTACCAGTAAAAGGCTTCCACCCGGCCCACCATGCACTGCACCGTCACAAACAGCGTCAGCATTATGACGCAGCGGCTTCGGTATTTGTCTGCATGAAACACCTTCACAAAAATCCCGTGGAGAAGGTAAGCCGTGGAAAAGCTCAGCATCAGAAGCATGATCCAGCTGGTGAGCACATAGACTCTCTCCCCGAAAGTGCTCGGGGGAACCGCCATGAGAAAATTGGAGGTAAAATATCCCATCCACTCCAGCCAGTCCTGTGCTGCCCTGACGATTCCCGCCCAGAGCACGGCCAATGGCGAATGGGTACTCACCCAGATCTGCCTGCAGTTGCTTCCGATGGAGTAATCGTCAGCGCTTGGATAGTTGTACCATCCGATCCACAAAAGAGGGATCAGGCTTACGATGTACACCGCCGTAAGAAAACAGGAAAGATTCCTTGGCGTGATCCACACGGACAGCCTTCTGCCCACAGCGTCCAGTTTTTTCTCAAAATTCCAGTTACTCTCTCTGCCCTTTTTCCTCATACGCTTCATTCCATTTCCTGATAGGCATTGCAGGCTTCAATCACCATCCCGGCCTCCTCGTCTGTCATCTCCGGGAACAGGGGAAGAGTCACGCAATGTCTGGCAAGATCCTCGGCATTGGGACAGTCGCCCTCCTGATACCCCAGATCCGCATAGGCTTTCTGGAGATGACAGGGAACCGGATAATGCCTGTTACACTCGATCCCCCGCTTCGCCATATAGGCGATGAAATGGTCGGGATCCGGAGTCTTTATCTCAAACAGATGGAACACCGGCTCCGTGTTTTCGGGATGCGCCTGCATGGTGATACGGGGATTTGTGATCTCTTCCAGATAGCGCCTGCCGATTGTCTTTCTTCTCTCCGTCCACTGCGGAAGATATTTGAGACTGACGGAAAGCACCGCTCCCTGGATTCCCTCAAGCCGGTAATTGTAGCCCACCACGTCGTGATAATAGCGCACCTTGTTTCCCTGATTCTTGAATGTCGTCACCGCATCAAAATATTCCTTTTTGCGGCAGGTCACGCTGCCTCCTTCCCCGAAGGCGTACAGGTTTTTTCCCGGATAAAAGGAAAAACACCCAAGCTCTCCCAGACCGCCCACAAGCCTTCCCTCGTATTTTGCCCCGTGGGCCTGGGCGCAGTCCTCCACCACGTAAAGATTGTATTTATCCGCAATTTCCTTAACCCTGTTGAACGCAAAAGGCTGTCCATACAGGTGGACGCCGATAATCGCCTTCGTCCTGCCCGTGATCTTCTCCTCAATCCTGTCCGGATCTATCTCCCAGGTATCGGGCGTGCAATCCACGAATACCGGCACCGCGCCCGTGTAGGTGACGCCCCAGGCCGTGGCAATGTAGGTGTTGGCAGGCACGATCACCTCGTCTCCCGCACCGATTCCCAGCGCCATCATGGCACAGTGCAGCGCGGAAGTGCCGTTGTTGACTCCGGATGCGTAAGGCACCTGGCAGAATTCTGCAAATTCCTCGTCAAACCGGTCCGCAAATTCCCCTCCCGAAAAGGCGGTCTGTTCACATACCCTGCGGATGGCCGCCAGATACTCCTGTTCATGTTTTTTGTAGTCCCTGCCAAGATCAATTCTTTTCAGCATTCTTTTTCCCCTCTTTCCAGAAAGCCCTGCGCAGCCTGCAGATCTGCACCAGATAATTTTTTATGGTTTTCCACAGCTTCACCGTGGTATTGTAATCCTCCTGCCATCTGACAGGCATGTCATAAATTACAATGCCGTCCCTCTCGGCCCGCAGCAGAAATTCAATGGTATAAAACCATCCGTTATCCTTACTGCTCTCCTCCACCAGCCGTCTGGCCACATCCTTTCGAAGGAAGGTAAACCCACAGACCGCATCCGTGGCTCTCATACGGAAAATGGCCTTCAGCAGAAAGACGAGGCCCATGGAAGTGATCTTCCGATACCATTTGCGTCCCCTGGTATCCGACTTTTTACTGAATCTGGTTCCGTTCACATACTGGAGCCTTTCGTTCTTTTCGAAAAGCCGGATGGTTCTGCCAAGATTCCGGATATCCGTGGACAGATCGATGTCCATATACCCCACGATATCACAGTCATTGAGCTCAATTCCCTTGCGGAAGGCCACGCCCACGCCCCGCTCCCCCACTCTCACATAGGAGACCTCCGGGTATTTCTGCGCAAGAGCCATGCCGATTTGCGGCGTCTCATCATCGGAGCCGTTGTCCAGTATGGTCAGCCGGCAGGGATTGTCCACCCTTTTTTTCAGATAAGCCATGGTTCTGTCAATGCCGCTTTGAAGCCGCAGCCTCTCATTCAGAACCGGAAACAGAATATTGACCGATAATTTCTCTCTGTTCAACTTTTTACCACCTTCTCTATATCAGACACGAGATACCTCTGCTGCCTGAATATCAGGTTCAGCAGTACCGACAAGTATTTTAATATGATTGTGAGCAGGGCGAACACGCCGAAAAAGCCCAGCGCCAGAAAGCCCATGGTGGACAGCCAGCCTTCCACCGGCTTGTCCCCGTTAAAGAAATCGCCCACGAGATAAAATCCCATCCCCACGGTAAGCACCAGGAAAACGCCGCAGATAATAGCGGAGATCCGCTCCAGTACATTGGTAAAATAGATAAAGGAATCAAAGGCAAGAGCCGTGCGCTCCGAGGATACGGTCTTATTTTTGATCCGCACATCCACATCACAGCTTTCATAGCTTATGGTGGCCGTCTTCAGCCCGCAATTCATGTAAACAGCCTTCCGGTAGGGAATGTACTGTCCTATGGACTTGATCCGGTTGATGGCCCGCCTTGACACGATGCGGAAGGTCTCAGGCCCGATCCTGCCGTTTCCCCTGCTGGTCTTATTGTACAGGGCATAGAAAATCCGGGATGTCGTCCGCATCTTTCCCCTGCTGCTTGCCGCCACAATATCGCTGCCTTCGATCAGCTTCCGGTAAACCTCCAGAATCACTTCCGGCTCATAATCTACAAAAATATCGTCAAATTCATACACGAAATCACCGATGGCGATATCCCGCCCCGCATTCATCGCACTCTCAAGACCCTGGAAAAAGCTCATGTGCACAACACTCACCATGACTTTCACCTGCCTTGACTCCACATACTCCCGAAGCACCTGCGTTGTCCCGTCCACGGAAGCATCGTCCACGCACACCACCTCATACTGCTGAAAATTTTTCTCAAATACGGGAAGCACCGTATCCAGAAAGTATTTCAGATAAGGGGCCGCATCGTGAAGATAGACCACCAGCGATATAAATTTCTTTTCCATTCTGATTTCCCCGCCTCTCTAACGATCCAAAAATTCGTCCAGATCGTAAACTGTGTTGATCTTCCCTGAAAGCACACTGATAAATACCGGATCCCGGCTCATCACCCGGATGGCCGTTGGCCTCGAATCATCCACCTCGGAGGATTTCAGGATGGGCTTCATGGAATAGAGGGATTCCCTGTAGGTATAAGCGTACTCCGGCCTCAGATACTTGTCTGCGAGATGGGACATGTAAGGCCATGCGGAATCCGGCCTGCAGTCGCATTCGTTGCAGTTTCCGAGGTTATGAACGCCGCATCCGCCCTCCTTCCTCTGCTGGCACCCGAACGAAGGCTCTGTCTCATAGGATGTCATGTGGGGCGTAAAGGTCACGGAGGTCAGGGAATGCAGGCCCGTCTTTCCAAAGGGCATAATTGAGAAAAAGGGACCGTCCATCACCGTAATCCCGGTTCCCCGAAGCCGGTCCGAGGGCTCGCAGAGTATGATCTCGCAGAGCTCATATTTGATATCAAAAAACGCCTTTTCCAGTCCTTCGGTTTTGTCGATTACCTGGTTTACCGAGGCATAGGAGGCGTTCAGCACAAAGGGCGCCTCATAAAAGCTCCCGTCCTCCAGAAACACCTCAAAGCTGCCGCCGCATTTGCGGATTATCTGTATCCTGGCCTCAAAAACCATCGCCACATTCCGGTATCCCGAAAGCTTCTCCTCATAATACTTCTGCAGAATTTTGGCGTCATAGGTGTACTCCTCGGTCAGAAAGGCACCGTCGCACATTCCCGGCCTGAAATACCGGGAGACGGGCGCCTCCTCGCAGCGAATCCCGGCGGCCCTGCAAAAATCCATAAACTGTCCGGCATTGGTCCAGGAGAACTTGTCCGATGTGGCATATACCTGATCGAATTTGTCGTGAATACAAAAGCCGAAATCCTCCACAAACCGCCGGAAATACCCCGCCGACTTTACCGCCGTGGTCAGGCTTCTGGGATAATGATATCCCATATGGACTCTTGCCTGATTGATATAAGTGGCTCTGGAAAAAGGGGCCCTGTCATATTCAAGCACCAGCACGCGTTCTCCCTTTTCGGCGCAGCGCGCCGCCGCATAAAGGCCATAGAGACCGGCACCGATTATAATCTTATCATATTTTCCATCCATTCCCTACTCCTGTTTTCTTAATATTTCCTATATTTATAAATATTTAATAATTTTTTCTTCCTGTGTGGCTGCGATTCACGGCAGGCTTCGGGAAGAAGATAGATGCGTCATGCTTGCATGTAAGCAGATATTTTCTTCCCGAAACTGCCTGAATCAGGCAACCCACCCCTAAATGAGCAAAACAGAAGCGGCTCTTTTGCCGCGGCTGACAGCTTGCTGGCAGGTTTTGCGAATTTTGCGGGTTGGGCTGCCGTGAATCGCAGCGCTGCCGCACAAGTGGAATTTTTCCATACGTCAATGAATCCGGGGAAATCAGAGGGGAACCCGCCAGATCCGGTAATCCTCTCCCCTTGCCGTGTCATAGGCCGTCTGATAGCACAGCTCCCAGCCGTCTTTGTCCGGCACGTCCGCAAGGCAGCTGGTGGGACATTCCACCAGATAAAAGCTCTCTCTGTGCGGAAAGCGCTCCCGGATCCATCCTGTCAGCTCCTCATAGGAAATCCGCCGGCTCTGCCCTTCCCGGTAGTCCGCATAGCACTCGGGCTGCAGGCTTCCCACAAAATAAAACGTATAGTCAGGCCCCAGATAGGCAAGCACCGTGGAGGCCTCCGACACGTTTGTGGAAAAGACAAGCTCATCTGCCGGCACATTCTCCCTGATATAGGATGCCGCATTCTTCCCGTCCGAATACACGCCGAAAAGCGCATTGGACAGGCTCGAGCTCTCCTCCTTCCCATTCCAGTTCACAAACATGAGAACCGCAAGAAGCCCCAAAAGCGCCTCCGAGGCAATGCGGGATACCAGAAACAGCCTGTCTTTCCCTTCCCTGCGGCGAATGCCGTCCTTCCCAAAGCAGATCCATACAAACCACACAAGCACAAAACAAATGGCAATGTAATGCCAGATATGCAGCTGATACACCATGATACTGAACAGAGCCTCAAACAGGAAAGCGCCCGCCGCCACGATCCCGGGCCAGGCATTGCGAAGCAAGATCCCGGCGCTGACGGCCGCAGCCAGAAACAGAAGGATCAGAAACTGATCCACTCTCCTGTCCCCTCCTGTGAGCCTTGTCAGAATCACATAGCTGTAATTTCTTATCTCCGTGATCAGCCCGGATGCGGAAAAGCTGCGAAAATGGAACTCCGGACTGTCCGATACCTGATAGAACTGAACGATCCACAAAAAGAGGCTGGCCAGTGGAATCCAGAGCCCTTTTGCCGCCGTAAGGAGGGGAGAGAGCTTCTTTTCCCGTATGCTTCTGCCTGCGCTCTCCCACAGCCACATGGCGCAGATCAGCCCGGCCGGCGCAATGGCAATGGAGTCCGCCTGAACGAGAAGTCCCAGAAGCAGCCCGTACAGCACGGGCCTTCGTCCCCTCCCCGGATAAACCCATGCCAGCAGCAAAAGCAATAGGGCGATCAGGCAATAATTTCTCGCCACGACCGGATAATAATAGGAAAAAATGGGACTGGTCAGGCAGAGCGCCCTGACCGGCAGACAGACGGGCCCCCGGTACGCAAAAAGACCTGCGGCAGCAGCCATCACCAGATAACTGAGCACGCTGATGGTCTTAAAAGGCAGCCCCAGCTTTGCGAAAGGCATGACAAGGAAATACCACAGGCAGGGATGCCCCTGGTATTTGATTTCCCGAATCAGCTCTGCGGGCGACAATTCCCTTGCGATCAGCCAGACATTGGCCTCATCCCGCCACAGCTCATGGCCAAGAAGCAGGACGCCGTTAAACAGCAGATAGCCTGCAAACAAAATCGTTACTAATACGGTTTCCTTCCTCTTTCCTGTATCTCTCATCAAAATCCGTCCGCCACTCCCCGCCCGGAAAATACGCAGCTTCCCGTTTTTACTTCCAGCAGTTTTTATACCAGTAAATGGTATCACGATCTGAAACAGCGGTCAAGAAAAGAAACAAATCGAGCGAAAAGAGGCTGCCTCGCTAAGGTTTTTGAACCCCCGCGCGGCAGCCCCCTGCGGCTCATAAGATCAGTTATTTTTTGTTTCCTCAATTTTTAATATTTTCTGCGCCAGGGCATCCGCATAAAGCTGTCTGCCCGCCGCCGTCAGATGCACGCCGTCCTCCAGGTATTCCTCCGCCGTATAGCCGTCGATTCCCAGATCCAGATAGGCGTCAAAGAACTCCGTCTGCTGTTCGTTGGAAACATACTGGCAGGTTCCCTTGTAATCGAACAGGGTTCCGTGTCCGGTATTGAGGGTATTGCCGTCCCCGATAAACCGATCCCCGTTGAAGAACTGGGCGTAGTTGGGAGCGCACAGGATAATCGTGGCATCCGGCGCAATCTCCCGCAGATTGGATACCGCGTAGCGCAGCGCCCCGGCATAGGTTTTCTGGTCAAAATCCTGATCCGGATTGTTCTGGGGAACCGCACGGAAGAAATCGTTGATCCCGTATTCCACCACAAAATAGTCGGTCTTGGAGAAGTCCACATCCGGATTGTCTAAAATCTCCTTTGTCCTGGTCCCCGCAAAAATATCCGTGGAAATTTTTCCCATCATGGCCTTGACCACGCCCACCAGGCTTCTGGAGGTCCAGAGCGCATCCTCCATCTCCTCACCGGCCTCCGCACTGGCGCTGGTTCCGCCGATTGCCAGGTTATATACATCCGCACTGCACTGCACCGAGGTCAGATAGGGAACTCCCGTACCGTCCCTGTTGTTGTCAAAAATACTGTCCCCGAGAAATACGATCTGCAGTGCGTTCCCCTGGGGTGCGATCTGATCTTCCTCCGTAATCACCTGTTCCTGCTCGGGCTCCGTCAGCTCCACCTCGGGCGTTACGATCTCCGGTGCGGGAGTCGTCTCTGCTTCCTCCACCGGCTGCGGTGAAGGGGTCGGCTTGGGCTGCTGCGGCTCCTGCGTTGGCTGCGGCTGCTCCTTCTGGAGCACTTCCCCGGTTTCCGTTATGATAATATTATCTGAAAGTACATTGTCCTTGTCTTCTTCCTTTGCCTTCACGCCACAGCCAAGCAGATTGACCGACAAAGCCGCTGCAACAAGCAGAATACCCATACATTTCTTTTTCATCTTCATCGTCCTTTCTCCTTCCACTGTCAAAATCATACCACATTTTTTTGCAAAATAAAGGGTGTGAGACCCTTTTTAAGGATTCTTCCGGCAACATTAAAAAAATCTTAATAATTTCCATTTGAGCTCTCTTTTATATTTTATTCCGGTTTTGCCGCTTTAGAACTGTGTGCGCCGAGATTGGAAAAATTATAGTCCGAACAATAAATTGAATACTTTCCGATCTTCACAAGAAGCCGGAATTGATTCTCACCCTTGCGCTTAAGAAGCCGGCCGAATTCCGCCCTCTCCGCCTCCGTGACAATATAGACGGTCTTCTTTTCAAACGGGACATTGGGAACATACCAGCCGCTGCAGCTGAGCCATTTGCAGATATCCATCTCTGCCACGGACGCCACAGGGGCAATCAGCAGCCTTCCGTTTGTCAGCACGGTCATGGTGTTTGCATTTTCGAAGGTAGCGTAGCCGCTGTCGTATCCATGCTCCTCCAGATACCGCACCACCGCAAAGCTGTCCGAAGAAGCCGGCTCCTGCGAACGCAGGACAGGCAGATAAATATGAGAAAAGTTCACAACCGCCATCGCCGAAATCACCGCAGTGACCCCCACACGGATTGCCAGACTGCTGCACTGATACAGAAGCACGACGCCATAGGCGACGGCAAAAATCAGAATAAAGTAATACCTCTGTGAGCTCTCCACCGTGGTAAACGCAACAATAAGAGCCGTCACCACCGGCGAGCTGCACAGAATCAGAAAAATCCACTCCTCGGCCCGGATGAACTTTTTGCGGAGCATACGAAGCAGAATACCTGCCAGAACCATAAGCGCCGCAAACAGCAAAAGGCCCAGACAGATTTCGCCGGCAATGTCCGTATAGGGAAAGCCCATGGCCCTTCCCATATCGGGAAGCACTACCTGAATCAGCTTGCGAAACCCGTTTCTGATATTTCTGGAGAATCCCTGGCCAATGGAGATGGGCGCAAGCGTCCCGAGAAAGCTCAGAATAAGCAGCGCAGCCACCCAAAGGCTGATCAAAAGATCCGTCCTTTGCCTCTTCCTCCTTTCATAAAGACAGTACAGACGGCGGATCAGCTCCATACCGGTCATAGGTCCGTAGATCACCAGAATCCCCCGGACTCCCTGCACGCCAAGACAGAGCGCCAGAAGGCCGCTTAAAATCAGAGGCCCCCACCGGAATCCCCCGCCCCTGACCCATTTCCCGTAAACCGCCAGGGTAAAGAACAGAACAATCACATGGATGGCATAATAACTGGCAAACAGGTACGTGAGCTCAAGGGCGATAAAACCCGAAGGAAGCATCAGGCACAGAAATACCATGAGCAGCCGGTATTTGTGCGCCATTCCCAACTGTCCGAGAAAATATCCGATACTGATGCAGATCAGAACCGTCATTACGCAGCAGGCCAGCCCCTGCGCCAGATTCATGTTATGACACAGCCCGTAAAAAAGCGCCGCAAGATTGGGAGCGCACAGAAGCCTCACTTCATTCGAGCCATACCAGCCGTCCGGCAGGACCTGCCCGCTTTCCCAGATCAGCCTGCCCAGGATCGCTTCCGCCCCGATATCCGCATTCATCTTATAGTTAAAGTGGAACAGATTGGTGACAAACACCGCCAGCAAAAAGCAGATTACCCCGACCCACAATACGGCCTGAAACACTTTCTCAAATCTTTGCTCCACTCTCATAGGCTATTCTCCATAATAAGAAAGGAACCACTCTGCAAACCGGGAAAGCCCCTCCTCTATGGTGGTGGAGGGCTTGAAGCCGTAGTCCTTCATCAGCTCGCTGACATCCGCATACGTCTCGTACACGTCCCCCGGCTGCATGGGCAGGTATTCCTTCCTGGCCTCCTTCCCCAGGCACTTTTCCAGAACCGAGATATAATCCATCAGTTTTTCAGGCTTATTGTTTCCAATATTATAAATTTTATAGGCCGCCTGGTTCTCATCAAAGGCCGGCGGATTGCAGAGAATGTTCTCCACTCCCGTCACAATGTCGTCAATATAAGTGAAATCCCTGCGCATGTCCCCATGATTGTAGATCTGGATGGGCTCGCCCTTCATGATCTTTCTGGCAAACTTAAAGTACGCCATATCCGGCCTGCCCATGGGCCCATATACCGTGAAAAACCGCAGTCCCGTAAGCGGGATCCGATAGAGCCTGCTGTAGGCGTAGGCCATCAGCTCGTTGGATTTTTTGGTGGCGGCATACAGGCTCACCGGCTTGTCCACCTGATCCGACGTGGAAAACGGAATTTTGGTGTTTCCCCCGTACACCGAGCTGGATGAGGCAAAGACAAGATGCTCCACCGGGAAATTCCTGCAGGCCTCCAGAATATTGAAGAACCCCACGATATTGGACTGTATATAGGCGTCCGGATTGTCGATACTGTAGCGCACCCCGGCCTGTGCGGCCAGATTGACCACAATGTCCGGCCTGTGCGTTTCAAACAGGCCAAATACCGTCTCCTTATCCCCGATGTCTCCTCTCACAAACTTATACCCGGGAAAATCTCTCAGAATCGTAAGGCGCGCCTCCTTGAGAGAAACCTCGTAATAATCGTTCATATTGTCAATTGCAATCACGCGCGCACCCTTTTCCAGAAGGGCTCTGGAAAGGAAAAAGCCGATAAAACCGGCCCCGCCTGTGATCAGGTAAGTCTTGGATGTGTCAAGTGATTTCATGGCAAACTCCTTTTTCTTTCTTACGATTCACAGCCACTCCACTGACATGAAAATCGTAACTTTTTGTTTTCTATTTTCTTCCATTGAAACAAAGTATATACCAGCGTCCCGTCTTTCGTCAAATTACGAATTTCTTAATTCCTGCGGATTGCAAAATCCCGCCTCGTATCTTATACTGGTAGAAAGCGCCGCTTTTTCTCATCGGTGCGCAACATACGGTCAGCAATTGACCTGACAGAAATTTGACAGGAGTTCCTATGAATACCCAAAACGGCAAATTACTTTCCGTAATCATTCCCTCCTACAACGAGCAGGATATGATCGCCAAAACCTTTCATACGGTAAAAAAGATTCTTGACGGGGAGAAGATCCCCTTTGAAATCCTGTTTGTGGACGACGGTTCCAGGGATCTGACTTATACGAACATCCATCAGCTGTCCAACCACAATCCCCAGGTAAAAGGCATCTCCTTTTCCCGCAATTTCGGCAAGGAGGCTGCGATCTTCGCCGGTCTTGAAGCCGCCGCGGGAGACTGCTGCGTGATTATGGACTGCGATCTCCAGCATCCTCCCGGCACGATTGTGTCCATGTACCGCCTCTGGGAGCAGGGCTTTGAGGTGGTGGAGGGGGTCAAAGCCTCCCGGGGCAGGGAAAACCCGCTGCACACCCTCTGCGCCAACGGCTTCTATGGGATCATCAGCCGGGTGACCGGCATTGACATGGCCAACGCCTCCGACTTTAAGCTTTTGGACCGCCGGGCCGTGGAAGCCCTGCTGCTGCTGCCGGAACGGGCTCCCTTTTTCCGCGCCCTCTCCTCATGGATCGGTTTTCAGACCGCCACCGTGCCCTTCGAGGTACAGGAGCGCACGGTGGGAACCTCCAAGTGGTCTCTCGGCAGCCTGATCCGCTATGCCATCCGGAATATCACTTCCTTCTCCGGCGCTCCCATGCAGTTTGTCACATTCATGGGCTGGATCATGTTTCTGCTCTCCGTCGTCCTGGGAATCCAGTCCCTGTACCGGTATTTTACAGGCACCGCCCAGGAGGGCTTTACCACGGTAATCCTTCTGCAGCTTTTCATCGGCAGCGTCCTGATGATCAGCCTTGGGATTATCGGGCATTATATTTCCAGAATCTATGACGAGCTCAAGGGAAGGCCAAGATATATTATCAGCAAAAGATGCGGGTACTGAAAACGGTACCCGCATCCTTTTATCCTTTAAAACTCAATTTCCCCAAGGTACCTGGCAAGTGCGTCCTGCCAGTCGGGAAGCGGCTCAAAGCCGTTTGCCGCAAGCTTGCTCTTATCCAGCCGGGAATTAAAGGGCCTCTTTGCCTTGGATTCCCCGTATTCCTGCGTGGTTACGGGAATCACATTAAGGCGATGCGGCAGATACTCCGGATGTCCCATGGCCGCCGCCTGCCTGAAAATCTCCACTGTGAAATCATACCAGCTGATATAGCCGCCCTCATTGGTCGCATGATAATAACCGTACCTCTCCGTCTCCGCCATATCCACCAGAAGTCTTGCCAGATCAAGAGTGTAGGTGGGCGTACCGATCTGATCGTTTACCACCCGGATCTTCTCATGGCTCTTTCCCAGATTCAGCATGGTTTTGATAAAATTCTTTCCATTGACTCCAAAAACCCATGCGATCCGGACGATAAAGTATTTTTCCAGAATTTTTGACACGGCAAGCTCTCCCTCAAGCTTGGTCTGCCCGTACACATTCTGCGGCCTGTAGTCCTTGCAGTCCGGATCCCAGGGCTGGGTTCCCTGCCCGTCGAACACATAATCCGTGGAAAGATAAAGCATTTTGCAGTCAATCTCCCGGCACACAAGCGCTATATTTTCCGTTCCCGCCGCATTTACGAGACGGACCTTTTCCACTTTGTCGTCATCCTCCGCCAGATCCACGGCCGTCCATGCCGCACAGTGAACCACCGCATCGGGCTTTTGCTCCAGAAGCGTCTTTCGAACCGCTTCCCGATCCGTGATATCCATGGAAACATAGGGCATCCGCGTGACACTGGAACCGTCAGCGATTCCGCTGTACGCAGGGGCAATGTCGGAACCGATTCCCTCATAATTTCTTTTGGCCAGCTCATTCATCACGTCATGGCCCAGCTGGCCCGCCACTCCGGTTACGAATACTCTCATTGTCTATCGTTCCTTTCTTGAATAAAATCATCAATCTGGCTGTCCGTACACTTTATCATATCTTCCTGATCCCTGTAAGCCGCAAACCAGTCCGCCGTCTTCTCCAGGGTCCTGTCAATGTCCCAGACCGGCTCCCAGCCAAGCCGGGCTTTCAGCCTGGAGCAGTCCAGCTTCAGGAAATTCGCCTCATGAGGGCCGCCGTCATACTGGTTTTTCCAGGAAATCTCCCGCTCCCCGCTCCCCTGCCTGCTCCGGTTCCAATACCGGCAGAATCGCGTAACCAGCTCTCCGGTGGTCAGACAGTCCGCCTCCTTCGGCCCCACGTTATAGCTTCCCGCCACGGATGGATCTTCGTACTGCGCTTTTACAATCATCAGATACGCCGTCACCGGTTCCAGCACGTGCTGATAGGGCCTTACGGAGTAGGGATTGCGGACTGCGATATCCTCCCCCTTCATGGCGGCCCGGATACAGTCCGGCAGAATCCTGTCCCTGGCAAAGTCCCCGCCTCCGATCACATTCCCGGCCCTTGCCGTTGAAATAGCGGGCCGGATCCCGTCAAAAAAGGAATTCCGGTAACAGCCCGTCACCAGCTCCGAGCAGGACTTGGAATTGGAATAGGGGTCAAAGCCGTCAAGCTCCTCCTCCTCCCGGTATCCCCACTCCCATTCCCGGTTGCGGTAAACCTTGTCCGTGGTCACATTCAAAAAGGATCTCACACAGTCCTGTCTGCGCACGCACTCCAGCACATGAACGGTTCCCATCACATTGGTCTCATAGGTATAGACCGGATTTTCATAAGATTCTCTCACAATCGGCTGAGCCGCAAGATGGAGAACGATCTCCGGTTTTTTCTTCTGGAACACCGCCTGCAGATGGGGAAGATCCCGGATATCCCCGTAAACGCAGTCCATATCCTTCTCCAGGCCGAGAATCTCAAACAGGCCGGGCCCCTGGGGCATCCGCAGCCCGTAACCCGTCACATTGGCTCCGGCCCTTATCAGGATACGGCCGAGCCAGCTTCCCTTAAACCCCGTATGCCCGGTCAAGAGCACTCTCTTTCCTCTGAAAAATTCCAAATCAGACGTCACCTGCCGCCTCCTTCTTTCTCTGTCTGTCCGGCCATGCCGCACTGGCCGGCGTCACCTTGCCGTGCGGCTGTCCCATGCCGTCCGGCGTCTGCGCACTGCCTGGCTGCTTCCCGGATCACCTGGGCCATATATTCCAGCATGGCCTTTGTCATGCCCGGATATACGCCCACCCAGAAGGTGTCCCGCATAATCCGGTCCGTATTTTCCAGGCTGCCGGCGATCCGGTATCCCCTGCCGCTCTTTCTCATCTCATCAAAACAGGGGTGCCTTGTCAGATTCCCCGCAAACAGCATTCTGGTCTGCACGCCGCACTCTTCTATATAGGGAACCACCCGGTTTCTGTCTGTCCCCTCCCTGCAGGTAAGCGGAAAGCCAAACCAGCTGGGAATACTGTTTTCACAGGGCTTCGGCAGGATAAAGACATCCTGAAGATCCGAAAGCATATCCCACAGGTAAGCAAAATTTTCCCTGCGCCGTTCCACGAAGGAGGGAAACTTTTTCAGCTGGGCGCAGCCGATAGATGCCTGCAGATCCGTTGCCTTTAAATTATATCCAAAATGAGAGTACACATATTTGTGGTCATATCCGGCCGGCAGCTCCCCATATTGCCCGTCAAACCGATGGCCGCACCGGTTGTCCTGCCCGGAGGGGCAGGAGCAGTCCCTTCCCCAGTCCCGGAAGGAACGGATGATCTTATTGAGCAGCGGGTTGTTCGTGTAAACAGCGCCGCCTTCTCCCATGGTCATGTGATGCGGGGGATAAAAGCTGGAAGTCCCGATATCCCCCACCGTACCCGTAAGAACGGTTTCCGCATCTATGCGATATTCGCTGCCAAGGGCGTCGCAGTTGTCTTCCACCAGCCACAGCCCATGACGGTCACAGAACTCCTTCACCGTCTTCAGATCAAAGGGATTCCCCAGGGTGTGGGCCAGCATCACCGCCTTTGTCCTCTCACTGCAGGCCTGCTCCAGCCTCGTCACATCCACATTGTACTGGGGGATGGTGACATCCACAAAGACCGGCACCGCCCCATACTGCACCATGGGAGATACCGTGGTGGGAAAGCCTGCAGCCACCGTGATCACCTCATCGCCCCGCCGGATCTGCCTTTCGCCGAGAAGCGGTGACGTGAGAGCCATGAACGCCAGAAGGTTGGCGGAGGAACCGGAATTTACCAGGCTGCAGAAGCGGATCCCCAGATATCTGGCAAACTCCTCCTCAAACTGCTGCGTATACCTTCCGGAGGTCAGCCAGAATTCCAGAGCGCTGTCCACCAGGTTCGTCATCTCCTGGCTGTCATACACCCTGGACGCATAGGGAACCCTCTCCCCCTTTTGGTACTCCTTTTTCCTCACATGATATTTGTCATGGTATTCTCTCACCAGAGCCAAAATCCGCTCTTTGTCCCTGCGCTGCTCCCCTTTTAACGGCTGCTCTATGAACCGCTCTTTCTTTCCCTGCTCCTGATTCTGCTGATTCTCCTTGCCCATCATTTCTCCCTGCTTCTCCTCTTTTATCCGTCTCATTCTGCCCATAATTTCCAGAAAGCCTGTCCCTTTTCCCACAGGCCCTCCAGATACTCCCTGTCATGCAGGTTATCCATGGGAGACCAGAAGCCTTCGTGACAGAAAGCCATCATTTCTCCCGCCTTAGCCAGCTTTTCAAAGGGCTCATCCTCCAGCATCATGGAGCCGTCCCCGAGATAGTCAAACACCTTCCTGTTAAAGACCATAAATCCCGCATTCACCCAGGACTGATCCTTCCTTGCCTTCTCCTTAAAGCTTTCCACACGGCCATGCTCCCCGATCTTGATTGCGCCAAACCGGCCCTCCGGCCTGGTGGTCGTGATCGTCGCAATCCTTCCATGTGCCCTGTGAAAGGCAAGAAGCGCCTCAATGTCCACGTCCCCCACTCCGTCTCCATAGGTCAGCATAAATTCCTCATCCCCGCCTATGTATTCCCTGATACGGAGAATCCGTCCGGCCGTCAGCGTGGAAAGCCCCGTGTTCGCAAGCGTCACCTGCCAGGGCTCCGTGGCGCTGTTGTGATCCGTGTGCCCTCCGTCGGAAAGGTCAAAGGTCGTATTCGTCTGATACATATGGTAATGCGTGAAATATTCCTTAATCATATGGCCTTTGTAGCCGCAGCAGATAATAAACTCCTGAAAGCCGTAATGGGAATAAATCTTCATGATATGCCACAAAATAGGCCGTCCGCCGATCTCCACCATAGGCTTTGGCCTGTCCACGGTTTCCTCGCTTAGCCTGCTTCCAAGACCCCCCGCCAAAATAACCACTTTCATATATTTACCCTTCCTGCCACAATTTCCACGGCGCCGCCCCCGCATTCCAGAGATTCTGCATCTGCTCAAAATCCCGCTTTGTCTCAACAGGGCTCCAGAAGCCTTCGTGGCAGTACGTGTCAATCTGGCGTCTCTCCACAAGCCGCTCCAGAAACTGCTCTTCCAGACTGTAATTGCCGGTCAGGAAATTAAAAGCGCTCTTTTCCAGAATATAAGTGCCCGTATTCGTCCAGGCCTCCCGGCTTATGTCCCTGCGCATTCCCAGATAATTCCCTTCCCGGTCCATGGCCAGAAGCGCATGCCTTCCGCTGGGCCTTGCCGCCACCATAGTGGCAAGCTTTCCATGACTCCTGTGATGAGCGGCCACATCCTTTATGTCAATATCGTCCAGGCAGTCTCCGTAAGTGACAATACAGGAATCCCCATCCGTATACTTCTCCACAAGGCTCACCCTCTGTGCGGTAGCGGAATAAAGTCCCGTATCCACCACCGTAACCTTCCAGTCCTCGGACACATTCCTGTGGATCTTGATGGTATTTGTCCGAAGATCCACCGTGATATCCGACTGGTAAATATAGAAATCCTTGAAATAATCCTTGATCATGTCTATCTTGTATCCGGCACAGATGACAAACTCCCGGAAACCCTGCGCCGCATACTTTTTCATGATGTGCCACAAAATCGGCTTTCCTCCTATATTCACCATGGGCTTTGGCAGCTTTTCCCGCTCATCCGTAAGCGTGCTTGGCATCCCGCCGGCCAGAATAATTACCTTCATCGCCTGTTACCTCTTTTCCTTTGCACTCCTTCATTTTGCTATTGTAACATAATCCGGGCATTCTATTCCATGCATAATTTTGCGCACAGGATCCTTCTTACGGATTCGTCAATCCGGCTCTCCGGAATCTCCCCGCTTCTGACCGCCTGATGAAGCCCCATGAAAGCCGCATCCAGATCCGCCGGCATTAAGATCAGATCCGCGCCGGCCTTCACCGCCAGAACCGCTGCCTCTGCGGCGCTGTAATTTTCCGCCACAGCTCCCATGTTAAGCGCATCCGTGACCACCAGCCCTTCGTAGCCCAGATCTCCCCTCAAAATCTCCGCTATCATCCGATGGGACAGCGAGCAGGGCGTATTGTCTCCCACAACCGCAGGTGCGGAGATATGCGCCGCCATAATCAGATCCACGCCGTTCTCCCCTGCTGCCCGAAACGGCATAAGCTCGTTCCCCATCAGCTCCTCGTAGGTCTTGTCCGTATGGGCGCAGCCGTCATGGGTATCCCCCACCGTACCTCCGTGTCCCGGGTAATGCTTAAAGGTACTGAGTATATTCTGTGAGTGCAGCCCGTTGGAATAAGCCACCGCACATTCCGTAACCCTGCCTGCGTCCGTGCCAAAGGACCGGTCTCCTATGGCCTGGTTGTCAGGGTTAGTGAGCACATCCGCATCCGGCGCAAAGTTCACGTTAAATCCAAGCTCTCTCAAATATCCGCCGATCACCGCCCCGGCCTCATAGGCCTGTCCCGCATCGGCAATGTCCGCCATAGGATCTATTTTTTTCACGCCAAACTGGCTGTTTCTTCCGATCTTGGAAACCCGGCCTCCCTCCTCGTCAACGCACAGGAACAGAGGAACCCCGGACGCCTCCTTCCCATACTGCTGCAAATTCTTAAGCATTTCCGAAGTCTGCTGTCCGGAAACCAGATTCTGGGCAAAGAAAATAACCCCGCCCACAGGACGCTCCCCGAGCTTTCCCCTCATCCCGTCATCCGCCACGGTAAACGCCGGTGCTCCCGAGAGCTGATCCGCAGTGACAACAAACATTTGATATAATTTCTGCTCCAGTGTCATATCGGCAAGCCGCCGCTCCGCCTCCGCCCGGATCTGCTCCGACTGCGGCGTAAGCGCCGCCAGCCTTTCGGCGGCGTTGCTCTTTGACATGCCGCCGGGATACGCCAGAAGAACAGTGGCTGCCAGCAGCACAAAAGTGGATAAAATAGTAGTATGTTTCCCCCAAATACGGATTTTCATTTGTCCTGGCCTCTTCCTGCTTTCTTTTATCGCTATTGTTACATATTGCTATGCATCGTTCCACTTAGCCTTATGGCAAGATTATACTTTAAAACAGCGGGCAGGACAAGAGGCGGAGGAGGAGTTTTTCAATGCTCGCACCGATCCAGCACTTCATTTTGTTCCAAATACTCCGGAGCAATACCGGAAGTAACACAAGTACCACAGTACACACAAGCTGCCGAATACTGCCCGAACTCCCATAAGGCATTACCAGGATCAATTCCACTCTCACCGCTACAACTGTCGTCTTTTTCATAATTTTCCCTCACTTTCTTTTCTGTTCCGGACACCTCCCCGTGTCGGTTTATATAAAGCATATCAGCCAGCAGGACAACCGTAAAAATCCACTGGAATGTTTTTCCAGTAATTCTTTGACAGCCATTCGGGACGTTTGGACGGACAATCCAAAGGGATTAAAAAAAGAGGAAAAATCTGGGTTAAAAACGAAGATCTGCGGATCATTATTTCCCTTTTTGGGGCGTAAAATCTGTTTCTTCTGAAAAAAAACTATATTATAATGAAGAAAAAGGAGGACGAGCAATGAACTTTTTTGATTTGGTTATGGGAAGAGATAAGAATTATGTTGAAAAAGCCCAGGTCATGCAGCTTTTGGAAGAGCAGGAACGGCTCTCCGCTCAGAAGCTTGCCGCCGCTTCCAGGCAGCTGGAGCTTCTAAAGATAAAAAATCAACGCTTGGAGCAGGAAAAAGAAGAACTGGCCCGGAAGCTGGAATCACTCAAAAATACCCGGCAGACCGTTCCCTCCGATACTGTACCAAAGCGCTATGACAAATCAACCACAATGAAGGAAAATAATAAAACAAAGAAACAGCTCCAGAAAGATCTGGCGGAATGCTCCAAAATTATTCATGATATTCAGCATGCGGTCAAAGAAGCTTATCAGTTTGAACCCTGCCGCCAGCTGTGCGAACTTTTGGTAAATCTCCGGCAGAAGGTATATCTCGACCTGGAGGATGTGAAGGAGGACCTGGCCTATGTGATAGAGGCATTTGAAATCAATGAATTCGAGCCTGCCGTTGGGGAGACCTTTCAGGCAAAATATCACGACCAGTCCCATTCCCGCACAGGCGATGCCAGGGGCAGAAGAATAAACCGCATCTACGCATCCGGCTTTGAGAAGGATGGCGAGGTAATTGTTAAAGCGCAGGTAAGCGTGGAAGAATAATCGCAGGGGAGGAAACTATGGGAAAGAAAACAAAACCAATTATCGGAGTGGATTGGGGAACCAGCAGAACCTATCCGGCTGTCATGGATGCAGACGGAAACTGTCAGTCCCTTCTGCCTTCGGGAAACCATATCTGCAGCGGGGGGATTCCCTCCCTGTTTGCCTACACTAGTGAGGAAGGCCGTACCTTATGCGACGACGTACTCTCCGAAGAGCTGGAAATCTATGACCCCGAGCATGTGGTCTCCTCCATAAAAATGCATCTGGAGCAGAAATTCCGCCTGGATGACGCCATCTTTGACGGAGATGAGATCGCCGCCCAAATCATCGCCACACAGATGGAGTATGCCAGACAGGAGCTGGAAATACAGGATCTGGAAGCGGATCCTTCCAAGGTCGTCATCTGTGCGCCGGTAAGCTTCGGAACTTCGGAACGTACCATGCTGAAAAGCGCCTTTGCCAGGGCAGGTTATCAGGTAATCCGTATCCTTCCCGAACCGGTGGCCGCCGCTGTCTATTATCAAAAGGCTGGGACCATTCTGGTTCTGGATATCGGAGCCGGTACCACTGACGCCGCAATCGTCCGGGAAAATCCTTTCATCACCCCCCAGAATCCTTATCCCTATCTCTTTATCGATTCCACCGGCGTGGCCGTGGCAGGGGATTTATTTGATGAAAAAATTGCGGACTATCTGGCGGAACAGCTGTTTATTCAGTGTGCGGATATCGACATCGGGCAGCTGCAGGACCGGCAGAGTGCGGCGTACCGCAGATTAAAAGCCGTTGCGCGCAAAGCCAAGGAAAGCCTCTCCAAAAAAGAGGAAATCGGCGTGACCTTTAACGGCAGGGAGGCGGGACGGGGACGGGTACGACTTACCCGCCAGGAAATGAATCAGGCAATTCACCCTCTTGTTGCCCAGATCACTTCCTGTGTGAAAACTCTGCTGGAAAGAAACCGGCAGATTTCCGAACAGGATTTAACCATTATCATGACGGGTGGTTCCAGCTATATTCCCTATATCCGGGAGCAGATTGCGGCCGCCTGCCCCCAGATTTCCCCGGACAACATTTATTTGAAGGCGCCGGAGAAGGCCATCGGCTTTGGAGCCGCCATTTTCGCTTCCAATATGGATGCCATACGCCCGCGGGTGGATTTCTCCTACGGCGTCGATACCTACATTAATGACGTCCGGCAGATCCAGACATTGATTCCCGCCGGCGTCGAGCTGCCCTACACCGTAGAGCGCGATTACTGTACCAGGCATGAGGGACAGACTGCCGTGTCCTTTCATCTTTATGAATACCGCTCCAGGGAAAGCGTGCTCCCTCTTGACGCAGGCATGCCGATGAAGGTATCTGCCGCCACGCACGAATTCAGGAAAGCCGTTCCAAAGGGTACCTTTTGTACGGCAAAAATGACTCTGACAGAAGACGGAATCCTGATGCTTCAAGTCACCAGTGCCGTCAGTGAACATGTGGCCGAAGTCAAATGCTCCATTTTCACCGATTCCGCCTCAGGAGGTTGAGAGAAAAGCCTATGAACAAATACGAATGCAACAGCACGGATACCGTGAGCAGTCCGGGCAGCGAAGCCCGGATCATTTCCCAGCCAATGCCAGAGCAACGCTCCTTTGACTTTAAATATCTGTGCAAATCCATTATCCACAAACCCATACGGAACATAGAGGCCTGTTTCCTCGCACCCTTAAAAGTATACAGGGAAAAAATAGAGAAGACCGCCGACAGAGATGCTGTTTTGTGTCAATTAGGCGCATGGATGGATGCCTTTCGCGAGAAGGAAGGGGCGGGCTCTCTGCTCTATTTCTGGATCTATCTGGCCTTTGACGGCGGCTATGAGGATTTCAGCAATGCCGGTGCTTCCGCTGACATAGGAAAAAGAATCCGCAGCTGCGCTGCACAAAATGCAAAATCGCTGGCAGACAGTAACTCCAAGCTTAGAAACGCCGAATACATAAGACGTTTGTGCGAAGCCCGGGATCACACGGAATGCTGGATTCTCAGCCTCTACGAACTGACCCTGAAAAAGCTGTACACATCAGACGATATCGCAGCCCTCATCCAAAAGATCATCGGCTATCTTCGCTCCATTCCATATAATATCTATATGCCCGCATATATCAGCGCAGGCGGGCAGGAAGAACGCATGGTCCAGGAAGCCGCAAATCTGATGCTGCTGGTGATGCGTTTATCCTTACATATCGATTCGGAAACCGCACTGCTTTGGTACAAGAACGGCAATGCATCATATTTTCGGTACAAAGATCAGCCGCTTGCGGATTATCTGGCGCTGGTATGCCAATATCCCTGCCAGTCCTATGAACGCCTGGTCAAAATGGAAATCCTGGCAAATCAGGGCAACAAATATGCCGCCAAGGAGGCCGGAGATCTCTACCGGTTCGGGGCGCAATTGACAGACAGATACGGAAACAGGGTTGGGATCCGGTCAGACCAGGAAAAGACCAGCCGCTATTACGGAATCTGTCTGGAATCCGGGTACATTCCCGCCTATATTCCAGCCGTTCAGACAGGAGTATGGCTCAGGGAAAGCCAGAAAACCGCCGCCATCCAAAAAGCCGTGGCGGACAGAAATCCCGAAGCACTCTCCTACAACGCCAGAGCCTGCCTGGCAGAAGCGGACTCTCTTATCCAAGCCGAACCGGACAGGCTCCCTTCCCTTTTGCACAGTGCCGCAAATGCCATCTCTCTGCTTGAAGATGATTATTGGGAAATGTATGTGCTGAAAAGCACACTGCTTTTGTCCGATGCCTTTCGCTTCCTCAGGGAGAACGCCGGCACGGATGGCGCCGAAAAAAATATTTCGCTGCAAAAGACCTTGCGGGATCTTTACGGCTTTGACGCTCTGTCCGCAGGAAGAAAGGAACTCCTGAATCATATGGAAGAGTTCTATGCTCTTGCCGGCAGGTACGGATATTTTGAAGCGGAATATCAGCTGGGAAGATTATTTCAGATGGGGGACAAACCCGACTTACAGAAGAGTGCGCAGTATTTTGAGACAGGAAAAGACAAGGGCTGCAGAAAATGTATGCTCGAGTATGCAAAGCTCCAGCAAACGCAGAAGCCCGAAACGTGGCTGCAGACCATGCTGCAGCTTGGAAGAAACCTTACGGAAAGCGATCCCTTACAACTCATCCTGGCTAAGCAGTGGGCTTCCTGCATGGATACGAACATCCTGCGGCAGATCGCCTCCTCAAATCCAGACACTGCACTGGATGAAATGATGGAGGCTTATCTGCAGGTAACGCGGCTGATGCGGCTCATCAGCAAAAGTATGTCCGGAAACGAGAATACACAGGAACTGACAGACAACATAAAATTGCTGAACGGATTGATAGAGGTACAGAAAGATCTGAAGAGTCTCATACTGGAAAGCGGCAACGGGCGATGAGGATTGGCATTGCCCGTTGCCATCTTATATGGAAAGAGTTCTCAATAAACACCTAAAAGTTCCTTCGTAATCACAGTTTTACCTTCCCGTTTTTGCTGCCAGTATCATTAGTCTGATATAGAACTCTCTGATTTCAAGCCCTTTTGAAAATATTGCCGATCACATCATTCACTGCCAACAGCTTATCCGCCATTGCACGCACTCTTCGATCGTCCTTCTCATTCTGCCCGCATCCAAGCCCTTTCTCCAGTCCCATTCCACAGGAAGTCCCAGCTCCGTCACCAGAAGCTGCCTTCCAAACTGGCACGGAAGATTCGTCTCATGGATCATTATAATCTTCCCGTCTGACAGCTCCAGGGTGAAATAAGGACTGTGGAGGACTGCAAAGTGTTTCCACTCGTCCGGACTGTCAAAATAAAACAGTGAAAATTTGTGCAGCATCTGCGGCACTTTCTTCAACGTCTGCGGAACCACATGTATATGCGCATGGCTGATGCAGCTTCCCCCTCTGTTTGTGCAGTCTGCGTCACCATGCTCAAAAAACAGCGGATTGCAGCCGTAAATTTCTTTTACCATCCGCCTTATCCTGCTTTTTAGCCGCATTAGCTCCGCCCACTCTTCTTCCTCCAGAAGGGACATGTTAAAAAGATGCTTTCTGGCACAAATAATCATGTACCCGTCACAAATCTGTCCCCGTCCTGCCACGACAAAAAAATGCTGCGTGTCTATAATATGCCTGTTGTAATCATCCTTTACTCTATTCCCATCCTCAATTTCGCAAAAGATGCAGTCTTCCGTCATTTTTTCTCTCCCCATTTCGTCCTGATTTTGGGAAGCACATAAGTTATGGCAAATGCGGTCAGCATGACCCATATTGCATTGCTTACGATACTATTTGCCGTCTCTTTTGTTCCCACAATGAATATCTGAAAGGCCAGCAATGCCAGGAAAGCCGGAACGCCAGCTGCCCATGCCAGATACACGGCCCAGTGCCTCCTTCCCTTTCCCCGCAGCCTCTTTTTATCCGCTTCGTTCAGGTCAAAGCCCAGCATCTTCTCATCATCACTCAGGCAGATGCTTTCACGGGAATCCGAAAACAGCTTTCCGATCATACCATAGCTCTGTGTCGCCGCCGGTATCAGCAGCCATATCTGCTTCTTTTTACTTTGATCCGTGATCGTCTCGTAAAACTTCAAATCCCCGTTCCCGACAGATTTTGAGGAAATAAATTTGTCCAATACCTTAAAATGCTGCTCCTTCGACCACCGGTCCTGGGTATTTTGCATCAGAGCAAGCAGCTCGCTGTAGGCATCATGATAATAGCTCTTGGAATTGCCATTGCAGTCCGGAATCTTCTCTTCGATATTGGAACGCTCAGGCAGTCCGCTGTCTATAATATTTTTCAGATATCTGATTCCCTTTTGAATATTATCCTGTGCGTCATTCGCAAAATAGGCTTCCAGCACATTTAGCACCTTTGCCGTATGGTAAATATCTCCCGTGGCATTGTTTCCCTGGGTATCCCCCCAGCTGCCATCCGCATACTGTGCTCTCATTAAAAAAGTAAGAGAATCATGTGTAAAGCGTTCCTGACCCATCAAAGGAATCAGCGCATTTAAAACATTACATGTCACAAAAATCCGATTCATATCATTCTTATGGATTCCCCAGGCTCCGCCGCCGCTTCTCTGGGCCAGCAGCCACTGGCTTCCCTCCCGGATCGCCCTCTCCATATTCTTCTGGAAAGGAGTAGACTCCAGCCACCGGATATGCTTACAAAGCGTGTTTATTACAATGGCTGTCACATCAACGGATGGAATACGGCTTCCACTGGCAGGTTTTAGCGACATTACCTCCCACCCTGTCTTTTTTCCATTGTCCTCTAATTGGATTTGCAATAAATAGTTCAGAATTCTGGGAACCTCTTTTGCAATCCACAGATCACTTCGGGAAACAAAATAGTTCAATATCAGTGCGGTAGCCGTTGCCCCCGGACTTACTCCCGGTTCTCTCTTTAAGCCGTTTCTCCACCCGTATTCTCCCTTGCCGGCATACTGAATATAAGAATTTCTCAGCTCCTCGTCCGCATTCCTGTAAATGGCTTCCAGTCTTGCCCTGTCAATCACTATCATTCGTAGATCCTCCTCATTGCAGAACTTTCCCCGAAACTACCGGTATCTTTCTCCTCTGATGTCCGAAGTTTTGATCAAATGCAGATACTCCTTATAGCCATTGGCAAACATGGAATGCTGCCTGAATCGTTCCGATGACAAATCATTTATAAAATAAAAGCGGTCCTTTTCCTTGACCAGGGCCTTTCCCTCCCCCTCCTCCACACAGCCAATCTGATAAAAGGGCGTGCCCAGCCTGTTCACCGCCTCTTTGACCTTATCTACCTGCGCTGCCTTTATGGTGCATACCAGCTGATAGTCTCCGCCTGACAGGTACAAATTTTCGTATGGGTAACCGGCCCTGCCCGCTATCCGCAAAAACAATTCCGAGGGCTCCAGAAAATCCAGATCCAATACAAAATTGCACCCCGACTTTCTTGCCATATTGATCAAACTCCAGGTAATGCCGTCCGAATTGTCCGTACAGGCCGTGACGCCTGCGGATTCGGAAAGCAGTATCCCCTCCCTGACCTTGGCAGTGGGTCTGGTCAATGCCCGCAGTAAAACCTCCTTTTCTTCCCCGCCTATGGGCAAATCCCCCCATTTCTCCTGGAACCAGATCACGGAACTCCAAAAAGCCCCCATTTCTCCGATCACGCATACCGCATCTCCCGGTTCCGCCTTTGACTGCCATAAAACCTTTCCATTTTTGCCGATTGTGCCAATTGCAAAACCGTTGGAGCTGAAAACAGCTCCATCTTTAATATTGCCCCCAAGTAACAGACAGCCATATTCGAGACAGGCATCTTCCACCCCCTGCAAAAATCGCTCATATTCCGCAACGTCCATTTCCGGTTTCATTACGGTTGCGGTTAAAATCCCCTTGGGCACTGCACCCATGGACGCCAGATCACTCAGATTCACGATTACCGTAAGCCATCCATAATAATAGTAGTCCACAAAGCCCAGCTGAAAAGCTACCGGTTCCGGCGCCGGATCCGTTGTCAGAAGCACAGTCTCGCCCCCCAGCTCTATGACCGCACAGTCATCATCCTGAGCCTTTATATTGCGGAACCGTTCCATAATAATATTGTCAATTATATTTCTCTCTCCAATCTGCTCCAAAGAAGCCATATTTCTGC
>Ga0137308_100103_pt1 | contig 151836 bp, 135 predicted proteins | sample Inofrocosms_June_FD_97181 | JGI IMG/M metagenome (GOLD analysis project Ga0137308, IMG submission 97181) | Mouse cecal microbial communities from Vienna, Austria - N-Acetylneuraminic and N-Acetylglucosamine D2O microcosms_June | ecosystem: Host-associated > Mammals > Digestive system > Large... | reverse complement strand
CAAAATTCTCTATCCACAGATCTCCAACCTTCCGCTCCCTGAAATCACTGACCAGCTCTATCTCCATCCCCTGAGCATCAGCAAATTCTTTTATGGTATCAACGGCTCTTTTATACGGGCTTGAGAAAACAGCACCAATTTCCTTAACCTTCAAAAATGCAGTCACTAATTTTCTGTCTCGCCTGCCCTGTTCTGTCAATTCCCTTGTTAAGTCATCATGATTATTAAAATTGGGTTGTGCATGGCGCACGAAATAAACTCTGGTCATTTTGGGTTTCTCCTGCGGAATAAAACTTTCAAAGCAATAGTTGTGTCTTTTTTAACTTTTTCACAATGGCAAATTCCAATTTGTCGGTCTGTTGGACGAAGACAGAATACTGATGCTGCGTCTCTAATGGCGGCAGCATAATATCAAGTTTTTTTAACATCGCAATAGACAAATACGCTACTGTTGAGCCAACTTGAAGATTAGCAATCTGTTTTTGTATATCTGGCATGGCAAATAAGTGAGCGATATACAGGCTTGTTACATTTTCGTCCATTTCGGAAAGCCAACTGATCATTCCGTCTTGAAAGTAAAAATTATCCGTTTTCTTAACAATATAGCATTTCCCAAGTGTTCCTCTTGAAGTTACAAGGATATCACCAAATTCAGGAACTAATCCTTGTTCATGTAATTCCGTATATTTTTCAAAAGGAATAAACAATTCAGATGTTTCTATCCCTTTGTCAATCCGATCATTCAAATCAGATATTCTCAAAAATGGGATACCAGCAGCACTTTGTTCACTTTGATAAATCCGTTTGCTGGAACCAACATTACACAGTTTACTCAATTTGAACACCGGAAGATTTTTTGTGTTATACTCAGGATCCCCAAACATCTCGATAAACCGGGATTGGCAATTAACCAATATATTTTCTGTGGGATATCTTCACATTGTTCTGATTGACCATTGCATACTGCATCGTTGTATCGATTTTAGCATGCCCGAGCAATCTTTGCACCTGCTCAATGGGCATTCCCTTATCGATAGCCCGTGTAGCCAATGTACGTCGGAATTTATGCGGATGTACCTTTGTGATTCCAAGTTTTCTCCCAAGCTCTCGCAATCGTATCTCGACACCACTGATTTCCAATCTTTTGTGAGGAAATAGAAGTGATACGAACAAAGCATCCTCGTCATCTATTCTGCTATCCAAATAATTCTTTAGATGTATTTTCGTCCTGGCATCAAAATAAACGGGCCGCTCTTTGCTGCCTTTACCAAACACAACACATTCCCTGTTTTCAAAATCTATATCATCTCTGTTCAGACGTACCAGTTCTCCGACACGCATTCCGGTGGAAGCCAGCAGATCAATCAGAGCCAGGTCACGCAGACAGCCGCATTGATCACGAATGATTTCCATAGATTCATCACTGTAAGTTTCCTTTACGACCTTGCTCGATTTAATTTTATGTATTCTGCGCACCGGACTCTTTATAATGTAATTTTCATCCTCCAGCCATGCAAAAAAACTGGAAAGAATACGCCTTATATTGTCAATATTCGCTTTGGTGCACTGGCTGGTCTGCTGATAGTCAGAAAGATAATTGCGAAGATCATCTGTTTTCATATGGGTAACATGCATATCCATTACATCAAAAAGCCGTACAAGTGTTACCTTGTAATATTTCAGTGTTTTTTCGCTGCAACCCTCCACACGCTTCGCCGAAATAAACATTTCCAGCAGTTCTGAATTTGTTTCTTTTTCCTTATGCTGTACTGCATCCGGGTCAGAAGTGATCTGCACACCCCAAAAACAGTGCGACAGTACTTCCTGCAGCTGTTCCATCTGGGCATTATCCAGATATGGCAGCATTTGACGGGTTATCTTAGTGGTAAGCTGTTCTTTCATGATGATACACTCCTTTTCTTATGGTATATCATCATCCTACACCAATTAAAAGTCATTCGAAACATTCTTCTTGCGTTTGCCAGTAAGCATAGTCCTCCCTTGCCTCATCAAAACAAACAATGTGCCATGTTGCTTTCCGAGCTCCTGTGTCAACGAAAACAGCCGATATTATGCCAATAACAGCTTTCCTTCTTTATAACAGACCGCCAGATACTCTCTGGACTGATAATACAGATCAGAATTGAAATTCAAAATTTTCTCCGCCATCCAGGATGCGTATACCTCTTTTATTCCTTTTATGATATTTTCCTCTTCATAGCAGTCTTCAATGAGCCGCGCAAAAACCTCGCCTATATCCCAGTAATCAGGTATTATATATTTGCATTTGGATAAATTGTCATAATTCCCCTCTGATATTGCATCTTTTTGCATAAAATCATCTGCAACCTTTTCTATCGGTTCACAATGAAAAACATCTGCATATTCATAAATACGGGAAAGGTCATCTCCCAGCCGATTTACCACGTCTGATCTTCGATTTTTCGTTTGCCTTGCAATATATTCAATTAGGCTGCATAAAAAAAACAAATCACTGTTATTCTTCATAAACTGGTATTCCTTCCATAAATTTCAAGGTAGTTAATGCCCGTGCCGTATGGAAACTGATCTGATGAGTAGGATGTTTGAATTTCGCTAACTCCCAAAAAGCGGTTCTCGAATATTTTCCGTCTATAAACCCCTGTACATAATTGAAAATCGTATCATCTGCCATAGGGCCTTCCACAATATCATAGTCATGCGCCTTTCCAATGCGGCAAGCGGCGATAAAATCCAGCCATTCCTCTGTCATCTTATCGAATTTGAGCATCTTTAAACGCTCATCCGGACAATACTCATACAGATTCACATAACCCATTTTTCCATATCTCGTTGCCCACCGCTCTGCCTGTTTTCTCATAATTGTACAGTAAAATCCAAAATAAAAATCTTTGTTAAACCTGGTAATCCGTATTTCCGGGGTCTCTACAATTTGAGAACCGCCATGATATACAATTATTTTCTCCATTTTTCAGCTCCTTCTTATCCGAAATACTGCTGCATCAGTGATTTTTTCAGTATTTCAAGCTTTTCCAGGCTTTTTTGAACTGCCAATTCCAATTTGTCGGTCTGTTGGACGAAGACAGAATACTGATGCTGCGTCTCTAATGGCGGCAGCATAATATCAAGTTTTTTTAACATCGCAATAGACAAATACGCTACTGTTGAGCCAACTTGAAGATTAGCAATCTGTTTTTGTATATCTGGCATGGCAAATAAGTGAGCGATATACAGGCTTGTTACATTTTCGTCCATTTCGGAAAGCCAACTGATCATTCCGTCTTGAAAGTAAAAATTATCCGTTTTCTTAACAATATAGCATTTCCCAAGTGTTCCTCTTGAAGTTACAAGGATATCACCAAATTCAGGAACTAATCCTTGTTCATGTAATTCCGTATATTTTTCAAAAGGAATAAACAATTCAGATGTTTCTATCCCTTTGTCAATCCGATCATTCAAATCAGATATTCTCAAAAATGGGATACCAGCAGCACTTTGTTCACTTTGATAAATCCGTTTGCTGGAACCAACATTACACAGTTTACTCAATTTGAACACCGGAAGATTTTTTGTGTTATACTCAGGATCCCCAAACATCTCGATAAACCGGGATTTGACTAATTCATCTAGCATATTCAATTGAGACTGACGTTTAACTATTAGACCACAAACTTTATCTAAAACTCCTACAATTCTATATTGTTCATCAAGTGGAGGAAGCTGCATTTCAATATCTAATAAATTCGCTTTCGTAAGACTTGGAATTGTAACCGTTGTGCTCAATTTTTCAAAATCAAATTTTTCGCAAAAATAATATAAATACTTAGGAATCAGTTTTGATTTATCTGCATATAATCCAAATGCCGTATCTACGTTCCAAAAAGGCACTTCGACATAAATCGGCTTGTTAATACTGCCTTTTCTTCCAATAATAACTGTATTGGGCTCACAAATATAGGAATCCGCATATCCCATAATTCCACCGCTGCCATATATAGGGTATTTTCCATTAGGGTTTTCCACTTGTTTCTGATTCTTGCCATTAATAATATTAAGGACATCTGAAAATCTCACCCTCACAGCATCTCCTCCAATTCCGCCAGCCCTTTCTCAATCTCCAGCTCCAGCTCATGCAAATCCGCCATAATTTCAGCCGTTGACGGATACTCCACGGGTTTATACTCCACCTTCTTGTACTTGTTGATAGAAAGATCATAATCGTTATCGGCAATCTCCTGCTTTGGCACAAAGAAGCTTTGATCGGTGCGCTGGCGGCCGGCCTCCTGCTCCAGATTGTGGAAACGGCTGATAATGTCGGGAATATCATTATCGGTAATCTCACTCCGCTTGTCATCCAGGCTGAATCCGTCAGCCTTCATATCATAAAACCAGACATTATCCGTGCCGCCTGCGCCGGTCTTGGTAAACACCAGCACAGCAGTGGAAACACCTGCATAGGGCTTAAACACGCCGGACGGCATGGAGATCACCGCCCGCAGCTGGTGATTCTCCACCAACTCCTGGCGAATTGCTTTATGCGCCTTTGAGGAGCCAAACAGAACTCCGTCCGGTACGATACAGGCACATTGGCCGCCCTTTTTCAGCATCCGCAGGAACAATGCCAGAAACAGAAGCTCCGTCTTTTTGGTATTGGTAACAGCCTTGAGGTTGTCATGAATACTCTCCGCATCCACCGTTCCCTTAAAAGGCGGATTCGCCAGACATATGGTAAACCTGTCGCTGATCTGATTCTGCTTGGAAACGCTGTCCCTGTAATCAATCTCCGGATGACTGATGGAATGAAGCATCAGATTCATTGCCGAAATCCGCAGCATGGTGCGATCCGTGTCAAAGCCGGTAAAAGCGCCGCCCGCAAAATGCTCCCACTGCTCGGAACTCATGGTATCCTCAAAATTTCTGCGGATATATTCGGAGGCGGAAACCAGAAAGCCCGCCGTGCCGCAGGCCGGATCACAGATGGAATCCTCCGGCGCAGGCCGCAGCAATTCCACCATCATTTCCCGGATATGCTTGGGAGTCCGAAACTGCCCGTTCTGTCCGGCTGTGGCCAGTTTTCCCAGCATATACTCATAGAGATCGCCCTGCATATCAAGATCCGCAATATCATGTTCATAAAGATCATCCAATCCCGTGATGATTTTTTGAAGCACCTGGGGCGTGGGTATCAAAAACATGGCATCGCTCATATAACGGGCAAAGGCCGTATCGCTCTTTTCATCGCCTCCTGCCCCTTCCGTAGCATCTGCGATTTCACCTTGCTGCGTAAAGTCCGGCAGGCATCCATGCTTCATATTCTTGATAGCGGGAAATACCCTCTGCGCAATGATGTCATAAATATCACGGGGATCACTGTTTTTAAATTTGCTCCAACGCATGGACTGCCCCGCCGGAGACTGTGGAAAGATCTTATCCATCTTTTCGCCGGTCATATTTTCAAATTCTTCGCTCTCCAGCTCCTTTTCATCCAGAGACCGGATGAACATAAGATAAGTCAGCTGTTCAATGACTGTCAGGGGATTTGTGATACCGCCCGCCCAGATATCCGTCCAGATCTTATCCACTTTATTTTTGATTGCGCCCGTTATCATGTGTTTTCCTCCGTTTTTGCGCTTTATCCGGATTGTTTCCTTTCAAAAATCCAGCTCCAGCCTATATTTCCCGCTAAATTCATTAATAAACTCGTCGGTTGGCTCTTTACTTATTTTATACTCCCTTTCCAGTACCCGCTTTACTTCTTCCCTGAGTTCATAGGCTTTTTCCTTTTTCACATATATTGTGCCATACATGCGGCCATAGCTAATATATATTTCATATTTTTCATCCGGAGCGGAAAACAGCGAAACCTCCACACTCTCGTCATATACCTCGTCTATTTCCATATAAGTTCCCCGATAATGTCTTTGTGATTCTGAAAAACAATCTGTCACATCCCACCAACTATTTGCCATAATCCCCTCTCCTTGCCGTCTCGCTATTTTTAGTATAATCGGAACTCTCTTCTTATCGCATTTTTACATTTTATTTTTGTCATCTCTGCTAACTGATCATCTTCCCGTCTAAATAATTGTGTTTAAATGAACAATCTTTGACATACCATTTTTATTCCTGAAATCACAGACGCTCAAAACCATTTACTCGGAATCGTGAGAAAATAGTCCTTATTCTCCTCAAACCCGATTTTTTCATAAAATCCTTTCGCCATATCTGTCTGCACCAGCCACTCAGAGCTTTCACAGGCATTTCTGCATCTTCGCACCAGCTCACTGCCGATCCCTCTGTTCTGGAATTCCGGTAGAACCGCCAGATCATAAATGACAGAACGAAAATGCAAATCGCTCAAAACCCTTACACATCCTGCCAATTTCCCGTCAACCCAGGCGGAAAATACAAAGGCTGAATTCAAAAAAGCAATATTGAAGTTATCAATCATCTCCTGCGTTGTCGTATCTTCTTTTGCCCAGCCTACCGCCAGAAATAATTGATAGAGCTGGTCACAGGGCAAATCCTTCTGCGTTCTGTATTCTACATGCATCTATATAGGTTCCTTCCCTGATCCGAATTTAAAATTTCTTCTCTCCATCAGTTTTTTCCGCATTTCGTCAATTCTTTCTATATCCTCTTCCTTCCATTCCTTTCCAATCGTTCTGGAATTAACAAATACTATTATGTTATCAATTTTTTCATTTTGAGCAAACATTTTTTCCAATCTTCTAATATCAACTCTTTCAATTTTATGATAAGGAATTGCCAGTCGTTTAAATTCGCTTGGTGTCAATTCCGAAACACCCCCCGCATAATATCTTCCGTAATATTCGCATTGAGTCAACGTCAGAGAATTATAAAAACAAAATGCCATACTTTCTTTATCATATATTGGATTCAGACGCATATTGTAGGCAATATCTGTTGTATACAGATTCGCCTCATTCACGCATACCCTCGGAATCTTATCATACCTTTTAAAGAAAAAGATATCACCATTACGTACAATCGGCACACCAAACCATGGTTTTCTGTTTTTACACTTATATCTGTTTTTTAATTTAATTCCCTCTGCGTTTTCCTTATCTCCAATCTCCACTAAATAATCCTTCAATGATTGTGAAAAAAATTCCTCCTCAACCTGAGCAAGATTTAACAAGTAAATTCTGTTTCCCTGATCGCTTAGATTTTGCACCATATCTTGTGTCAAAATAAATTTTCCATTCAACATATTGCTTCTAGAAATCGTTGATAATATAAATTTCTGACACTCCAACGTTTCTACCTGCTCTTTTGTTAAAATAAATTCACTATTTGCGCCAGTCACAATTCCCGGAGACGCTTCACACATTTCAGAAATCTTCTTATATTTTGAATCAAACACATTCAGCAAGTCGATGTCTTCATCTGACAATATCGCATTAGTCCACTTCTTCAGCGGCTTGTTTCTTTCTATTCTAGAAGCATAGCACGGAGTTTCCGATTCCAGCCTAACATATATTTTAAAATTTATACATGGCTGATTTTTAAATTCATTTGTTAAATAAACCAGACAAGATTCCTGCTCTATTTCAGGGAACATCCTTTCTTGAAATGATAAAATATGTATTGTATCAAAATATCCCTCCAAAAACGATCTGATTTTTTCAGCATACTGAACCTGAAGAAATTCCATTGGTAATACAAAAAAGATAGTACCACCAATATCTAAGCAGGATACTGCTGCCATAACAAACGCAACCCACATATTTTTCATTAAAGAATTGGGAAGATGATATTTTTCACAAATTACTTTAGCCCTTTCCTTTGAAATACTTTCCATATTTTTAATATTAATATATGGCGGGTTTCCAATGATTAACTGGTATTTTTCTTCCGTCCTCTCTGCAAAGTCCAAAAAATCATCTGTAATCACCTCTACTCGTTCCGAATATGGTTTACTCTTTAACCATCTTGCTTTTTTTTGTATCAATTCTACGGCAATTATCTTTTCAATATTTTCTTCTTTTTCGAATTCATCTATAAACCGTCCATCCCCCGCCGATGGCTCCAGCATTTTTCCCTTTATCTTATGTTCTCTCCTCAGGTATTCCCTCATAAATCGAATTGTTTTATACGGTGTATAATAAGAACCTGACAACTTGTCATCGATATTTTTCATTATACTGCTCCATCAGTCACTGTCATATGATTTCTCTTTCTTAATAAAATACTAAGACTTTCAGCCAACTTGCGTTTACGTTCCTCATTTCTTTCAGCTTGATACTTGCCTGCAATCTGCAATCCCAGATAATCTAAACGCCTTGTCTCATATCCCAAATGAAGTTCCTCATAAAACCGTTGTACAAATTCGTCACTCTGGTATGTATCACATATACGAATATAGTAATTTTTATCACGTTCAAACACCTCTGTTATTTTCCCACTATCCACATTGAGTAATTCATCATAAGGCGGCTCAATCGTAATCCCTCGTTTTCCACGATTGCATGAAATACAGGACCATACCAAATTAAATATTCTTCCAGCTTCTATTCTTCCTTCTGTAGTGTCCGAAAAAGAAGCTTCATTCAAAAAATGATCCACTTCAAAAGACTCTACCGGCAAAAGCCCCCACATAGCACCACAATATGCGCATTTTTCATTATAAATATTCGCAAACCTTTTATGATATACGCCTGTGCGGTCACGTACTTTATTATAGATTATCTTTGTATGCGGAGATACTGCTCTTATTTCCTCCTCCAAAGCCTGCTTTTGTTCCCTTACATTTTTTAACACAGGGCAGTATGTGGTATTTCTATAATCTTTATCTTTTGTCATTCCATCTATTCCTCCACTATGCTCTCGAAAACCGTAATCAATTTATCTATATCATCTTTTGACAAATTCTCATAATCATTTATCCCGTTTAAAGAATCCACTGTCTTTTCAACCAGAAGCTTCTCAATCCCTTTATTACATTTTAATTTTTTAGAGATATTCCGAAAGGTGACTACTCTCCTGATGCTCTCGTCAATTTTATTTCTCAATTCGCGCTCATAAAATTCTCTCGGTGTCTCAGAACTACCGCTTCTATACTTTGGAATAATGTCAAACTCCTTATTCTCTCCATTCTGGGAAATCACAAGCACTTCAATAAAAGGAAATACCTTTCTCAATATCATTCGAAATTCTTCACCTGTAAACTTCCCCGTATTTTTTATACTGTCATTTTCAAACAATCTCGAATCAATCAGTATGACATTTGCAGAAGCCACCTCCGAAGAATCCAGCAGACTTTCATATCCTTTATCTCCATCAAATTCTACCTCGCAATACTCCACATCATACATATCATTTCTATAGCAGTCTTCCAAGTAAGCAGATATCGCCTCGTCCCGGTCGTCATCAATATAAACAAGATTTATTTTTTCTTTTAAATTCATACATTATCTCCTAACTTAAATTCGATTTTAAATCCATTTAATCCTTCAATTTTCTCTATTTCGCCACCCGTATTTGTAATTGTGTTATTCACAATCCACATACCTATTCCATGCCCTTTCTTTCTTGAAGTTTCATGTACCTCCAGGATACGCATAGGATCAAACTTGTATTTCCCCGAAAGCCCTTTCCCGTTATCCCAATATGTCATATAAATATATCTTCCCTTTTTTTCCACATGGATACAGATCTTCAATATATTTTCAGCATCGTTCTGTTGGATACTGTTCAATATCAGATTATCGAATATCACTCTGAAAATATCCCTTGCACTTCTAAATTCCAGACCTTCCTCTATATCAAGATGAATTTCAATCCATGAATAATCTTTTTCCCAAACGGCTTTTATGTTTTGGAAAAGATCAGGTATATCGATATCCTCCGGAAAAAACTGCTCTTTTTCTGATTCTGACAGCATCACATCCATAAATGTAATAATCTTTCTGTTTATCCTTCTATTTTTTTGCAAAAGAGCCGGTATATCTCTATGCATATATTTCTTATTTTCAGCCTCATTCACGATATTCCAAAGCTCATACCTTTTCATTGCTTCAATGATATACTCCACATTTTCATCAACACTGTTTCTATCGTTATACATCTCATGAGCAATAGACGTTGCCTTTAATCCAGAGGTGGCAAGCATGTTCAAAAGCCGAATATCATATCTATATCTTTTTTCCGTCTCATCTATCTGTCTTTTGCTCTCCGTATTTTCCTTTTTCATCTGCTCTAATTCATCTAAGAACATTTTTGTTTCCTCAGATGAGAGCTTTGCCAATTTCGCCGGATTCTTCATCACATGGTCAATTACCTTAGGACTGTTTTTTATCTTCGTCTCATTTGTCCTAGCAATACGGCGTATTATGCTTTGTCTGTATCTTTCAAAAGAATTTATTCCTGCAACCATGATCGCAATAAATAATTTGTAGGTATCGTTCTCTACCAGTCCCTGTCGGTTCATCAAATCGGACAATCCGCTGTTTTCCTCTTTATCGATAATAACCTTACCTGACATCTGATTTTCCCGTACCCGCCAGGAGCCTGTCGGATGTGTCGCTGCCGCAGGAGAAATTCTCGAACGTTTCCCGAATTCAAGCCAGTCTTTCTTTCCTTCATAAGACGATATACTGAATGCATTTCTGTATAAGACTACACCTGATTCGTAACGCTCATTCAATATTCTATATTTATAATGAAATTTCTCCGCATCAATAGTGGACACATTTTTTAGCGAGAAATACAGTTCCGCAGAAAAACTACCTACACCTGATAATAGATCCTTCCATTCTTCCTCCGTATCCTCCTCCGATAAATCTTTTTTCATATCTTCCAGTTCTTCCGCTATATTTATCTCTATTCTCTGCCGCCTTAAATCAATATCCGGACAGAACTCCTTTGCATTATCCTTAAATTCATCTGATTCTATGTCACATATCAGCTTCTGAGAACCTGCAAGATAATGCAGCCTGATGACACTGACACAGTTAACTCCTAATCGGATGTTTCCAAAATAACGCACAACGTCTCTTCTGTCTTCTTTAAACTCCACCTGGATTTTCATTTTATCGTCATTATAAGTTCTGGATAAAAATTCACGCAAATTGCGTACCCGTGATTCTGTCCAGTTGTCCCGAAGACACTCAATAACTATTTTTGTTCCCTTTTCCTTTCTCTCAGAATAAACTTCCAGCGTATTTGTATTCCAGTCCGTCTTCCACAAAACGGCTTCCCGTTCTTCCATTTTCGTATAAACGCTGGCTTTGGCGCCCAAACGTGCTATGGCAAATCTTCCAACGCCTTTAGAACCAGCCAACACTCTTGCCTTCTCTCCCTCGCCTATGATATATTGCTTTTCGCTCTTACCGACATGCATCCACGCTTCAAGTATCTTTTGTCGATTCATTCCAATTCCATTATCTTCAATTATAATCCGGTCTCTGGAAATAATAATGATAATACCGGGCGCCTGGGCATCATACGCATTTTTTACAAGCTCCAATACTGCCGATTCCTCGTTTGTAAAATTTTGCACTCCCAATACTTCCGCTATTGTACTATCCTCTATAATGTATTCTAATTTTTCCATAAACCATCCTCCAAAAAGGTCTTCATCTCCTTCTCTCAAGCAAAAATTTCACCGCCTCTTTCAACCCTTCACTGAAACCGTCCAGATCCTCATAGCCGATCACCTTCTCTTGAATAAGCGCCACCAGATCATATACTACCTCCTGCTTTTGAAGCTCTATCTGGACACCGGGTTTTCGCTTGTCCTGCCTGATTCTCTTCTCAAGCGCCCAGAACTTTTCAGATGCATCCTTTTCGCTGCTAAGCAGCCTGATATATTCTTTATTAAGTCTTTCCATATAAGCTTCCTGCCACTCAGGAATTAACTCTCTGAAAAGCTTCCAGTCACTCTTCGTACATTCCATATTCATCTTTTTCGCCTCCAGTTAACACCCTTGCGGCATTCGCCAAATGTCTGCTTCGCAGCCGCTTGGCTCATTGCTCGCAGGAATCAAATCATAAATCTCATGCAAATCCGCTATCTCATAATCCACCCTGTACCCATCCGGCTTTGCGGCCTTCCCCGGATTATACCAGCAGGTCAGAATTCCGGCGTTATTGCCGCCAAGGATATCACTGGTCAGAGAATCCCCCACAATCATGACCTGATCCCTGCAAGCAGAACCTGTCTTTGCAAATACCCTGTTAAAAAATTCCACATTCGGTTTTTCCACGCCTAGCTGCTCGGACAGAAAAATCCCGTCCATCAGCTCTCCGAGTCCGGAAAGACGCAGCTTTTTTGTCTGCGCCACTACGGTTCCATTAGAAACCACATATTGCTTCACCCTGCCTCGAAGAGACTTCACAATGTTCAGGCTGTCATCCCGGTAGACAATGGTATCGCCCAGGCACAGCTGATATTTCTGGTTGAATTCAGAAGCAATGGCACTGCTCATTCCCTCTGTTTCAAAAAAATCTCTGAACCTTCCAACCAGCACCTCCGGTTTGGTGATTTCTCCTCTTTCAAGGCGCTCCCAGTAAGTCCGGTTGATTCTCGAATAACGCCCGAGCATCTCCTCCGAACACTCTCCAAGCCCGAACTCCTCAAACAGCTTTTGAATGGCCGCTTTCTCTGCCGCAGCAAAATCCAGCAGGGTTCCGTCAACATCCCATAAGATCGCAGTGATCATTCCATCTCCTTCATCTATTCTCTAACTGTCTTACTACTTCGCCAATATGTCCAAAAACAGATTTCTTATGTAATTATCCGGATAGTTTCCCAGCTCCGGCAGCCGTTCTTTCCCAATCAGGCCGCCTCCCATAGCGGCATGTCCGCCTCCGTTTCCGATCCCCTCCAGCGCCTCATGAAGCAGTTTACCGGCATGTATTTCCGGATCCTCCGAGCGGACAGACAGCTTTATACCGTCCTCCCGGAAGGAGAACACTACCGCTGTCTCCACCTCGATCAGAGAAAGGATAAAATCTGACAGGATCGCAATCAGCGCGTCCGGACAGGAAAAGGGAATGCTGGAAAATCCAACCTTGTCATAAAGCTCTATGCTCTCGATTGCCGCCCCGTAGGCTTTCAGGTCTGTAAATTCCATGTTGTTCCGTTCCAGGTCGTCCAGCTTCTCCTTGTCACACAGGGGAAACAGAAATCCGAACATCCTGATATCCAGCTCCGTCACGCCTCTTGTGAACTGCAGGGTATCCATTTTCAGGCCATAGAGCAGTGCCGTTGCCACATCGACATCCGGCTTTCTGCCTGACAGGGCGTAGTATTCCGCAATCAATGTGGCGCACGCTCCTGTGATACGGATATCCTGATACTGGTACTGTATGGGAACAAATGTGGGGTGGTGGTCAATACAGGCGATCTCGTCTCCAATAAAATCCGTGACATTTCCGCTGTGCTTCTGACTGTCCACACAGATAATCCGGTCCGTCTCCCGCATGTCAGGAACCAGCTGCACATAGGGCAGCATCTCGATATGAAAAGCGTTCAGCATTTTGGAAGCGCTCAGCTTATCTATCCGTCCGTCATAGCAGAGTCTTGATTCCACGCCGTAGATCTCCAGCAGCCTTTGCAGCCCATATGCAGAGGCAATGGCATCCGGGTCGGGAAAATTATGCGTCTGGATATAAACAACGTGCCCTTTACACAGCTCAATCAGATCATTCAATCTGTTCATTACCCATGTCCTCCTTATGTAATATACTGAGCAATCTCTATTTTGATGTAATACTTGAAAAATCCAGTATTCTGGCAAACGCACCGCATTCCGACAAGGATATGTCCGTCGTATTATCTGTATCAATAATATCGCAGAGCACTCTGGCAAACGTGCGGAATTCCGGTTTTTCCGCTTCCTCCAATCCGGAACGGTCCGTTATCTCCGAATCCTCGCCGCACAGCCCTGAAAGAAGCTCCGGGGTCAGCTGATCCTTTATCCGTTTTAATTGATTGTATACAGCGGGAAATCTTGCCTGCATGCAGAGCAGGGCAAACAGCATCAGCCTCTGAACTCTGTTTTCATACAGTTCCCTCTCAGCCATATTTTTGAGAAGTAAAAAGGAATTAAACATCCGATCCATATTTTTAGGCTCGCTGCCTATGGAATTCAGGAGCAGGCCGGCGTAAAAATCCAGTTCTGTCTTGTCATCCGCATGGATTCCCATATGCTCCAGCTTGTCATTCACATAATTTCTGATCTGCTGTCCGGACACCGGAACACGGAAGGTCATCTGGAAAATCTCATCAAAAAGGGCTTTCTGCTGATTGTCATCCAGATCCATTTCAGGATTTTCCTTCACTCCGCGCCGGAAAAACCCATAGTCAATAGCCGCTACAAATACACAGCCTTCACAGTCAAAGAAATTCCTCAGCGCTTCCAGCAGCTCTACCGCTTTTGCAGGGGCGAGCTTGTCAAGCTCATTGATTAAGATAATAACCTTGCCATCCTGCCCCTCAGCCCGTTTCGCCGCCAGCCTGGCAAAGGCATCTACCAGCTTTTCGGGAGGAATCGATGAACCGTCCCGAAACAGCCCTTCCACCAGGTTCTGTCCGGCAGAGCTATCCGGAGCAATAATGCCCGACAAAAGCTCGATAACCCCCTTTGCGATCTTGATTGCGGAATCCTTGGAAGCGCTGCCTTCCGCCCCGCTAAGCTGACGAATCAGGGCCTTTCCCATAAGCATCGGGAGCGGATCCTCCGAATTTGCCTGAAGCAGAAGACGGGGATTAAACCATATCCGATTTTCGGCATACCGCTCTCCAAGACTGTCAGAAAGCATTTTCATGATGCCGCTTTTACCGCTTCCCCAGCTCCCCTGGACGGCAATCGTCATGGGAGTGGAGCAGCTGTTGATAAAGCCTGTCACACCCTCAATATATTTTTTGATTCCCAATCCGTCGTTTTCCGAATCTGCCAGGCCGGCAGAAATAATCTCCTTACCGCCGCTGTCTGCCTGCTCCACAACCCTTAATTCTTCCCCATCGTTACCCGGGGCGGCTTCAACAGCCTCAGCTTCCACAGGCTCCGGTATAATCAATTCGCACTCCGGGCAGCTGTCCTCCAGATAGACCATAAACCTTGATGCCTCGGCGAGATATTGATCATACTTTTTGTTGTTCCTGCTCATCCCAAGAGAGAAATCACCAAATCGGACAATTTCTGTCCGCATATCCTCATCCGTGCGCACGGTCAGCTCCACACCCACATAACTGATGATATCGTCCGCATTGGGTGCACCCAGCTTATTCTGTATGCCTACCGCCTTCGCCGCACCGGCAAGGAGCCCCATCGCACTCTTTGGAGCTCCGCACTCCGTCTTCTCACATTTGACAAGGGCTGTCAGGGGACGCTCCTGCGTGATCACGGTGCCGCCCTGCCGGAGGATATGGAAAACACTTCGCATCTCGTTAATCTCAATCCGTTCATCCATGCCAAAAGATATGTCAAAACCCTCTGTCCTTTTTAGGACATAGGGTTTGATCGCATTTCTGACAAAGGACAAAACCTCGTCCCGTATATCATTTTCAACTCCAAAGGATTTCGATGTGCCATCGGTCAGGGAGAACTCCAATGTCTCCGTAAACAGACAGACAGTCCGGACATCCTGAAAGGAAACGGCCCTGGTGCGTCCCGCCACGGATGTAAATTCCGCCCTGTCCTCAAAAATATTAAGAGTTCCTGTGTCGGATCCACTACTGCTGAGGCAGGAAAAATGAATCCCCTGCGCCATGAGAGCTTCCTTTCTCTTGACAATATAGGGCTCCACCGCTTTTCTGACGAAACCCAGAATCTCATCCTGAAGCTCCCTGTCAATGCCAAAGGATCTTAGGCTTCCATCGATGAGGGAAAAACTCAGCGTTCCGGCAGACGCATTGACAGATTTAACATCCTGAAAAGAAACAGACCCGCTTAGTCCGGACTTGGTTCTTAATTCCGCCCGATCCTGCGAAATGTTAAGAATCCCGATGCCGGTCAGTCCTGTACTGCTGATGAGAGAATAATGAACGCCCTGCTCCAAAAGACGCCTTTTTCGTTCGGCAAGATAAGGATTAACCGCTTCCCTGATACGCAGGAACGCCTCATGAATATCTTTCCGGTTTACCGGGCAGGATTCTATACTGCCGTCCTCCGTGATAAATTCAATATGATCCAGTCCCAGCCCCAGAGCCGTGCCCACTCCTGTCTTTTTTCTTACCGCTGCCAGAGCGGAATAATCGTAGATTGTCTTCTGCACACTGCTGACAGCAAATTCCGTTCTGTCATGGTACACGATCAGCCTTCCGGATTTACGCATCCCTTTTACGTCTGCCTGATAGACCGGCCCATCCTCCTTCGTTTTCTCTGCGGCAGCCTTTTGTCCGCAATAAGGGCAGAATGCCGCTCCCTCCATGATCTCGCGTCCGCATTTAACACACTTCATACCAATATAAGCCCCCTCTTTCGTCTGGTTTTGTTCTTTCACTCTTTTCGCAGATATTCTTTTCAATCACCTGCTTCAAATTGCTCCCTCGCCGCCTCAAACAGATTGTGAAGGTAAGGGTACTGCCATTTATCTGCGCCTACGTTAGGGACAGCGCCATCACCCCATCCCATGCCCGGCCTGCCGCCGTAATCGGTAAAGCTGGCCGCCATATATCGGACGGTATTCACCAGCACAGTGTTCGGCTCCTGCCTGCGCACGCCGATTACTTCCGACATATTGGCTTTGCCAAACTTAAAGAAATCCACATACTCCAGAATTTCTTCCCCCGTGTCATATTCAAAATAGTATCCATACAGGTCGCAGCCATCCTCCATATGACTCTTCTCAAAAGTGAGGTTCGACACCCTTCCCCGGCAAAGCTCTTCGCTGCACCGTATCGCCTCCTTTTGAAACGCTTCCCAATCCTCCGGTTCATGGAATGGATTTTCCCCCGCGGGATTCGTTACCGGAAGACAGTGAATCTGGTTCTCTTCCTTCCAGAACCAATAAGTCACGTCACCATTCAGAAAATAATGGGCAAACCCGGCCGGCTGTTCGATTTGGAAACTCCCCTCGGAGCACAGACCGCCCCTGGAATACGGATCTTTACGGATGTAAAGAATCTCGGGTATAAATACCGTCTCTCCTACAGGCAGGCAGTCCGGGTTCTTCGGCGCATCTCCGGTTCTCACAATTGATGTCCACTTGTACCCGGTTCCATAAACACGCTCGCTGATGCGCCAGAGGCTGTCTCCTTCCTGCACTTCGTATTCCAGCATCTTGTCGCCCGTAAGTTTGATATAGTCCTCCGCATCAGCCTGCTGCGGCAGTCCGTGAACCGGCGCAAAAGAATCTCTCCGCTCCCGCTTGGACTTTTCCTCCTGTTCTTCCTCTGTCAGGCCGTTCGCCACCGCCCTTCTGCTGTTTTCCACCTCTTTTTCCGTCTTGCGCACAAACTGCTCCGTCTGCGGATCCCAGAGCAGATAAGAGGGGGACGCGTAATCTTCCTCCGCCGCTTTTGCCCCGTTCTCATGAACCGGTGCGCCGATCCGCATATCCGCAAAGCCGTCACCATTTAAATCCGGATAAGTGATCGTATCCGGCAGCTCAATACTTAGGGATACCTCGCTTTCCTGCAGCGCTTCGCCGGTCTCCATATCCACCACTGTCATGTCGTAGGGTTCGTCCATGCAAAAGCCATTCAGGAGATAGTAGCGAAGTTCCGCATCCTCTTCCTCATCCTCTTCCTCCTTCGCAAGCGAGAAGTGCAGGGAAAGCATCCTGCCATCCTCCGTAAGCGGCAGCTCGTAATCGGCCTGCGCAAGCAGGCCAAAATACCGCATAATCCCTTCGTCTCCGGCGGATTCCCAATTTGTGTCAATTCCACGAACCTCCAGAAAGCTGCGCTTCGGGTTCTCCAGCTCGGTCAGCCGCTGCTCATGGTCGATCCAGTACAGGCTTTCCTCATCGAGGCCCCAGCCGCTCCACAGCATGCCGTAGTGCTGAAAAACATCAATAAACACATATTCCAGAGTTTCATCGTCCTCCTCCGACGGTGCGTTCAGCAGGGTAAGTCCGTATGCCGTCCGGTCCTTCACATAAAGATTGACCCTGGAGGTGCGGTGGTACAGGCAGGAATACTCATAGCCGTCCTCTTCTTCCACCGTTTCCTGTATATAGTAAAACAGCTTCCCATTGTCCGAACTCCATGCGGTCAGAGGGTGCTCTTTGGCGTCGAATCTTCTTTTCAGAATATGGTACAGCTCGAGGGCATGGTCATCCTCCAGCATGGGGAAGGTATAGTACAGAAAATGAAGTGAGTCCGCACCCATTTCCTGCGCCGCCGCCTCGTTTAGCGCAGTCTCCATTTCTGCAGGAGAATTGTAAAACCGCCATGTCACGTCCGCTTCTCCCCCGAACCGAAAAGCCGACGGCGCATTCCACTCGGTTTCCAGCGTTTCCCCCTCATAATCCTTTATCGTTATTTCCGCACTGGCATAGGGGCTTGCGGAAATATGTTCATACAGATACCCGCCAAGCTCCTGCACCTTACAGCTGTCATGCTCTGCCTGCCACTCTCTCGGCTCTTCCCTTGTTTCGGCGCTTTGCGTTTCTTCTTCTCTTCCTGACGGCGCCCCGCAGGCCGCAAGCAGCACGCCAAGTACGACGATACCGATGATCCGGTTTCCTCTTTTTCTGTTCCGATGTCTTCTTTCGTTGGAATCAGTCTTCTCATTTTTGGGGGTGTCCTGAGATAAATCTTTTGCCATATATTGTCCTTCCGACTGTCTATTTGTGATCTTTAATTTTTGAGGTAAATCATACAATCAAATTTGACATCGTACCATAGCAGGTCACATACGCCCCTGTCCCCGCTCTGGTCAGTGCCACATACAGCAGGCATTTCTCTCCTGTCTCAAATTCTTCCAAGGATACATCATCCGAAAAGTCACTGCGGACAGCGGAAACGTGCGCTGCCGGGTGCGCACGTTCAGTTATCCAGTAATTCAGACATCTCACTGAAGTTAATATATAAATCATCATAGATGCCAGCTTTTACAATATCAGAAAAGGTATAATCACCAGTATTCTCGGATTCAAAATTATAAACAAGAATACGGTTTTTTTCCGGGTCAACAATCCAGTACTCTCTCACACCTGCAGTACGGTATTTAAAAAGTTTTGTAAAATAATCCATCTGTCTGCTGCCCGGCGATACGATTTCTATGATCCAATCCGGCGCGCCACAGCAACCCTTGTCAGAAAGCTTCTCATGATCACATATGACAGAAATATCCGGTTCAACATAATTTACATCGTCTTTATTCAAAAATACCGCAAAAGGAGAGATATCTACCTCACAAGATCCACTGTGAGAATTGACATATTCACGGATAAGTGCAAATATTTCCCCTGTAATACGCTGGTGTCTTCTGGTCGGAGGTGCCATATAGTATATCTGACCATCCACCAGTTCCGCACGTTCTCCTTCCGGCAGAGAATAAATGTCGTTAATAGTATAAAGTTTTTGCTGTGCCAATGTCAGCGCCATAATAACACTTCCTTTCCGGGCTATTTTATGCGATCTAATTTTATATATCCAATATTCCTGCCTTTAAATTATACCGAAAATCTCTGCTCATTTCCACAACAATTTAACATCCCTCTCTTTCCCTACCTGTATCTTATCACAAGCTCCCGGCTTTGGCGATGTGTATTTTTAACAGGCAATTCTTTGCGCTACACCATCACCCGCTCCAGCCTCGCCCCCATCCTGCTCAAAATCTCATTACTGATCGTACCGGCCCATTCCGCCAGATCACCGGCCGTAATTTCCTCATCCCCGGACTTTCCGATCACAACGGCCACATCCCCGGACTTTACATCCGGAATTTTGCTCACATCCACAATGGTCTGATCCATGCAGATGCGGCCCACCACCGGGGCTTTTCGGCCGTTTATCAGCACGAAGCCCCGACCTGCGGAAAGACATCTGGGCAGCCCGTCCCCGTATCCCACGGTGATCGTTGCGATCTCCATATCCCGCTGAGCCGTAAAAGCCATGCCATAACCCGCCGTCTCTCCACAGTTCAGTCTCCTCACGCAGGCAACCCTTGCCTTCAGGGACAGCACCGGCCTTAAGATCTCTTTCCACCTTCCCGTGTCCTCCCGGGTGCTCAGCACCCCGTAAAGCGCAATGCCTGCCCGGGCGTAATCCTCCGCAAGATGCGGATAATTCAGAATTCCATAGCTGGACTGCAGATGCAGCTTCGGGCAGGAATAACCGCTTCGTTCCAGATCATCCGCCACCGCATAAAACCGCTTTGCCTGCAGATCCGTAAAGCTCTGTTCCTTTAACGCCTCCCCGTCTGATGTGCAAAGATGCGTAAACAGGCCGTCAACCTCCAGGTTTTTCATCTCAAATATCTTCCCAATCCGCTCTCTCTGCTCATATCCGATTCCCAGACGGTGCATTCCCGTATCCACCCCGATGTGCACGTGAAGCTTTTTCCCATACCCGTTCAGCTTCTCCGCATAGGGGTAATCCACAATGGTCTGCGTAAGGCGGCAGCGATGCAGCAGGTCAAACTGCGATGGATCCGTATAGCCAAGCACCAGAATCTCTCCCCGCACCCCTTTTCTTCGAAGCGCTTCCCCTTCCCCTGCGCTTGCCACACAGAAGGCCTCAACGCCAAGCCGGTTCAGCTCCCTTGCGATCAGAACCGCTCCATGCCCGTAAGCGTCCGCCTTTACCGCAGGCATCAGCGCACAGGAGGCGGGGAGCATCGCCCGCAGAGCCTCCACATTCCCGGAAAGCGCCTTCCGATCCAGCTCAATCCAGGCTCTCGCCCGTTTCCCATCCTTGCTTTCCGAACCTCCTGTTCCCGGTGTTCTGCCGCCTTTTATCAAATCCTCAAAACGCGATATAAGAATCGCCGCCGTAATCGACAGTACCGTTACCGCTGCGTAATGAATCAGGCTGTTGTCCACCAGAAGCCCTGTTTTATGCATGATTCCTGCCGCCCTTCTTACCACGACGATCACTGCAGGGTGCAGAATATAAACCCAGGTGGAGACGGTCCGCAGATGCCTCATCGGCCTGCTTTTTCCTGAAAGAAGGATCTCATACAGAAAGATCATAACCGGAACCAGAAAAACATACATACTGTCATGGCGCGGAAAGCCCAGGCCCCGCAGAAGGAACCCCTCCTCGGCCATCAGCACCACGGAAAGGAAAAAGCAGCTCAAAAGCCAAAGAATGCCTTTTCCCCCGGCATCCTGCCCTGTCCGCTTTCCGCTCTCTCCCAGGCCGTTTTGGGCTTTCCGGCTTTTGCCTCCCAGCACACTGCCCAGAGATAAGAACAATGGTGCAAAAAACAGTCCGTTCCGGGTATGGGGGCTGATCTGAAAAATGAGATCATAGACAGAAGTCATCGCCGGAATTCTCTGCACAGCCCCGTAATAGCTGTCTCCAAGCAGGCCTGTCACGTAGAGCGCCCCCGACACGAACAGCGTTCCCTTAAGTCCCAGAAAACGGCCGAGGAACGTCACAAGCAAAACTCCCAGCATGCAGGCGGGAAAATACCACAGATGATAAAAGGTTCCCTCAAATATAAGCATCTGCAGCGCTTTTGCCAGGGTAAGCCCCCTGTAATGTCCGGCATATATTCCCAGAGGCAGATACAGCGCAATGGAGATTCCATATATAAAAGCAAGCTTCCCCAGATAATTCCATATGGCTCTTGGTTCCCCTCCCCCGGCACACTGCCCGAAAGGCCGCCGGACGGATCCCGCCTTTGAACCGGATGAAAAAAACTGCGGGCACAATACGAACTGTCCCGTTACCATGAAAAAAAAGGGCACCGCCACCCTGGCAAGAATCCTCGTGAGAAAAAAGTCCGCATCTGCGCTGTAGGAGCCTAGGGGCGACGTGTGGATGGCAATCACCAGAACTGCCGCCAGAATCCGAAACCTGTCAAGTCCTCCGTAAGATTGTTCCTGTTTCATAGTCATACCTCCCCATACCTCCGGCTCTGCCCGCCGCTTTGTCCGTTCTTCCACTGCGTAAGAATAAAGCCGTCCACATTATTGCCCGACACCGCATAGGGCACCCTGGGATCCAGCTCCAGTCTGGTACATCCCTCCTTCGCCTTCAGATAAGATACTTCTATTTCTCTTCCTCCCTCCCGGACACAATATGCCGCCTCCCCATAGGGAAACTGCCGGATAAAGGAGATATATTCTTCCAGTGTCATTTCCTTTTCCTGCATAATGCGGGCATGGGGGATTCCCACATAACGGAAGTGCCAGGGCTCGTGACCGATCCCCGTAATCTCTTCCTTTCCCGCAGGATACCTCTCAATAAATCCATACTCCGCCGCCTTCTTCCGGAAGCTCTGACAGATTCCGGTATAGGGAAAATCCGGACGGATAAAGTCAATTTCCTCCTGTCTTTTCCCAAGATCAATGGCAAGTCCCGTCTGATGCTCACTATGGCCGGGCAGGGCAACATACTTTTCCGTAAATTCCCGGCCGCTCTCTGCAAGGGATTCCTCCCATATAGCCTTCTGCTCCCGGTAGGAGCGCCATCCGCTGACCGGCACGATTTCCCGCCAGCCCCCGATCACCTCCATAAGGCTGTCAAGCAGAAGAGCGGCCCTGCGCTGCAACAGAGTCCGCACAGTCATCTCCCGTCCTGCCGCACTCAGCTGCACAGCCAGATCCTCTGCCCTTTCCCGGTATCCATATTCCCGGTTTACCAATATCAGACTTCCCCTGTAAATACTTTCCGCCTGCAAGTCTATGGTTCCATTCATCCCCGTGATCCTCCTTCCCTGTGTTTGTCTTTCACGCTTCCCTTTCCATTGCCTGGCGGATAATCGTATCAAGCAGCCTCTCAAAGGGATAACCCGCCGCTCTCATCATACCGGGATAGCGGCTGTGCGCCGTGAAGCCCGGTATGGTGTTGACCTCGTTAAACACGACCTCTCCTTTCGGCGTCAGAAACAGATCCACCCTGGCAAAGCATTCGCATCCAAGCGCCCTGTAGATGGTTCTGGCCGTCTCCTTGACTTTCCGGGCTGTCTCCTCGCTGATCCTGGCAGGCACATGAATGGCGGAAGTTTTCAGCGTATATTTTTCCGTAAAGTCAAAAAATCCTCCCGCCAGCTCAATTTCATCCACCTCTCCCACCACAAGTTCCCGCCTGCCAAGTACGGCGCAGCCTACCTCGAAGCCCTCAATATTTTCCTCAAGAATCACCTCGTCATCATACCCAAAGGCAAGCTTTATCGCCCCGGAAAGCTCCTCCTCTCCCACGGCCCTGGTCACTCCGTAGGAAGAGCCCGCCTTCACCGGTTTGACATAGATGGGATAGCCCGTCCGCCGTGCAAACGCAAAGGCCGCAGCCTCCTCACCCCTTCGGATTACAAAGGCCTCCGGAACCCTCACTCCGGACAGCCCCGCCAGCTTATGCGCCCTGTCCTTATCCATGCACAGGGCGGACGACAGCACGCCGCAGCCCGCAAGGGGGATTCCCGACAGCCCGATGAGACCCTGAATCGTACCGTCCTCCCCGTTCCTGCCATGAAGCACCGGGAAGGCCACGTCAACGGGAATTTCCCCGATTCCCTCTTTCCCTATCAGCAAGAGCTTATGGCTATCCTTCCCCGGCGGCAGCAATGCGGGCACGCAATCCTGCGGATTGTGCCAGGCATCCTCCCGGATCTTCTCCACATCTCCCCGGAAAAAGAACCAGTTCCCTTCCCTGGTGATCCCCACGGGAACCGGCTCGTATTTCTCCCTGTCCAAATGACAGATAACCGAATAAGCGGATTCCAGGGAAACCCCGTACTCCGAAGAAGCGCCTCCAAAAAATACCGCCACTGCAATTTTCCTGTTTTCAACCAGACCTTTCATTTCACCGTTCCTTCCTTTCCGATTTTATAATTTCTTACCATTTCTGCCGCATGAGTCTGCACAAAAAAGGATCCGTTCCGATACATAAATCGTACCAGAACGGATCGTCCCTTTTTTTCGTTATTTATTTTCGAAAGCTTGTGATTTTGTCCCAAAAATCTTACAATTTTATGACTTTTCGAATGTTTGACGGATTGTGAGAGCACAAGGTTCAAAACGACCCTCAGTCATCAGAGGGCAACCGCGGCAGCTGACCTGCGGGAAGAACCACCGTGAACACCACGCTCTCCTTCGCACTCTCCGCCCGGATCGTGCCCCCGTGAAGCTCCACGATTTCCCTGGCTATGGCAAGTCCGAGGCCTGCCCCGCCTGTTGCGGAAGACCGGGAGGAATCCAGCCGGAAAAACTGCTCGAAAATATGCTCCAGCTTCTCCTTCGGAATGGTCTTTCCTCGGTTCCAGATACTGATCTCCACCCGGTCCTCAATCTGCTTTACCATGGAAAAATAAATTTCCGTCCGCTCATAGCTGTAGCTGGCCGCATTGCGGATCAGATTGCCAAACACCCTCTCCAGCTTGTCGGGATCACAGAGAATCTCCACATCCGGGACGATACTCGTGCGGATAGAAAGCTCCTTTTCCGCAAGCACAGGCCGGAACTCGTCTATGATCTGTTCCAGCATACGGCTAAGATTTATCCTCTCCGTTTCCAGAACCAGGGTGGTAAGGTTAAAGCGGGTGATATCAAAAAACTCATTAATCAACTCCTCCAGACGCTGCGCCTTATCCAGCGCAATTCCCGTATACCTTGTCCGGAGCTCCGGGGAAATCTGCGGTTCATCCCGAAGGAGCGTCAGATATCCGATGACGCTGGTGAGCGGAGTCTTCAAGTCGTGGGCCAGATAAACGACCAGATCATTTTTCCGCTGTTCCGCCTCCCTTGCAATCATGGTATTTCGCAGAGCCTGTTCCCGAACAAGATTCAGCTCGTTTTCCACATCCCCCATGGCCTCGGACAGGCGAACCGGTTCCTCCCTCTCATGAACCAGAGTTTCAGCCGCATCCACCACCTCATTCAGATACCGCAGCGGCTTAGCTATAAAACGGTAGGTAATGACTGTCCATCCCGCAATACAGAGAACGCCGCTGACCCAGGCGATATTATATTCGATAAACTTCAGCAGAATATAAACAATATTGTCCGCCTGCCAGGTAAACCGCAGGCAGATACTGATACCGACCACTACCGCCAAAGCAAGAATGACCACAAATCCCAGAAGGGAAGCAACATACTGCAGCATAAGACGCCTTGCAATCGACTTCCGGCCCAGGCGGTTCGTCCATCCGCTCTCTTTCTTATTCAAGCTTATACCCCACTCCCCACACTGTCCTGATGAATTTCGGCTTTCTCGGCGGCTCCTTCATTTTTTCACGGAGCCTGGCGATATGTGCCATCACCGTGTTATTGTTATCCAGATACTTTTCCTTCCATACCGCCTCAAACAGCTCCTCCGAGGAAACCACGCCTCCTCTGTGCTCGCACAGATACCACAGAATGTCAAACTCGATTGGTGTGAGCATGAGACTGCGCCCGTTTAATGTGCATTCATGGCTCTTTCTGGAAATGTGAAGCCCCCTCACATCGAACTGACTGACTTCCCGCTCCGCACTTTCCGCCACATTATAGCGGATGTATCTGCGAAGCTGTGTCTTCACCCTTGCCACCAGCTCAAGGGGATTAAAAGGCTTTGTGATATAATCGTCCGCACCAAGGGTAAGCCCTGTGATCTTGTCAATATCCTCCACCCTGGCGGTCAGCATTATGATAGGAAACAAATGCCTCTCCCGTATCTTCTGGCACAGGACAAAGCCGTCCATGTCCGGCAGCATAAGATCCAGCACGGCAAGGCTGATATCCTCCCGCTCCACACAGGCCAGGGCATCCGCCCCATTATAAAATTTGTATACCTGGTAGCCGTCGTTATTCAGATAGACCTCCACCAGGTCGGCGATCTCTTTCTCGTCATCCACAATCAGAATTTTTTCCATGCGCCTCTCCTTCCATTGCAGGCCTTGCCGCACCCCTTATGCGATGGCAAACTGGCTCTGGTACAGATTCGCATAGAACCCGTTCTTTGCAAGCAGCTCCTTGTGGCTGCCCTGCTCGATAATATGGCCGTCCTTCATCACCAGAATCACGTCCGCATTCTGGATGGTGGAAAGCCTGTGTGCCACGATAAAGCTTGTTCGGCCTTCCATCATGGCCGCAAAGGCTTTCTGAATCCGGATTTCCGTCCGGGTATCAATAGAAGAGGTCGCCTCGTCCAGAATCAGCATGGGCGGCAGGGAGAGCATCACTCTCGTAATACACAGAAGCTGCTTCTGTCCTCCGGAAAGGCTTCCGCCGTCCTCTCCGATCACGGTATCGTAACCGTCCGGCAGCCTCTTGATAAAGCTGTGGGCATGGGAGGCCTTGGCCGCAGCCACGATCTCCTCCTGTGTGGCATCCGGTTTCCCCACCGTAATATTATCACGTATGGTTCCCCTTTTCAGCCAGGTATCCTGAAGAACCATTCCGTAAGAGGTGCGCAGCGACTTTCTGGTAATGTCCCGGATGGGCCTGCCGTCCACCGCTATGCTTCCGCCGTCCGCATCATAAAAGCGCATGAGCAAATTGATGATCGTGGTCTTTCCGCAGCCCGTCGGTCCCACAATGGCGATCCTCTGCCCGGGTTTTACCTGGAGATTCAGATTCTCGATCAGCTTCCTGTCCGGCACATAGGAGAAGGAAACATCCTTTAGATCCACGCTTCCCTCCACATCCCCAAGAACCACGGCGTCTGTGCGATCCGGCTCCTGGGCCTGCTCCTCTATGAGCTCGAAAATCCTGGCCGCACAGGCAAGGGCGTTCTGAAGCTCCGTGATCACGCCTGAAATCTCGTTAAAGGGCTTTGTGTACTGGTTCGCATAGGACAGGAAGCAGGTCAGCTGTCCCACGGAAAGGCCTCCTCTTATGACGGCGAATGCGCCGGTCAGTCCCACGCCGGTATAAACCAGACTGTTTACAAACCTCGTACAGGGGTTAGTGAGGGAGGAAAAGAAAATAGCCCGCAGAGAGCATTTTTCCAGCCTGTCGTTGATCTCATCGAATCGCTCCAGCGTCTGCCTCTCCCGGTTAAAGGACTGCACCACCTTCTGGTTTCCGATCATCTCATTGATCAGCGCCGTCTGCTCGCCCCTCGTCTGTGACTGCAGCTTGAACATGCTGAAGGTTTTTCTGGCAATAAAGCTTGCCACAAACAAGGACACGGGCGTGATCACCACCACAACCACCGTGATTCCCACATTCACTGAAAGCATGAAGCCGAGAGTTCCGAGAATCGTGATGACTCCCGTAAACAGCTGAGTAAAGCCGATCAGAAGGCCGTCCGCAAACTGATCCACATCCGCCACCACCCGGCTCACGATATCCCCGTGAGAATGGGCGTCCAGATATTTCAGGGGAAGCTCCTCTATCCTGCGAAACGCCCTTTTACGGATATCCTGAATCACATTATAGACGATTCGGTTGTTGCAGATGTTCATGATCCACTGGGTCAGGGCCGTCAGGACAATCACGATGCACATTTTGCGCAGAATGGCAAGCAGTCCCGCCCATACTGCAGGCATATCCGCGGATACCTGCGAGGGGTCAAAGATAAATGCGATCCGGTCCACCGCGTCTCCGGTCAGAATCGGCAGATACAGCGTAAGGGCCACCGATATCACCGCCATGAGAATGGTCAGCGCCACCAGAACGCCGTACGGCCTGATATACCTGAGCACCTTTACCAAGGTTTCTTTTTGTCTTGTATTCTTTTTTTCCGCTTTCATTTATTTCGCTCCGCTTTCCTGTTTCTTTTCAAACTGGCTGTAATAGATCTCCCGATAAACCTCACAGCCTGCAAGAAGCTCGTCATGAGTTCCCATTCCCGCCGCTTCCCCGTCATCCAGCACGATAATCTGATCCGCATGGAGAAGGGATGAAGCTCTCTGGGAAACGATAAAGACCGTGGTCTTACCCGGCATGGATCGGATGGACTTGCGAAGTGCGGCGTCCGTTGCATAATCAAGCGCCGATGCACTGTCGTCCAGAATCAGGATCTCCGGCTTCTTCACAAGGGCTCTGGCAATGGACAGCCTCTGTTTCTGTCCGCCGGAGAGATTTCGTCCCTCCTGCTCGATCTTCTCATCCAGCCCCTTTTCCTTCTGCAGGACAAATTCCTCGGCCTGGGCCGTGCGAAGCGCCTCCCACAGCTCCTCGTCCGTGGCGTTTTCATTTCCCCAGAGCAGATTCTCCCGGATGGTTCCCTGAAACAGTACCGCCTTCTGCATCACGATACCGATCTTACCCCGGAGCACTTCCAGCGGAATCTCTCTCACATCCTGTCCGTCCACCTTAACGCTGCCCTTCTCCACATCATAGAACCGGGGTATCAGATGAACCAGAGAGGATTTTCCGGAACCCGTTCCGCCGATCACGCCTATGGTGTCTCCGGGGTTCGCCTTAAAGTGGATATCCGTCAGCGCCTGCTCGCCCCCTTTATGGTAACGCAGGCACACATGGTCAAACTCCACGGTTCCTGTCTGCGTGATTTCCTTTGCACTTCCATTCTCCGGCGATTCCATTCCCGCCGGGATTTCAAACACGCTCTGTATCCGATTGCCGCAGGCAACCGCCTTGGTCACGGTAATGATCAGGTTCGCCAGCTTGACCAGCTCCACCAGGATCTGGGACATGTAATTCACCAGCGCCACCACCTGGCCCTGGCTCAAAATCCCCGCTTCCACGCGCAGCGCTCCCACATAGATGAGGGCTACCAGCCCCCCGTTGATCACCACGTAAGTAAGGGGATTCATGAGAGCCGAGATCTGGGCCGCAACCATCTGCATACGCTTTAAGGCGTCCGTCTCCCGGTCAAATTTCTGTATTTCTCCCTCCTCCTCCCCGAAGGCCCGGATCACTCTCACACCGGTCAGGTTCTCCCTGGTAATTCCAAGCACCCGGTCCAGTCCCCCCTGCACTTTCTTGAAAAGAGGAATGCTGATGAGCATGATGCCGAACACGATCACGGAAAGAACCGGGATGACCACCACGAAAATAAGAGCCGCCTTCACATCCACCGTAAACGCCATGACCATGGCCCCGAACACGATAAACGGGGAGCGAAGAAACAACCGCAGCACCAGATTCACACCGGACTGCACCTGGTTGATGTCGCTGGTCATCCGGGTGATCAGGGTGGCGGTTCCCTCCCTGTCCATCTGGGAGAAGGACAGGCTCTGGATGTGGGCGAACAGGCCGTGGCGCAGCCTGGTGGCAAAACCCACCGCCGCCCTGGCCGCAAAGTACTGCGCCGTCACCGCACATACAAGCCCGATCAGCCCCAGCGCCGCCATCACAAGGCACATCCGCCATATGTAGCCCTTATCGCCGGCGGGAATGCCCTTATCGATCATGGAAGCCACCACCAGCGGAATAAAAAGCTCAAAGGAGGCCTCCAGCAGTTTAAACAGAGGCCCCAGCACACTTTCTTTTTTGTAATCCTTCATGTAGATTAACAGTTTTTTCATTTCAGATATTCCTCGTATTTCTCATTGATTTCATTCAGAAAGGTGATGCCGAGAATGCCGGGCCCCGTATGAGCCCCGATGGCACAGCCGATCCTTCCCTCCAGCATACCCTTTACATGGTATCTCTCACAAAGCTGTTCCTTTATATACTCCGCCGATTCCTTTTCTCTTCCGTACACCACTCCCACCACCTGGTCTTCCAGGCGGCAGCCCTTCTCCCCGACCATGGCAAGAATACGATTCTGGGCCTTCTTCCAGCCTCTCACCTTTTCCACTGCCTTGAGGGATCCGTTTTCATCCACAATAATAATCGGTTTAATATCAAGCACGGTTCCCGCAAGGAATGATGTCCTGCTTAGGCGCCCTCCCTTAAACAGATAATCCAGCTGCACCACTGTCACCGCATGCTCAATATGCTCGCAGAAAAAATGCGCCGCCTCGATCAGAAGCTCCCTCGGCGCACCGTTCCTCTGCATGCGCAGCAGCCGCTCCACAACCAGCCCGTATCCCACGGATGCGCACTTCGAGTCTATAATCGTCATTTTAAAACCGGGATATTCCTCGAGCACTTCTTCATAGGCAAGCTTCGCCGCATTAAAAGTTCCCGCAATTCCCGTGGAAAAGCAGATATAGAGAACCTCGTCGTCTCTTTTGGCATAGGGCAGAAAATGTTCATGAAACATAAACTGATTGATGTGGTATGTCTTAATCTCCTTTCCGGAGGCCTGAATCTCGTAGAACTGGTCCGGGAAAATTGTCTGTCCGTCAAAATAATCCGTTCCCTCAATCGTCACCGGCGTGGGCATCACATAAAGGTCATATTCCTTAATAACGCTCTCAGGAATATCGGAAGCGGAATCTGTTATAATACAAAATGCCATTTTTTCTCTCCTCACTTAAAAAGCCTGAAATATGTGCCGTAAAACACATTTATTATACTACATTCTGTCCGGTAATGCATCTTAAAATTGACAAATTTTCTAACCGGTAGTAATATATTTATGTTGAATATGCAGGATTTAAATTTGAATGGAGAGCACAATGAATCAGCAAAGGCACAAACATAAGGAGTCCTTTTCCATCCTCCTGATCTCACATACGGGTCGGGAAAGCCGGCAATTTCATATTTCGCTCTTTTCTTTTCGTCTGTTTCTTTTTCTGCTTGGTTTTTTCTGCGCCGTAATCGGCTGGATGATTTTCAGCTTTCTCCAGGAACGCAGCCGTGAGAGGGAACTGCTTTTGCAGGTGAGTTCCCGTGATCAGGTTATTCAGGAAATAAATGCGGAAAAGGAAGCTTTAGAAGAGCAGATCAAGACTTTGGATGAGGAAAAGCTTGCGCTTGCATCCGAAATAGAAGCCGTGCGCAGCGCAATTGCTGCAGGCGTGGAAAAGGCACAGGTAGAGGCAGCCGAGGAAGAACAGGCGCAGAAGGATTCCACATTTCCCAGTCTTTATCCTTCCACTGGTTCCGGCATTCTGGTGTCTTCCTATTCGGAAGAGCAGCCTTACCTTTCCATCAGCGCCCGCTCGGAAGGGAATGTCATTGCCGCAGGGGACGGCACAGTGACCAGCATTACCTCAGACGACACTTATCCGCAGATCATCGAGATCTCCCATGCCAGCGGCCACACTACTCGCTACATGTGCAGGCAGGAAGCTCAGCTTGACGCGCAGGAAGGCGCTCAGGTTCTCGCAGGCGATACGCTGCTCACAATCACAACAGACGAAACGCAGCTGGATTATCAGGTCATCTTTGACGGTGAACCCATTGATCCACTTACGGTAATAGAGGCAAAAGGTTAAAAGGAGGATTATCAATCATGCTAGGAAAAACAAAAAATACGAATGCCGCATCGGAGATACGTTCCAAAATCGGCACGCTGGTCGGTGCCGGCGCCGTTTTCAACGGCGATCTGTCCGCCCCGGAAACCATCCGGATCGATGGTATCATAACGGGAAACTGTACCTGTGAAAAAGATCTGATCCTTGGAGCCGAGGGGGCAATCAAAGGCAATATTTCCGTTCAAAATGTAATTATCTCCGGCAAGGTCGAGGGGGATATCTCCGCCCGGGGAAAATTGGAGCTGCTCTCCACCGGACGGGTGGTCGGCAATATTACCGCCAAATCCCTTGTCATTGACGAGGACGCTTATTTTGACGGCAGATGCATCATGGCCTCGGACAGCCAGAAAGGCATTCCCGTCCATCCTGCAAGCGCTGCCCTGGAGGATCTCTCCAAGGACGGAACGGACGAAAGCTTATAAACAAAAATAGAACCGGCGGCTGAAAGCCGATTCGAAAAAGGGGGTTGACGCCTATGCCGTCAACCCCCTTTTATTTTTCAAATCAGGCCTCAATCAGTTCGTACTCTCTTGATCCATATCCAAGCTCCGCAGCCGCTTCAATGGTGTGAACACCATTTCTCGACTCGATTCTCTCAATCAGATGACCTCTTCCCGGATCATCCGACGCATATACCAGATCCAAACATGCCTGATCGATTGCCACCGGATCCAGGGATACAAGAATTCCGATATCTCCCATACAGGGATCCTCAGCCACCGCACAGCAGTCACAGTCAACGGACATATTCTTCATCACATTGACATACACCAGGTTTCCCTTAAAATACTCGATCACCGAAGAAGCCGCATCCGCCATGGATTCCAGGAAGGAATCGTGATCCGAGTTCCAGAAATCATTGATATCACCCACTCCGTGGATATAAGCTTTTCCCATGGAAGAAGCCACGCCGATTGACAGCTGCTTTATGGCTCCGCCATAGCCACCCATGGGATGCCCTTTAAAATGGGAGAGCACCAGCATGGAATCATAATTCTTAATATTTTTACCCACATAGTTTTTCCTGATCTTTTTCCCGTTTGGTATGGGAAGCTCCAGATCCGGCCCTTCCCCATCCATGAGATCCACTGCGAAGCACTTGCTCCATCCATGCTTCTCCAGCGTCTCCAGATGCTTCTCGGTGGTATTTCTGCTGCCCTCATAGGCTGTATTGCATTCCACCACAGTTCCCCTGACATACTCGATCATAGGCTTCCAAAATTCAGGGCGCAGGAAATTCTGATTCCCCTCCTCACCGGAATGAACCTTGATTGCCACCCTTCCTTCCAGTTCTTTTCCCGCAAGGCGGTATAACTCTACGACCTTCTCAGGGGTAATCTCTTTTGAAAAGAATACTTTTGATGCCATTTTCCTCCATTCCGCCGCCTGCAGGCGGCCTGCAAACTTTATTTCCGTTGTCAGGTTCTTGCCGCTCCGTCCACGGACAGGATCACGCCTGTCACATAGCCGGCCAGATCGCTGGCCAGATAAAGGAACGCATTCGCCACATCTTCCGGCTCTCCCACTCTTCCAAGAGGAATTGTCGCAATCAGAGGCTTTATCATCTCTTCCGGCAAGGCCGCCACCATATCGGTTCTTGTTACGCCGGGAGCCACAGCGTTCACGCGGATATTATCCTTGCCAAGCTCTCTTGCAAGGGACTTGGTAATGCCGTTTACCGCAAATTTGGATGCGGGGTAAGCGACGCCGGAGGGCTGTCCGTAAATGCTCACCATAGAGCTGGTGTTGAGAATGACTCCGCCCCCCTGCTCCTTCATTACCTTTGCTGCCGCCTGGGAGCAGTTAAACACCGCATTTACGTTCAGCTCCATGGTTTTCGCAAAATCTTCCGGCTTGTAATCGTACAGTTTATCCCTTGCGGAAACACCCGCATTGTTGACCATAATATCCAGTTTCCCGAATGTCTCCTTCACTGTCCCGACGGCCTCCTCGATCTCCTGCGGATTCGCAAGGTCAGGCCAAAGCCCGATTACCTTATACTCCGGATTCTCCGCTTTCAGCTTTGCGAGCGCCTTATCCACAGTCTCCCGTCTGGAACCGCACAGCGCCACGGCTGCGCCGTTATCCAGATAAGTCTTCACAATGGCATAGCCGATTCCCCTTGTACCGCCCGTTACCATGGCGGTCTTTCCCTTTAACAGCTCCATTTCTTTATACCTCCTTCTTATTTACTTATCCTGCTCTCTATCTTCATTCCTGTGTCAACGCTCTTTCCTCCTGGCACACAGCGCAGAGCACAATGGCCGAGGTTGCGGGAAGCTCCAGCCTGATCTTGCCTGATTTTACCGGATAATCCTCTCTCTCCAGTGTAAAACCTTCCGCATGGGACAGCAACAGACGCTTCAGATAAGCGCCTTCCCTCGGAATCCCCAAAGACCAGACCGAAACCTCTTTGCTTACCTCGTGCTCATTGTTGTTCACCACCACCACAGTCTGTCTCTTTCGGTTGAAACGCCCATAAGCGACAACATTATGTTCTTCTGCCAGAAACCGAAAAGAGCCCGTCAGGATCTCAGGATTCTCTTTATGAATCCGGATCATTTCCTTGTGAAAACGGATCATCTCCCTGTCTTCTTTTCCCCAGGGATAAGTCCTTCTGTTATCCGGATCCGTAAAACCGCACAGGCCCGCCTCATCCCCGTAATAAATCGTAGGTGCGCCCGGCCAGGTCATCTGCATGACCACCGCCTCCCGCATAACCGCTTTGTTGACACCCTCCTCTGCGGCCCGGGGACCCAGTGTATTGGTGCGTCCCACTCTTTTGTTGGTCCTTGTCAAAAACCTGGAATGGTCATGGTTGGAAAGCTCATTCATTGCGATCTGCAAAGAAGGCATGGTAAAGCTCGCCATATGATGCTGCATGGCACCGATAAAGCTCTCGGCGTTTCCATACATGTCTCCCCGGTAATCATCGCTGTGCTTCTGCATTCCCGTCAGAAACCATGTCACAGGTTCCATAAACGCGTCATAGTTCATCACGGTATCCCATTCCCTGCCGTTCAGCCATTCCCTCGGGCTGCCGTAATGCTCCGCCAGTACAATGGCCTGGGGATTCGCCTCTCTGACCGCCCTGCGGAACTGCTGCCAGAAATAATGATTGAACTCCGGCGTGTGGCCGAGATCTGCCGCCACGTCCAGCCGCCATCCATCCGCATTATAAGGCGGCGAAACCCACTTGGCTGCAATTCGCAGCACATAGTCAAACAAATCCTTTGACCTTTCATAGTTCAGCTTTGGAAGCGTGTCATGCCCCCACCAGCCGTCGTAACTCCCGTTATATGGCCATGCGTGTTCATTATAAAAATGGAAGTAATCCCGGTAAGGACTTCCTTCGTCCACATATGCGCCCTTCTCATATCCCTGCGCATTCTCGTAGATGCGCTCTTTGTCCATCCATTTATTAAAAGAACCGCAGTGATTAAATACACCGTCCAGTATGACCTTGATGTTTCTCCTGTGCGCCTCCTCCACCAGCCTGATAAAAAGAGCATTGCTTGCCTCCAGATTGGCCTTATTCGTCACCCTGTCGATATACCGGGTTGCAAACCGGTTTTCTCTTTGTCCGTCAGAAAGCAATTCTCCTTCGTCACTTACTATTTTCCCAAAATGAGGGTCAATATAATCATAATCCTGTATATCGTACTTATGATTGGACGGGGAGACAAACAGCGGATTAAAGTATATGACGTCAATCCCCAGATCCTGCAGATAATCCATCTTGTCGATAACGCCCTGCAGATCTCCTCCGTAAAATTCGCGAACCCCCATAGCCGCAGGATATTTGTCCCAATCCTCCACCCGCACTGTCTTTTCGCCGATATACTCATATTCATTTGTCAGCACGTCATTTGTCGGATCTCCGTTGTAAAACCGATCCACATAGATCTGGTACATGACTGCGCCCTTTGCCCAGTCAGGCGTCTTAAAACCTGGGATAATGCGGAATTTGTACATGGGCTGCGGAACCTTCACCGGCCCCCTGGTATCATAGATACAGGATATCTTTCCAACCTCAACCACGAAATAATAGGAGAATTCCTCGTTTTCAATTTCAATTTCGCAGGAGAAATAGTCGAAGTACTCGTCGCTGCTTTCCTTCATCATAAGGGTTCTGGTATCTTCGTGTACCAGAAACACTCTGTCAATGTTATTGATTGCCGCCCGGAATCTTACAACCGTATGGGAATAAGGATTGGGCTGTGCAGGTGAAAGATAGTCCTCTGTCGTATCGCTAAATAAAGCTTTCCTGTTAAGGACCGGCCGCATTCCCGTAATATACTCTCTGTCATACTCGGCCTTCATCAATCGCTCAATATCCATAAACATAACAGTCTGCATCACTCCTAAAACTAACGAATATTTTCTATTTTATACTATCCGAAACCGCTCGTCAACATCCCGGAACGCTCCAAAGACCGGGCGCCGCCTGTTTTTTATAGTAAACTTCCGTCATGCACCGCCTGCCGTTTGGCGTTTGGCCGGCCGTATGTCCATCCATGCTATGAAAGCCATAGGTTTTCATAGTAAAAAGAACAGTACGAGTACTGTTCTTTTTAGAGAAGGTATTTCTTTCTTATGGGGTATAGCAAAAAACTATATAATGTATTGGGGGGGGTTACAAGTAGTATAATACCATAGCACCGTTCCTGCGTAAATACTTACAATTCACAAATATTACAAATTTCAACACTTCTTTTTGTGCACTTTTACCATTCGATATTTCTGTGGAAGTCAATTGCCTTCAAACAGGGCTTCAAACTCCGCCCTTCCAATTTTCTCCTTCTCCAGAAGCAGCCCGGCGCATTTGTGCAGCACGTCCATGTGCTCCAGGATAACCGCTTTTGCCTTATCATAGCAGTCATCAATGATGCTTTTCACCTCGTTATCAATCTGGCCGGAAACCAGCTCGCTGTGGTTCTTTGCATGAGCAAGATCCCTTCCGATAAACACCTCGTCGTCATCGCTTCCATAGTTGATCACGCCGATATTTTTTGACATCCCATATCTGGTAACCATGTCTCTCGCCGCATTGGTCGCCTTCTTGATATCGCTGGAAGCCCCGGTTGTGATATCGTCAAAAATAATTTCCTCCGCAATCCGCCCGCCCAGAGATACCATGATATCCTGCAGCATCCTGCCTCTGGTGATAAACATTTCGTCCCGCTCGGGAAGCGGCATCGTATAGCCGGCCGCGCCGAGCCCTGTGGGAATAATGGAAACCGTATATACGGGTCCCACGTCTGGCAGCACATGGAACAAAATCGCATGTCCGGCCTCGTGGTAAGCCGTGATCCTCTTCTCCTTATCCGTGATAACACGGCTTTTTTTCTCCGCTCCGATTCCTACCTTGATGAACGCCTTGCGGATATCCTCCTGTTTCACAAAGCCTCTGTTTTCCTTGGCTGCGATGATGGATGCTTCGTTCAGGAGATTTTCAAGATCCGCACCCGTAAATCCTGCCGTTGTCTGCGCAATCTGTTTCAGATCCACGTCCTCTGCAAACGGCTTATTCCTGGCATGAACCCGAAGGATATCCTCCCTTCCTCCCACATCAGGGCGGTTGACGCTGATCTTCCGGTCAAAACGGCCGGGACGCAGGATCGCGGGATCCAGAATATCCACCCGGTTCGTCGCCGCAAGCACGATAATTCCTTCGTTGACGCCAAAGCCGTCCATCTCCACGAGAAGCTGGTTCAGCGTTTGCTCTCTCTCGTCGTGGCCGCCGCCCATACCGGTTCCCCGACGTCTTGCCACCGCATCGATCTCATCAATAAACACAATACAGGGTGCGTGCTTCTTGGCTTCCTCAAACAGATCTCTCACCCTGGAAGCCCCGACGCCCACAAACATCTCCACAAAATCCGAACCGGAAATGCTGAAAAACGGAACGCCCGCCTCACCGGCGATGGCCTTTGCCAGCAGCGTCTTTCCGGTACCCGGCGCACCCTCCAGCAGAACGCCCTTGGGAATTCTCGCTCCCACCTTTGTAAACTTGGCGGGCTCCTTCAGAAATTCCACAATCTCCTCCAGCTCTTCTTTCTCCTCCCTAAGCCCGGCCACATCCTTGAGGGTGATCTTACCGTCCCCCACGGAAAGCCGGGCCCTGCTTTTTCCAAAATTCATCATTTTGCTGCTGCCGCCGGCATTCTGATTATTCATCATCACGAAGAAGAACACCATCACGATCACGGCAAGGAGCACCGGAAATACGCTGGTAAGAAACCAGTTTTCCTCTTTCACCTTTTCCACCTGGGGATCCAGCCCATAAGACGCAAGCAGCTCCTCAATCTCCCTTACATCCGTCACATAAAGCGTGCGGTGCTGCCCGTCCGAGAGAACAATCTCCGCCTCGCCCGTGGGGGTCTCGCGGTTGGGCTGTATGCTTACAGCCACCACCTCTTTTGCCTCAAGGCTGGAAACCAGCTCTCCCCTGGTGTATTCACTTTGTCTCACATTCAGCATACTGGTCCAGACTACCAGAAGCAGCAGGCCCAGTACCAGAACAAAATACATGCTAAAACCACGGTTTCTCATATTCAATCTATTCTACCTCATTCAAATTCTACAATACCGATATAGGGAAGATTTCTGTATTTCTGGTCATAGTCAAGACCGTATCCCACTACAAACTCATCCGGGATCTCAAATCCCGTATAATCCACATGGACATCCACCACCCGCCGCTCCGGCTTGTCAAGGAGCGTGCACAGACGCAGGCTGGCCGGTTTCCTGTCCTTGAGCATCTCCATCAGATAGCTCAGGGTTCTTCCGGAATCCACGATATCCTCCACCACGATCACATCCTTGCCTGCCAGCGTTTCATCCAGGTCCTTTACTATTTTGACCACGCCGCTTGATTTTGTCTCGCTTCCGTAGCTGGACACTGACATGAAATCAAGGGATACCGGCACGCGGATCCTCTTTGCGAGCTCGCACATAAAAAAGCTCCCGCCCTTTAAAACACAGACAAGATGCACCTGCCTGCCCTCGTAGTCCCTGCTGATCTGATCCCCGATTGCCTGAATCCTGGCATCCACTTCCTCCTCTGTCAATAGTACCTTTACCCTCTCAGCCACCTCTCATGACTCCTTTCTTCTTTCCGTAATTTTTCCTGCCGCCTTTACCTGCAGGATATGCACCGTATTTTCTGAAACCTTATAGTATTCGCTGATCCTGTATCCGGGAACCCACACAATATGGGAACCATCCGCAAGAACGTACAGCTCCTCCCTCTCCTGCCTCGGGATCTTTTCGTTTATAAAATAATCCCGAAGAGATTTGCGGCCCATTGTCCGGTTGACAGTCAGATAATCTCCCGTCCTTCTCGTCCTGAAAACCATAGACTTTGTTATTTTATCACAATCAAACCATTTCGTATATGTTTTCTTAGGAATATTCTTACAATTTTCACAGGGAAAAACCGCAATTTCCACCGTTCCAAGGCCAGGAACCTCCAGACGTCCTCCCCCGGACGGCACAGGCACCGCTTCCCCGACGGTCTGTCCCCTTCTCTTACCAATCATACCCACATCATAGTCCCGGTAAACCGCAAAGCCGCACGGAAGATGAATTTCTCCGTTTCCCTTGCCCTCGAAGAGCCGCCGGACGCTCCCCACATGGGCCGCGGTGATGTCCCTGCGCCCTCCCATAACCTCCTCCATGCAAGAGAGGAGAATGCGTCCCTGGAGATACCGGTCAACAGCCAGAAATTCCGGAATGGAAACAGCCGCACACCTTGCGCCGTCCTTTTCCACGAAACGCACGCACACCCCTCGCAGCTGCAGCATACGCTCTTCCACAAATGTCTCCGCTTCCAGCAGATCGTCCGCCGCACGGTTCATATTTGCGACCGCACCGCTGCAGATCTGTTCCCGGGCATAGGAGAGGATGTGATGGCGGATCCTGTTTCTGGCATAATCATCCTGTCCGTTGGTGCTGTCTGTGCGGTATTCGATGCCGCGCTCCAAAAGCCACGCCTCAATCTCGTCTCTCTCAACGCACAGAAGAGGCCGTATAATATCGCCGTTTATCGGCCGGATCCCGCTCATTCCCGCAAGCCCTGTTCCCCGGAACAGATGAAAGAGCATGGTTTCCGCACGGTCATTGCCGTTGTGCGCCACGGCGATTCTTCCCTGGCCGCCCTGAACCTGCCCGTCCAGCGTCTTTCGGAAGAAACGATATCGTATTTCTCTTCCCGCTTCTTCCTCTCCGATCCCCCTTCGTCTTGCATAATCCTTTACGTCCTCCTCAAGAAGACAGAAGGGCAGTCCCTTTTTTCTGCAGATGTTTTTCACAAAATCCGCATCCTCTCCCGCTTCCCTGCGGACTTTGTGGTTGACGTGTGCAACGGCAAGACGAAACGGTATCCTCTTTTGGAGTTCAAGCAACACAAAAAGGAGGCAGATGGAATCCGCGCCCCCCGAAACTCCCGCAACGATGCAATCATTTTCCCCAATCATACGATACCTTTGAATATATTCAAACACTTTTGTGATCATACTTATACTATAGCCGAAATATCCGGAAAAGGAAAGCCTTAAATCCCCTCTTTTTTCCAAATGCCAATCACCAGAACCGTCATATCGTCCCGTATATGGCCCTTGCACTGACGGATACAGAAATTCAAAACAGAGCTTGCGATTTCCCCCGGATTTTCCAGATTGCTGTTCCCAATGATTTCCGGAAGCATGTCCTCCCCGATTCCCTGGGAAAGGGCGTCCAAAATCCCGTCCGACACCATGATGACATAGTCTCCGTCCATCAGCTTTCTCGACACAATTTCCATATCGGGCTTCTGAAAAATTCCCATGGGAAGATTTCCCGCAGAGATCCTGTCCACAAGGTGCTGCCTCTTAATATAGGAGCTGGAGCTCCCAACCTTCACAAAGCGGCATTCCCCGCTGTAAAGGTCAATGCTGCACAGATCCAGCGTGGACATATTCGTATTTTCCCCTCCGGAAACCAGGGAGCTGTTGATCATCTGAATCGCCGTCTCCGTCTGAAAACCGGCCTCCAGGAATTTCTCCATCAGTTCGACCACCATGGTACTGTCCGCACAGGCCTTGTCACCGGAACCCATTCCATCCGACAGAACCGCAGTCTGATTACCCGTACCGGTTGCAAAAAACGCATAATTGTCTCCGGATATTCTTTCTGTCTCTTTTACCGCCTTTGCCACCCCGGTAAGGACATGGTATTTTGCCTCCTCCATATAGTAAAAGGTTTTCCACTCCTCTCCCACAAAAAAGGAGTTGTCCGCAGCGCCTGCCAGTCTGATATTCAGGAGCACGGAGAGAAGATCTCCCGTCTCGTCAGAGGAGAGCGTTGTCTTTTTCGTATTTCTCATGGAAATGGATACTTCCATCCTTCCGGATTCGTTTTCGATCAGATAGAGATTTTTGACCTGAATGCCCACCTCTTTCAGCGCATGGGCGATCTGCCGCAGACGCCTCTCGCTCATTGGCCTGCAGTGCCTTGCCTCCTCTGCCACGCTGGTCATAATCTGCGCCATCTCCTGAAGATGCTCGGCCATCAGATTTTTACTTTCAGCCAGCTTTTGCTGCCATATGTATTCGTTTCTGTCCCCTTCCGGAACCTCCTTACTGTTTATCTCTTTTTCCGTCTCTTTAAAGGTATCCGCCAGATCCCGGATCGAATCGGCATAGGTAAGAAGCTTCCGCCGTCCGTATTCTGGTAAGATGCTCTCAAAGGAATCATTCTGGTCCGCCATGTTCTTTTTCATCATACATTCATTCCTTTCTCACATTTCACGCAGGCACATCCTGATCTGTCTGCTTGCAGGAATCAATCATATCAAAAAGAACAGGCGGTATCTGTCGAAAACAAAACAGCAAAACCGTAATCCATCTACAAAAAATACAGGCGCGGCAAAGCCGTGCCTGTCAATTATTTTCATCCTTAAATATGATCTCGCCTTCATACACAAGACCCAGCCTGTCTTTGGCCACGTCCTCAATGTATTTCTTAGTCTGCGTATATTTCTCATACTCATCGATCTCTTCGGAACGCTTTGTCTCCGCCTCGATCTGTTCTAAAAGCGTCTGCTCCTTCTGTGCATAAAATGCCTTTTTCTCCCGCAGCTCAACGCTCTTGACGGCAACCACCACCATAAGCATAATAACCACAACGGAAACCAGAAACATACCAAATTTGTTCTGCCGCTTCTTGCGGTAAGCCGCCTTTCTCGCCATAATCCGCTCCTTTGATGCATCCCGTCAATGTTTACATAGTATTATATTAAATACTTTCCTGCAGGCAGTCAACTTCTTTTTCATATATTTCGCAGTCCTGCCGCCCTTTCTCTTTAAACGCCTTCCGCCGACCCCTGCCTTTCTGAGCAAAAAGGCAAACGGCTTGAAAATAAACCTTACGATCCACAGCACCACGCAAAATATTTTTTCCAGCACCCCGGACACCCCGCAGACAATCCAGGGGCTTAAGGTCTTTTTGTAGGCGATCATCCCCACGCAGGCCCCTACGACCGCAAACCATCTGAGTATTCCGTTGTTCTCCTCATAGAGGACATAATAAACGCTGACCGCACAGGCAATCCAGAAAACAAGATCCTCCAGGGAAATCAAAAGCATATTATGCCTGATCAGCCTGCGCAGGATCAGAAAACTGTCATATACGCAGGTGATGACCGCTCCAAGAAAAAAGGAATCCAGCAGAAACATTATTTCATCAACAATACTCTGACTCATAGGCACCTACTTAAACAGTCTTGCCAGCAGCGATTCGCTCTTGCTTCCCATACCCGCCTGCTCAGAATAAGTAAAGCTGTCAACCTTCCCCTCAATATCCACCTCACCCTTTTCCAGGGTGAGACGGTTCACGTGAAGCTCGCTGCCCTTGATCATCAGCATCCCCTGGTCAGTCTCAAGGATAATCTCATTTACATCAAAGGAAAGCACGTCGCAGATACCGGTCAAATTACATGTCCTTCTATTTGACAAGGATATTTTATGAGAACGCTTGTTTAAGCTGTTTAAGTCTTCCATCTCTTCTCCCTCGGATATCATCTTTATAAAAAAGTATATTAAGGGATGATGCGATATATTCTATAAATATCGGAATAATTCCTTTGCCTCTTCCTTTTTTACCGTCTCCTGCACAGTCAGAACCTCCACCTTCACGTCCTTGTTCCCGAAAGCGATGGTGATGATATCCCCGGCCTTCACCTCGGCGGATGCCTTTGCCGGCCTGTCGTTGATCATGACCCGCCCCGCATCGCAGGCCTCGTTTGCCACCGTCCTTCTCTTGATCAACCGCGATACCTTCAAATACTTGTCCAGTCTCATAATACTAACCTCCTCTGTGCGGACTTGTACAGAAAAAGGATCTGCCAAGGCAGATCCTTCACATTTTCAATCCTAGTTAACTGCGTCCTTTAAAGCCTTGCCCGCTTTAAACTTGGGCGCCTTAGAAGCTGCAATCTGCATAACCTTGCCACTCTGGGGATTTCTTCCCTCTCTTGCCGCTCTCTTGGATACTTCAAACGTACCAAAGCCTACCAGCTGAACCTTTCCGTCCTTCTTTAACTCATCTGTCACAACATCCGTAAAAGCCTTCAAGGCCGCCTCAGCATCTTTTTTCGATATACCAGCCTGGTCAGCCATTGCTGCTACTAATTCTGTTTTGTTCATGCGAACTCCTCCTCTTAATATTGAGTGATAATATGAATTTGACAGTCTCTTGTGAGACGCATATATAATATATATCGTCTTTGGATTTATTTGTCAAGAAAATTTTGCCCTTTTGCGCACAACTACAGGCTTTTTAATTATTTCCGCTCACCGTGTCGTTTATGCTGTTATCGGAAACATTTTCCCGTTTTACAGAATTTCCCGACACTTGATTTCCACTTACTGTCTGCGTTTTTCCGTTCTCACTGTCTTCTTTTTCCAGTGCGGGGAAGGAATAAGTCACATCCTGATTGTCATCCGGAACTTCTATATTATAGCTCCTGGTAATATATCCCGATTTCCTGAGCGTGATCGTATGGCTGCCGCCGGTCTTGCTGTAGGTAACCGGAGCAACTCCCATATAGCGGTTGTCCTGATATACCTCCACGCCCTCGGGTGCGGCAATCGTGATCGTCGGGTTGTCGTTCTCCTTATCATCCCCTCTGTCAATTTCGTTTCCGGATACGGTGGAGAAGTTTTCGGACGACTCGCTCAGCGCAATCTTTACCCTTGCGGTCTCATTCTCCTTCACCTCAAAGTACTCCGAAACGGTATCATAACCGGATGCGCTGGCCGTTATCTGGTGAAGGCCCAGCGGCAGAATCACCGTATAAAGGTGATTGATCCCCACCCCGTCAATATCCACGTTTGCACTGGCAGGCTGGATGTCAAAGGAAACCTTGCCACTGACGGCTTCGGGCAGCTCAATGCTTCCAAGATCAAGAACGGTTTCCCTGTTTCTTGCTATGTAAACCTCTCTCATCTCTTCGATTCCATCCGCCGTGAGCCGGACCGCATAGCTCCCCTCCGGCACCGTGATCAGCATGTCCTGAGAGATTTCCTGTATGACGCTTTGTCCCACTTCAATCCATCCGCCCACAAGGGGTTCCTCGTTGCGCAGATCCAGATAGCCGTGGCCCGCTTCCACGATAATGCTGAAAATATCACGGCCGGTTCCCTTCACGGTGAGCACGTCCTGGCTGATAATCTGGTCTAAGGTAAGCTCCTTCCCTGCGGAAAAAACCTTCGCATCCTGTCTGATGTTGTAAAGATCGCTTCCGATCTCGAGCGTCCGCTTCTGTGCATCCAGCTGGTATTTTCCCACGCCGTCATAGCTCCATATCTCTGATGACACACGGATGCTTCCCGCCTTTTCGAGATTACTGTTGTATGCCACATCCACAATCTCGCCAGGCACCAGCTGCATCATCGCAAGAGGCGTCCCGTACTTGTCATAAATCTGCGTCGCACCGTCATAGGCCAGGACTTTTTCTTCCCCCGCACTTGTCACGTAAAGGACAAAGGTTCCCTCCTGCGCGTCCACACACCCCAGTATTCCAGTGGCCTGTGAGGTATAGATATCCACTTCCTCCTCTTCCTGCGCATTGTCGAAAGCGCTTTCAAAGGCCGCTTCCCTGGCAAGGCCGATGGTCCCGCAGCCCGTGAGCAGCAGGCACAGAAATACCGTGCATGACTTTACAATATTTTCTTTCTTGAAACTGTTTTTCATTATGTACTTCCTCTGCTTTGTTTTTGGCGGTTCAAAGCGCCGCCTTATATGAGTATATCATATTTTTTCTTAAATGCCTGCAAAAATTCTATTTTTTCTTTTTCCTGGAGATGAATTTTTTCCAGCTTTTCCAAATTTTTACCCGGAATCCATGCCTTTCCGGTATTATAGTAAAAGTTGGAAATCTTCCAGAACTTTTCCGGATAAGCCAGCCGGTAATACAGCTCCGTATGCTCCCCTTCCGTAAGTTCATTCTCCTTTTCATAAGCATCCAAAAGCCGGAAGCCGATTTCCTTTTCCCAGTTGCTCTTTTCCAGAAGCTTTCGCATGAATAAATAGATATCCCTTACCGGACTGTCCGGTATGCACTTTTCAAAATTAATGATACAGAGCGTTTCCCCCTCAAAAATCAGATTATGGTGCTGGAAATCCCCATGGCATACGGTCACGGGCTTTTTACTCTCCCTTATGGACGGCAGCTTTCCATATTCCTCAGCCGTACGCAGAGCAAGCCGGAAAAAGTAATCGTAACACTGCATCAGGTAAATTTCAAAATCCGTCTTCTGACTCTTTTCCCTGAGAAACTTTTTGACCCGCCGAAGCTCCCTGTTATGTTTCTCGAACTCCTGGTTCACGGTGTAGAAACCGCCAGGGTATTCCGGAAGTTCGTCCGTTGCACAAATCCTGTGGAGCTTCGCCAGCGTTCTCATCGCGCTGCGGCACTCCTCCGGATCACGCACATTGCACTCCCTGCCCTCAAAATACGACTTAAGGATATAACAGGTTCCGTCCGTATCCACCGTGAGAAGCTCTCCCTCTTTATTCCTGATAATCGATTCTATATTTAATAAGCCCCTTTTCTGAAGCATGCGAAGCACTTCATCCTGAAAAGCGCACTTTTCCTTATGTCCCGCATATTCCTTCAAAATTAAGATTCCAAGATTCGTCTCACACAGAGCGCTCCCTCTCCCCTTCCAGGTGCGGAGCACTTCCACATCATAATTTTCAAGCAAACTGACATATCTGTCATTCACGGCCATTACCCCCAATGTAAGTCATATCTTATCTTATGAGGGCATCACGCAAAGTATTACTTTCCTTTTACCGTACTTTCCGTATTTTTTGCCATTTCCCGGGCCCTGTCAAGCAGGATCTCCCTGCGGTTCTGACCGGGATCTTCCACCACCAGGTCAAGAAGCTTTGAAAGCACTTCGCCCAGCTCCCTGCCGGGCGCCATTCCCGCCTCCGCCATCAGATCCCTGCCGTTTATGGCAAGCGTTTTGAGGGACACGCACTGCTCTTTTTCAAGCACAGTCTCATAGAGCCGTCCGAGCGTTTCAAGAGCCCGCTCCTTTTCCTCTCTCCGGTAAAGGCTCTGGGCAAGCATATCCGCCCTTTTGACCTCCAAAAGCAGAGGAAAAACGTTCCCGCCCATCTTCATAACCGCCCGTCTCACTCCCTTTTCCGTGGGCTCTATGGCGCAGTCATGGTATTTTACCAGCTTTTTCACCATATAAATGGTGTCGTTGTCATACCGCAGTCTGTGCAGAATGTCTCCCGCCACTTTCTCCGAAACCTCTGGATGTCCATAAAAATGACTGATCCCGTCACCGTCCGTGGTAAGGCAGGCAGGCTTGCCTATGTCATGGAGCAGAACCGCAAGCCGGATCACCCTGGAGGGTGCGGCTTCCTGCAGGGCCTTCAGCGTGTGAACCCCTACGCTGTACATATGATGGGGATTTCTCTGGGGTGTTTCCATACAGCGGTCAAATTCCGGCATCACGATTTTCGTGATGCCCGTTTCATATGCAGTCTCAAGATACTCGGGATGTCCGGACGTCACAAGCTTGGTCAGTTCCGCCTGGATTCTCTCCGCACTGATATTTTTCAGATTGGGGGCGAGGCGCCGGATCGAAGATGCCGTCTCCTCCTCAATCCGGTACCCAAGCTGAGCCGAAAAGCGCACGGCCCGCATCATCCGCAGCGCATCCTCGCCAAAACGTTCTTTCGGACTGCCCACGCAGCGGATCATTTGGCGCTTTATGTCATCCATCCCGCCAAATTCGTCCACAAGCCCGCCGGTCTCATTGTAAGCCATGGCATTTATCGTAAAGTCCCGGCGTCTCAAATCCTCCAGCAGGTTCGGCGTGAAAATAACCTCGCTCGGATGGCGGCTATCCGCATATTCGCCGTCAATCCGGTAAGTCGTCACCTCAAAGCCTTCCTCCTCCAGCATTACCGTCACCGTGCCGTGTTTGATCCCCGTATCGATGGTTCGCCTGAAAAGCGCTTTGACCTGCCAGGGGGAGGCTGAGGTTGTGATATCCCAGTCGTCCGGCCGCCTTCCCAGAAGGCAGTCACGAACACAGCCGCCTACTGCATATGCTTCGTAGCCGGCCTTCGTGATCGTCTCTATGATGTATTTTACTTTCTCGGGTAATACTATCCTGTTCATGTCTCGTTTTCCGTAAAGCGTCTGGCAAAGCAGGGACGGCGGGCGTTTAGTACGCCCTGCCCCAGTATACCATTTTTTTCGCCGTTCTGCCGCAGTACGCACACCTGTCGGACAGGCATTCCTGCTCAAAAGGCATGCATCTGCTGGTCACTCCCATATTCTCCTTTATCTGCTCCTCGCATTCTCTCTCACCGCACCACATGGCTTTTACAAAACCTGATTTTTCGGAAAAGGCTTTCTCAAACTCCGCCCTGTCCGCAGCCACATAGGTATGCGCCTCAAGATGCTTTCTCGCCTTTGCCAGCATATCTGACTGGATCTGTACAAGCAGCTCTCCCGCCTTTTCCTCCAGCTGATCCAGGGATACCTCAATCTTCTCTCCGTTGTCCCGGCGGCAGATCACGCATTTGCCAGCCTCGATATCCTTAGGCCCGATCTCAACCCGCATGGGAATCCCTCTCATTTCCTGTTCGGAGAATTTCCAGCCAGGGCTCTTGTCCGAATCATCCACTTTTACGCGGAAGTTCCCCAGGCGGTCTCGCAGCGCATAAGCCGTCTCCAGAACGCCCTCCTTCTTCTGCTGAATGGGTATGATCATAATCTGCGTGGGCGCAATCTTAGGCGGCAGCACCAGCCCCGAATCATCCCCGTGAACCATGATCACTGCGCCAATAATCCTGGTGGACATCCCCCAGGAGGTCTGATGGACATGCTTCAACGTATTGTCTTTATCTGTAAACTGTATCCCAAAGGCTTTCGCAAACCCATCACCGAAATTGTGGCTGGTTCCGGACTGCAGCGCCTTGCCGTCGTGCATCAATGCCTCGATGGTATAGGTGGCCTCCGCTCCCGCAAATTTCTCCTTTTCCGTCTTGCGCCCCTTGATCACGGGAATCGCAAGCACTTCCTCACAGAAATCCGCATATACGTTCAGCATCTGCTCCGTTCTCTCCTGGGCCTCCCCGGCCGTGGCATGGGCGGTGTGACCCTCCTGCCAAAGAAATTCCCGGGAGCGCAGGAAGGGTCTGGTCTCCTTCTCCCAGCGCACCACGCTGCACCACTGGTTATAAACTCTTGGCAAATCCCGGTAGGAATGAATGTCACCCTTGTAGAAGTCACAGAAAAGCGTTTCCGACGTTGGCCGCACACACATCCGCTCCTGCAGGGGATTCAAACCGCCATGCGTCACCCACGCCACCTCCGGCGCAAATCCCTCCACATGATCCTTCTCCTTCTCCAGGAGGCTCTCCGGAATAAACATGGGCATATATACGTTCTCCACTCCCACGGCCTTGAACCTTTCGTCCAGCTGTCTCTGAATCCTCTCCCAGATGGCGTATCCCGCAGGCTTGATCACCATGCAGCCCTTTACGTTGGAATAGTCAATCAATTCCGCTTTTTTTACCACATCCGTATACCACTGTGCAAAATCCTCATTCATGGAAGTGATTGCTTCCACTAACTTTTTATCAGCCATTTTCTCCTCTTTTCCGCAGGTTATCCCGTCCCGCTCCTGTGTCTTAGATGAAATACGCATTGTACCCTGATTTTAGGAAAAATTTACGGACTTGTCAACATTCCCCGACGGATTTTTCTCATAACCGCCGTTCCCATTCCCATAAGCAGAAATGCAAACGGCAGGTTCAGCACCTGGGCAAAGCTTACCATATTATGAATCAGGTAGCAGAAGGCGCACACGCCGAAAAGAATGACCTCCGTATTTTTTCTGCCCATTTTGATACAATCACGTATAAAAGAAGCAAAAATACCGATGTAAAATACCAGGCCGAAAACTCCGGTGTTTACAAGGCCCGTAAGTAGCTCGCAGTGGGCATTGCACAGCCTGCTTGCGCCAAAGCATTCTCTGAGCAGGCGCTCTGTTTCCGGAAGGGAATACGCATACTTCGAAAAACAGTCCGGCCCTGCTCCGACCAGCTTATGTACAAGGGGCATTTCCTTCCAGATCACCGCCCCGGCATAAATGGCACACCCTCTTCCGTTTCCCCAATCCGCATTCAGCGAAAACATGCCTTTATCCCGCAGCGACGGAATTCCCCACAGGGTGTTTGCCGCAGACAGCACAAGCCACAGACACGCAAGAAGGCATACGGACAGCGCAAGCCATTTCCTGATCTTCCCGGCCCTTTTTTCCCAGTCCTTTTCTTTCTTCTCCATACGGACCCATCCGTACAGCAGCCCGGCCCCAAGGCAGATCCACAGAGTGAGCGGCGAATCTGTGAAATATCCGCACAAATTATCGGTGTCATAATTGTAGCGGCCCGGAAGAAGCAGGCGCAGGAGCCTGACCAGCTGTGCGCAGGCGCCCCACAGAAAAACCAGCACCGTCCAGTCCAAAATCCGCTCTCTGTTATCTGCCGCCAGAAATAACAAGATCAGAAAAAGCGCCCCAAACCATAAAAACACGCTGCTGCTCCCCTGACAGAACCCTGCCGTAAAGCAGATCAGTACATAGAGACCGTAAAACAACCGCACAGGCAATGCCTGCCCCTTTCCCTGCGCCCGGCTTTTCGGGAACAGAAAGAGGCAGACGCCCACCGGCGCTATGACCGAAAGATAGCCGCAGTACCAGTTGATATTTCCCAGCGTGGACACAAAATCCGGCTGCAGAATTTCGAACCGGATCGGATAAAAAGAAAAACGGTTGAGGACGCCGAGCACAAAGACAGCCCCCGACGCAGCCATGCAGCCGTGCATAATTAATTCTCCGCCCTGCCACATTCTTGAGATCATAAAGTATAATCCGCAGAGAAGAAGCAGCGGGACAGCGCCCATGTACCACCCCTGTGTGCCCCACAGCGCTTCTTCCCTGTAGTCCGTCAGAATATAAGACCAGAATACGGCTACCCCGTAGAGCATCACGCACAGGTCTGTCAGAGATATCTGTTCCCACTCAATAAAGTACGGTCTTCTTTCTCCCTTCCGGTTCCTTACAAAAGCCGCAAAATGCACAGCGGCACAGAGCGCAAGCAGGAAAAAGGCAGCTATGGATACACAGATGAAAAACCGGCTTTTGGCTTCTCCGATATCCACATATCCATCCTGCACATAAAACGGATAAACACAGAAAAGAAGCAGTAAATAGGCGCTTGCAAATAAATGGTCAATTCTTTTTAACATGGCTCTTCCTTTGTCCTGAAAAGATATTTACCGGTCTCGCAGAGAATCACCAGCCCTATGGGGCCTTTGACTATACCAAATATACCAAATAATTTTACCCCTGCAAACACCGAAAACAAAATTCCAACAGGCCAGATCCCCACTCTGCTCCCGATCAGTTTCGGCTCCAGGAATTCCCGAAGCAGGGCGCAGACCGCATACAGGCACACGATAGCTCCTGCCTGAAAATAATTTCTGTCCAGAAGCCTCAGAAAAGCCAGCGGCATCAGCATGATTCCGGTTCCGATAAAGGGAAGCGTGTCCATAAAGCCCGTAACAAGCCCGTATACGATACCTCCCTTTATTTTGAGCACCGCCAGCGTCCCGGAACAGAGCGCACTGATGATAAGCAGAATTGTCACCTGCGCCTTCAAATAGGTTTTCAGATAGAGAATGACGCCGCCTGCAACTTCCCGCACTCCGTGAAATCCCCTGTCCTTTTTCAGCGTCTCCATAATTCTTTCATAGTCCTTTAAAATAAGGAATACGGCAATAATCATTACCACGAAAAAGCTGGCGGCCACCGCCGCATTCCTTGCGTAGGATACCGACTTATTCATAATTGCAGGCAGAATATCGACCTCCATATTCTCCACAAAAATATTAACCTGCTCAAGCACATAAGTCTCCATAGCCTTTGCGTCGATTCCGAAGCTGCTCTCCATGAAATCGCAGCAGTTTCCCAAAAGTCCCCCAAGCTGTGTCCCGCAGCCGGAAAACTGCTCCGCAAGCTCTCCTCCCTTCCGGAAAATCACTCCGCCGATGAGCCACAGCAAAATCAGGATTGCAACCAGCGCCATCAGCAAAATAACTCCTGCAAAAAAAGACTTTTTGACTTTCACAGGGAGTTTTTTCGTAAGCCTGTTCAGAAGGCCCGCAATCAGAAAAGCAAAAATAAAAGGGGAACAGACAGGGCTCAAAAATTTCATAAAGACGTAAACGCCGATCACGGCAGCGGCAAATATTATATATTTTCTTTCCATAAAAAATCACCCACCCGGCTATTTTGAAATACTATAGCTAGTATGGGTAATTTTTAATTTTTTACTGCAAAAACGCCTGAAAAATTTCTTCTCTTGGCGGCTGCTCAAAACAGATCTCTTCTCCCGTGGCCGGATGCCGGAACGCAAGCTTGTATGCGCACAGCGCCACATTTCTAAGGCCGATCTCACGGCTTAACTCTCTGTCGTCCCGGGTACCGTACTTGCTGTCCCCCAAAAGCGGCATATCTGCATGCGCCATCTGGACCCGGATCTGGTGGTGCCTGCCTGTATGCAGGACGATCTCCATAAGAGAGGTTTCCTTCCAGGGCTCCACCGCAACCAGAGTTTTTACAAGCCGGTAATCCAGCACCGCCCTTTTCGCCTCCGGGACGTCTTTTTCCACCACTTTGGTTAAGTTCGTCCTCCCGTCCTTACACAGGTAATCTTCCAGTCTTCCCGCCCCGTGTGACGGACTGCCGTATATAACCGCATAATAATATTTCCGAAACGCACTCTCCGTTATCTGTCTGCCAAGGCGGGACGCCGCCTGCTTCGTCCTGGCAAAAACAAGGATACCGGAAACGGGCTGATCCAGCCTGTGGACAACCCCCAGATACGGTTCGCCCTTCTGTTTGTTTCCGGCTTTTCCCGCCAGATAATTCTTAAGCTCACTCACCATATCCTGCTGCCCCAGCCTCGCTGTCTGCGTGGCAATCCCTGACGGCTTATAGACAACCAGAATATGTTCATCCTCATACACGATATTCTTTTGCACTGAAACGTCACATCCTTTTTACACCTTGAAGCGGTATCCCACACCCCAAATCGTCTCAATATACTGTGGTTTCGCAGAATCGTATTCTATCTTTTCACGTATCTTCTTAATGTGAACCGTCACCGTTGCGATGTCCCCAATGGAATCCATATCCCAGATCTCCCGAAACAGCTCCTCCTTGGTATATACATGGTTCGGATGCTCCGCAAGAAAGGTCAGCAGGTCAAACTCCTTGCCAGTAAACGCCTTTTCCGTCCCGTCAACGGTAACTCTCCTGGCCGTCTTGTCAATACGGACTCCCCTGATCTCAATGATATCGTTACTTTTCTGGCTGGAGCCCACCAGCCTGTCATATCTGGCCATATGCGCCTTCACCCTGGCCACCAGCTCGCTCGGGCTGAACGGCTTGGTCATATAATCATCCGCCCCAAGACCCAGCCCCCGGATTTTGTCGATGTCATCCTTTTTTGCGGATACCATTATAATAGGAATATTCTTTTCTTCCCGTATGTGCCTGCAGATTTCAAAACCGTCCATCCCGGGCAGCATGAGATCAAGGACGATCAGATCATACTCATCCGCGAGCGCCGTCCGCAGCCCCTCATCCCCTGTGTTTCGGATGCTTACCTCAAACCCGCTCAGCTCCAGATAATCCTTTTCCAGATCCGCAATCGCCTCTTCATCCTCAATAATCAATATTCTGCTCATCTTAAGCCTCCTCTTATTTTAATCCTGTGTTTCCTGGTATTTCCGGATCACAAAATGCATACAGGTTCCCTCGCCCTCTCTGCTGGTAGCCCAAATATAGCCCCCATGATCCTCTATGATTTTTTTCACAATGGAGAGGCCGATGCCGCTGCCTCCCTGAGCTGAATTGCGCGATGCGTCCGTACGGAAAAACCGCTCAAAAATATTGGGAAGATCTCTGGCCACAATTCCCTTTCCATTGTCCTCGATCTCCACCCTGACGGAATCAATTTCGTCCAGAATCCGAATATCGATCTCGCCCTTCTCTTTATCCATGTATTTTACACTGTTTCCTATGATATTATTTATGACCCGCTTCATCTGCTCCGGGTCGGCAATAATCAGTGTATCAGGCGATATCAGGCTGGAATAATTCAGCGCTATGTTTTTGGATTCCAGATCCAGCCCCACCTCCTCGATACAATCCCCGAAGTATTCCGATACGTTGATCTTGTGAAAATGGTAAGGGATCCGGTTGGAATCGATTCCCGAGTACACCGTCAGCTCATTGATCAGCCGGTCCATGTCGTTTGCCTTGTTATAAATGGTCTTGATGTATTTGTCTATTTTTTCGGGCGTATCGGCAACACCGTCCATAATGCCCTCCACATAACCCTTGATTGCGGTAATCGGCGTTTTCAGATCATGGGAAATGTTGCTGACCAGCTCCTTATTCTGTTTCTCCGCCAGGATCTTCTCATCTGTGGATTCCTTCAGCCGAAGCCTCATGTCCTCATAATTGCGGTACAGCTCTCCGATCTCTCCGTCCTGCTTGTCGGGAAGCATATATTCGAGATTTCCCTCCGCAATATTCTGCATGGCTTTGTTCAGCTGGTTAATCGGGTCAAAGACGCCCTTCGCAATCCACTGGGTGAGGAACAGGCTGGTAAAAAACAGGATTACCATTATGGAAATCGCCATATCCACGAACAGCTTCCTGGAAATCAGGGGATTGGCTCTTGTTATGACAAAGAAGCTTCCCTGGCTTCCATCCCCGAAATAAAAATCCATCTGACGGACCTGCTTTTTCATGTCGTCATAATATATGCTCTGGGAGATTTCCGAATCGATATTATCCTCCTCAAAATCCGGCAGCCTGTCAAAAATCTGGCTGGAAGCCACTTCATTTCCCGTATAGTACAGCCCGCCGTTCCTCCGGATAATAATATAGGATGATTTGCCCGCTATCCTGTCATTAATACTCTCAAGCACCTCCTCATCCTCCAGGGCGTCGGGATCATCAGCCAGGCGGTCCTTTACTTCAAAGAAAATTTCATCGGACATCACCCTTGACGCCTGCGTGGGATCAATGAGGACATTGTAGTCGCTGTTGCGAAACCCGTATTCCTCCTGTTCCTTCAGGAGATAGTTTCCGATCGCCAGAAAAGCCGTAACCGCCAGTGTAAGCGGCAGTAATATAATGGTAAAGAACGTGATTAAAAGACGAGTTTTAAATTTCATGGCTGAGCTCTCCTCACTAACGCTCATTATGTCACAGGTAATTGCGGGATCTGCATATTCTCACAACCTACTGTTTCGCAATTGCCTAGCTCATTATATCATAGAATCCCGCATATGACTCATAAAAGAACTTTGGAATCTCTAAAAAATTTATAAATTATATTGACTAATCTCTGCAATTTGTTATACTGATATCAGTAATCATTATCACTTTAGGAAAGGAAATACGATGGTTTTAAAGCACAGCAAGCAGAGAGATTCCATTAAAGAATTTCTTATGGGCCGCAAAGACCATCCCACGGCAGCCGTGGTGTACGACAATGTACGCAGGTCTTTTCCCAATATCAGTCTTGGCACTGTTTACCGGAATCTTACCCTATTGGCAGACATTGGAGAAATATCCAGAATTCATGTCGGAGACGGCGTGGATCACTTTGATGCGGACACTTCCCCTCATTATCATTTTATCTGCAGCGAATGCGGCTGCGTCAGAGATCTTGACATGCCGGGGATAGACCTTGACGAGATCGCCTCCCGGAATTTTGACGGCCAGATAGAATGTCATACTGTATATTTTCACGGCAGATGCCGGGATTGCTGCCAGCGCTTCCATTCGGTTAGTACATAATGAATTACTCTTATTCATTATGTCAATAATAAAAATAAAACATGTAAAGGAGATTGATACTATGAAATTTGTATGTCAGGTATGTGGTTATGTTCACGAGGGAGATTCCGTTCCGGAGAAATGCCCGGTCTGCAATGCGCCCTCCGACAAGTTTACCGCTCAGGCTGACGGCAAGACATGGGCCGCAGAGCACGTGGTAGGCGTGGCAAAGGGCGTTTCCGAAGACATCCTTGCAGATCTGAGAGCGAACTTCAACGGTGAGTGCACAGAGGTTGGTATGTATCTTGCCATGGCAAGAGTTGCGCACAGAGAAGGTTATCCCGAGATCGGTTTATACTGGGAGAAGGCCGCATGGGAAGAGGCAGAGCATGCCGCTAAGTTCGCAGAGCTGCTTGGCGAGGTTGTTACAGATTCCACCAAGAAGAATCTGGAGATGAGAGTTGACGCTGAGAACGGGGCAACCGCAGGCAAATTTGATCTTGCAAAGAGAGCCAAGGCGGCAAACCTGGACGCAATCCATGATACCGTTCATGAGATGGCAAGAGATGAGGCAAGACACGGCAAGGCATTCGAGGGCCTGCTTAAGAGATACTTTGGTTAAGATAAAGCAATTTATAGATACGAAAGGAGAACATTGTCATGCAGAAATATTTTTGTAATCCCTGTGGATACACCTATGATCCTGAGAAAGGAGATCCCGAGCATGGAATCGCTCCCGGAACCGCATTCGCAGATCTTCCCGACAACTGGGTATGCCCTCTGTGCGGTGTGAGCAAGGATATGTTCCAGCCCTGCATTAACAATTACAACTAGATTAGGAAGCAGGCGATAAGCCTGCTTCTTTTATATCCTTTTGCGAGGCTCCGCTCAGCATTCTGACGGATTAATCAGAAAGAAGAGGATATTTATCAAAATTTTAGAAGTATTTTATTGACGATATATTCATCTCTTTGCTACAATAAAACAAAGCACAGAAATTCTAACGGAAATTCGTTCTATCATCTCAGTATCTGACCGACATTCCTTTCGGGGATATGTTATCTGTTTTAGAATCCTTGCTTTTATCACCATTTTGAATATAACAGGGCAGGGATAAACAGCTGACCTTTCCTTCCGCCCTGTCAAAGGAGGACAGATGGGAAAGCCCAAAGAGACAAAAGACATTATGGAAAAGGAATTTTTGTCCTTTCCGGATATCGCCGCTGATGTGATTAATGCACTATTGTACCAGGGGCGTAAAGAAACCGAAGCCAAAAGTCTGCTCGCCGGGCCTACGGAGAGTATCTATCAGGGGAGTAAGAAGCTTCGTAACCAATACGAAGATGTGTGTAAATTCGAGGTCACGAATGGAAAAATCAGACTGATGTATCTGATCGCCAATCAGACCAAAACGGATGGCAAGATGCTGCTTCGCAAGGCAGGCTATACAGGAGGAGTATACCGAAGCCAGTATGGGGACCGGACACAGAAGCCCTTTCCCGTCATAGCGTTCGTGCTCTACTGGGGAATTCCCAGATGGAGGGGAAACCGGAACAGCCGAAGATTGTTCCGGCATCAGGAGCTTTCGGAGAAAGCCTGGAGCTATATTGACGAGATGAAGCTTCACGTTTTTGAAATGAGGTATCTGCCGGAGGAGACGAGGAAACTATTTCAGAGCGACATGCGCATCGTGGTGGATTTCCTGGCTGAAGGCGACAGTTACCGCTCCAGCAGGAAGATCACACATAAAGCGGCATTGATCCGGATGATCCGGGTGCTGTCGGGAGACACCGATACGGAGGATGTGGAGCAATGGATGAACCAACAGGGAATCAGGGAGGAGGACGAGATTAAAATGTGTGAATTATTTGACCAGTATGAAAGACGGGGCCTTGCCAGAGGCAGGGAGGAAGGAAGAACCGAAGGAATCGCAGAAGGAGAAGCCAAGGGAGAAGCGCTCTTTGCCAGTCTGGCGCAGTCTCTCATAGACAGCGGCAGAATCGGAGATTTGAAGAAAGCCCTGTCTGACCAGGGCTACCGCAGGCAGCTGTATATAGAAGCCGGACTGTCCTATGCTGCTGTCTGACCGTCTGAAAACCGCCCTTTAAGCAAGGGCGGTTTTAGAGTCGGCCCCGCATCTTAAAGCCTCACCGTATCTCCGTTCTTCACTGCCTTTGTGGATGAGAGCAGTATTTTGCTCTCACTATCAAGCGCACCCTCCACTGCCACCCAGCTCTCGTTACGGTCTTTGATCTTTACATCCACCTCCTCCACATAATACTCCATTCCAAGGATTCCTTCCCGCTCCTTCACCACATAGACCCAGCTTCTTGTTTCCGAAGTATTTACCGCAAGGGGCGGGATACACAGGGGCTGCCGCTCTCCTGTCTCCGAGCGTGTCATAACACCGGACAGTCCCGGCATCCCCGTCCCTTCCGGAAGATTAATATAGAGGTCAAAGCTTCCCGGCATGGTTTCGCTCTCAGCCAGATAGTCCACCTTCAGATCCTTCTCCTTACCGCTCCCCTCCAGCTTCAAGGTCACGGAGTCGTTTAAGCCCACATATTTCTTTTCATCCCTGCCAAGGACTGCCTTGAACTGGCAGGGAACCGAATCGTCTGCCATAAGCAGTACCGCAGTGTCCGCAGTCCTTCCCCCGGCACTTACAAAGATATCCGTGATCAGGCCGCCTCTGCGAGCCGTGACCACGCCCTCCTGTTTTTTGATCTCCTGATATTGGGAGAGATCCTCCTGCCGTCCGGAAAGATCCACCCGCAGGGTGTCAAGTGTGGCATCTTCATTTTCCGGAAGAAGAATATCCTCCACCCTTCTTTCCGCATCCTTTATGGTATTATCCCTGTTCCATCTGGCATCGGCCTCCGCATAGGCTGCGGATTGCAGTTCGTCCCGGAGCTCATCGCTCATTCCTCCGTCCTGCTCGTCGATATCCTCCTCCACCTGGCTGATGCCCTCCGCCGCCCGGCCAACCAGCGTATCCTGATATCTTGCCAGGGCATTATAATCCTCTCTGGCCCGCTCCTCTTCCAGTACTTTTTTTTGCCTGGCAAGTTCCTGATTTTGAAGGATTGTGTCGATCTGCAGCTGCAGCTTATGGATCTCGTCCTGCTTTGCCTCCATGATTTCGTCAAGATCTTCCATATCTATCGTAAAGAGCACATCGCCCTCTTCCACCTTATCGCCCACCTGAACCATAAGATGATCGATCCGCAGACCGCCAAGGCTGGAAACGGGATCTTTGTTCCCCGCTATGACGATCCCTTCCAACTCCACTATGTGCTCGATGTATTTCCGCTCCGCCGCAACCGTACTGACAATGGGAAGCTCGGAGGTGTAGATGCTCTTTGACAATACAGTGCAAAACCACATCAGGATCAAAAACAAAAGAAATCCTGCCAATATTTTTTTCTTTCTCTGCATGTTACTTCTCTCCTATACCTATTCCTTCAGCCCGGAATAAATAATTCCCTGCTCCAGATAATCCTGTCCCAAGACAAATACAAACACCGCCGGGATCAGCGTGATAATAGAGGTGCAAAAGGCGCTGCCTGCCTGCACCCAGGTAATCTCCGGCAGATACAGAGACAAAGGCCACAGTGCCTTGTCGTCCAGAAAGGCCATGGGCTGCTCCATCATATTCCAGTATTCCAGAAAACCCAGCACCATGGCGGATAACAGGCCGCTCTTTCCAAGGGGAAGCCCGATCCTCCGGAATATGGTAAACTCGCCTGCGCCGTCGATTCTTGCGGCCTCAAAAAGCTGCGCCGGTATCGCACGGAACCCTCCGTAGGAGAGAAATACCGGAAAAGTGGAAAAGACCGCCGGAAGGATCACTGCCCCGTGAGTGTTCAACAGTTCCAGCCGGTTCAGCACCAGATAGCTGGAAAGCATCGTAACCTGAAAGGGAAGCAGCATCAGAACCACGTACAACGCAAAAAGCGCCTTGCTGCCCCTTGCCTTATACACCGCAAAGGCCCATGCCGCAGGAACTCCGACCAGGAGCTGACCTGCCAGGATTCCTGCCGTGAGCCTTATGGAATTCCAGAACAGGACAAAAAACTGGGGCGTCAGAAAGAGAAGCTTTCCGTAATTCTCAAAGGTTGGATAGTCCGGCACCAGCTTCCATCTGATAAATTCCGCACTTTCTCCGAATACCGGGGTTAAATACTCCCGCAGCTCCCCGGTTCCCATTACCGAGCCTGTAGCCAGAAGTATAATTGGCAGAATGACAAAAATTGTGGGGATCAAAAGAAGCAGTACGGCAAACGCCGCCTTAATCTGTCTCCATCCCTCTTTTCGATTCTTACTGTTCATATCCTTTCTCAGCCATCCTTTCCCCTCAGTCCTGTCTGTCCCACATTCTCTGCAGGAGCATAATTACCGCAAACAGAAAACCTCCCACGCACACTGCGGCGGCAGCCATCTTGTCAAGGTCAAGGTTCACAAACCAGTTATTGAACAAATGCTGCAGGAGATAAATATCCTGCTGCGGGTAGGAACCGGCCACAAGATAAGCCTCCCTGTAAATCTTAAAGGAATTCAGAAACGAGAGGATCACGATAGTGTAGAGGCTGCCCTTAAGGTTTGGGAGCACGATCCTGAAAAAGCACTGCCTTCCGTTTGCCCCGTCCACTCTCGCCGCCTCCAAAAGCTCTCCTGATATTCCCCAGATCCCGGCCAGCCACAGCACCACCGTATAACCCGTATTTTTCCAGATATAGCTGAAAACCAGAACCCAGAAAGCCGCCCCGGTTCCCAGATAGTCTGTGCGAACCTCCCCCCACAGGCCGGTCCACTCACCGGCCCGTGTCAGGATCAGGTTCAGAAAGCCCTGTCTGTAAAAAAACATCTTCCAGACCACCACCACCGTTGCCGTTGGCATGGCCAGCGGGAACAGATACAGCGACTTGATCACCGCCCCATCCTTTAACCTGCTGATGGGCAGTGCGATCACAAGGCCGATCACCACCAGCAGCGGGATGCAGACAAAGGTAAAGCGGACGGTATTTTTTACGGCCAGAAGAAAGGCAGTATTGGTAAAAATTGTCTGGTAATTCTGCAGACCGCAGAACTGTCCGGTAACCGCCGTGGAAAAGGATCGTTTCAGCACGTCCAGGAAGGGAAGCAGCACAAATACCAGCACGCCTCCGAAGCTGGGAAGAAGAAACAGGAAAAACATTTTCCTGTAGAAAAACATTTTCCTGTAGAAAAACATTTTCCTGTCCTTTTTCCCCCGCCCATATCCGCTGGGTGCCTTGGACGGAAGCTCACTCCGCCATGTAAATCGCCATTTTCTTTTCGATCTCACTGACCGCATCCTCCAAGCTCTGTTCTCCCAGAATATACGCCGCACCCTTCTCATACACGGCATCCTCCAGCACACTGTCTGAAACATAAGCCGTGTCCGCGGATGCGATCCATCCTCTGAGCCTTTCCTTTTGCTCCTCGTTCATCCAGTAGATATCCACCTCTACCACCATGCCGTCCCCATTGCTGGAAGAAATACTGCTATAGGGCACGTCATCCGACTCATAAACTTCCGGATCCGGCATCAGGGATTCCTCGAAGCCCGCTTTGTTTACAGAAAATTCACCGACCACGCTCTCCTTTCCGATCAGCACGTCAAGCAGCTCCAGGGCCTTTTCCGTATATGGCGATGACGCACTGATTCCTGCCAGTGTCTCGGCAATGAAAACCTTTCCTCCCTGTCCGTTGAGGAAGTCGGTTCTGCTCCCCGCAAGATCATCCCGCCGCTCCAGGCTGGTCGCAAAGGCATAACCATAGGCGTATCCCACTGTTCCGAAATCCAGCTTTTTCTCGCCCGCAATGTAGCCGATCTCATCCAGACCGTTGGTAAAGTATGGCGACTCCTCCCAGGTAAAATTATAGTAAGATCTCCATTCCTCGTTCCTCTGACGGTATGATTCAATTTCACTTTCCGCAAGAGTATCCATCTGGGCATCATACACGCGCTTTGCATTTTCCAAAAATTCCGATATCGTCTCCGAATTAATACTGCCGTCCTCATTTTTCCAGGAGGGCGCACAGACCGCGGTCAGAGTCCTCATGATACCCAGCTCCGAGCAGATGTCAAGCAGGTCCGCACCCGGATTGTCCGCCCTGAGCGCCTCCACTGCCTCTGCGATTCCGGAAAGGCCGTCGATCTGTGAAATATATTTTTCCTCCCCCTGCACTACAGGCAGCTGAAACTCACAGGGTATCATAAAGATTTTTCCATCTCTTCGGAATGCGTCCACAAGGTTGGGAAAAAGCTCCTGTTCCCCGGAGAGGCCGTCCAGATGAGCCGCAAGATCGAGAAGCACTCCCTTTTCCATATAAGAATCCACGGGCATGCCGTCCAGAATCATAAGATCCGGCCCTTCTCCTGCCATGATCTGGGTATTCAGCTTTTTCAGGGCATCCTCCCTTGTCACAGAGTCATTTTCCCCCATGCCGATCTCATATTCCACATAGACCTCAGGGTGTGCGCCCTGATAGACATTGATCGCCTTGCGCAGGGTGTCGCTTTCCTCCAGACTGTAAGCCTTTAACCGCTCGCTCGGTACCGTGGGCACATTGGGATCATAGGTATAGCGCGCCAGCCGCCCATCTGTAAAAAATGCGAGAAACTCATTGTTATCAAGCATCGTCATTCCCTGAAGTCCGTAGGCCGGATTATTCAGCGTGCACAGGCTTCCGTCTATAACCTGCTCCACTGCGCTTCCCTCCAGCACGTGTCGGTGCAGTCCCTTTTTCCCCGCAAGGTAAAGGACATTTTCCTCTCCCGGGAAAAAGAACAGGTCAAACCAGCTGCCTCCGTTAGCGTCTCTCTTCGGATAATTTTCACGGATAAAGTCATCCAGAACCTCATCCTCGACGTATTCTCCTTTTTCCATATCATAGATCAGAGGCGTATCATAATTATATCCGTCCAGAATCATCCTGTTTCCCACAAAGCTCACCAGATTGGGATAACCGCTGTCCACCGTGAGGAATTCTCTGCTGCTCCCATCCTCCTTGACCTCGTAAATAGTATTTCCGTGGGTATTTACAAAAATTCTGCCGTCATCCGACATCCACACACCCACCAGATAGTCCTCCGGGAACTCCATCTCCACAGGAATCTCCGTTCCGTCCGGCTTATAGATAAAAAGCTTCGTGTGAAGCGTATAATCGTCCTCCTCGCTTTCCGTACCGTCTTCCTCTTTGGCAGCTTCTTCCTCAGGGTCATTTTCTTCGGGCTCCTCGTCCACATCGCAGACCACGGCAACCGTTCCGTCCCTGCCTATGGCATAATCCATCACGTAATTTTCATTTTCAATCATGGCTGTCCGCCAATTGCTCACATAGGGTTTCCAGGTCTCCCCGTTATCCTCCGAAGCGATAAAATTCTTGTACTTATCAGTTATGATCAGCTTTCCGTCCGCCAGACGGTAGAGGCTGTTATTGTAGGATGCAAATTCTGACAGATCCAGAATCGTCTCCATATAACGTCCCATGGCCGTATCCTTCGTCTCCTGTTCCTTTTGTGCGCCCGTCACCTGGTGTTCTTTGGCGCTTCCCATCTCCTGTTCTTTCTCTCCGCCCTCTCCCACAGCCGCGGCATCTTTCTTTCCGCAGCCGCCAAAGAGCGCAGTCAGCATGGAAAGCAAAAGCAGAACCGCCAGAATCCTTTTTGTCTTCTTTACACACTTTTCTTTTTTCCGAATCATTCTTTTTCCTCCCGCTTAACGAACAAACTCGCTGATAGATACTTTGACCGCATAGAAATCATTCCCCTGATAGCTTCCCATCATATGAAGGGACAGATTCTCTTTTATATCGGAAAAATTTCCGGCCCTTGTCTCGATATCCTCCGGATTGATCCCGGAATTTTTTACCGTCTTATACTCGTACTGTGTATCCGCTGTAAAGATTACATTGATCAGAACCTCACTTTCGCTGCCCGCTGCCGGAGCCCACATGATTTCCTCCCCTCCATCCTGGGATTCCTCTGTAAAGTTCTGGCTGATTACCACACTGTTATCTCCAATGCTGACCACGTTTCCCAGAAGCTCTGTAACCGCCTGTATGGCCGCCGTGTCAGTGCCGCCTTCATTTGTAACGTTTTCATCCCCATTCTGCTCCTCACCGCCGGAGGGAACGTCCATGTCTTCCGTATTTCCCTGAGTCTGTGCGGAAACCGGAATGCTCTGTACCGTCTGCGAGGTGATGTCCTCCTCCCTTTTGTTACTGCAGCCCACCGCCAGAAGCAGCATCAATCCCGCTGCCAGAGTCAAACCTTTTCTTTTCATAATATTTCTCCTTGTCTGATTAAAATTTTCGTCATGGTTATCATAACAGGGTTTTCTCTAAAATATCTCTAAAAAACTCACTTGTGCTTCGCTTCCCGAAATGTCAAAAAGACACGCCCGCGTTCTTCCTTTTGCATTGACGTGATTGGCGGGCATATGATATGATGATGCAGACTTTTCTGACATGTGCAGCAGCGCTAGCGCTGCAAAACAAAGCAAAATGAGTGCGGTCAATGCGGAGGGCAGACATATGGATTATTCAGAGGGACTTTTTGAACAGACAGGAGAAGGAGCTCCAATCAGCGATACCCATGAACAACACAGCGGTATGCGGAGCGTTCAGAATCTGGAGGCCGTCATCAACGAAGGCCTTCGTGTCGCTCTTCTGGAAAAAACTCCGGACGACTCCCTGGACGTGCTGCTGGAGCATTTGGGAAAAGCACTGAACGGAGAGCGGACCTACATATTTGAACAGAATGAATCGGGCTGTGACGACAATACCTACGAGTGGGCGGCCGACGGGGTTCTACCCGAAAAAGAAAACCTGCAGAATCTTCCTCCGGAGGTGTGCGCCAGCTGGTATCGGAATTTCAGAATCGGCAGGCATATTGTCATCGAGAGTCTGGAAAGCATTCGGGAAACGGATCCCCTTCAGTATGAGAATCTGAAACGGCAGGGTATCCATTCCCTTGTGGTGATCCCACTGTATGACGGCAAAAAAATCATTGGCTTTTACGGCGTGGATAATCCTCCCGCAAAGTCGCTTGAATACGCATCAAATATGCTCCAGACGGCGGCATACTTTATTGTATCATCCCTGAAACGGCGCAACCTGTTCCGGGAGCTTCAAAAGCAGAGCTACAACGTGCTTCATGCCCTCAGCGTGGACTATCTGGGCATCTATCAGGTGAACTTCGATACAGGAGAATGCGAGGTCTACCGCAGCAGCGAACAGATGGGTATGGACTGGGCCGCTGATTTTAAGAATGGTTATCAGGCGGTTATGGATCGTTATATTTCCGAGTACGTGATCCCCAGGGATCAGAACCGGCTCCGTGCAGTGACGAAAAAGGACTATGTTCTTGCCGAGCTGCGGACAAAGAAAAAATTCTCTGTGCGTTACCAGGTGAAAGACAGTTCCTCCGGACTAAAGCACCTGGAGTTTCATTTTTCCGCCACGGAGAAGACGGAGAAGGAGCACTGTGCGATTTTTGCGCAGCGCGATGTCAATGCCGTTGTGGAGCAGGAAGAAAAATACAAGCTGGAGGCAAGACAGAGCCTCGAGGACATTCTGGAGGGCGCCAGAACCGGCATATGGACGATTGAACTTGAGGAGGGCTGCCAGCCCAGGATGTTTCCGGACCGGACCATGAGGATTCTTCTGGGCGTGCCGGATCAGATTGAGCCGGAGGAATGCTACCGGCGATGGTTTGAACGTATTGCGCCGGATTATGTGGAGATGGTACAGGAAGCGGTGCGGGAAATAGTGGAAACCGGGCGCGCCGAGGTAATCTATCCCTGGAATCACCCCACGCTTGGAAAAATTTATGTCCGCTGCGGCGGCGTTCCGGACAAAACATTCAAAAAACCGGGAGTCTGCCTGAACGGATACCATCAGGACATCACGGAGACTATGGTGACGAGAAAGCGGCAGGAGCAGTCTATTATGGAACTTCTGGAGCGGGTAAGGCAGGCAAATTCGGCCAAAAGCGAATTTCTTTCTCATATGTCTCATGATCTGCGCACACCTATCAACGGAATTCTGGGAATGCTCACCATCCTGGAAAAAAGCCAGGATGACCCGATGCGGCAGCGGGAGTGCCGGGAGAAAATCCGGGTGTCAACGGAGCATCTCCTCTCCCTGGTAAATGATGTTCTGCAGATAAGCAAGCTGGAAACCGGAAGACCGGCGGCGGTAGAGAAACCCTTTGACCTCCGTGCCACATTGGAAGACTGCGTCACGATTCTTTCCACTCAGGCACAGGAGTGCGGAATCCGTCTGGAGCTGGATGAGACCGGCCTGCAGCATGGCAGAGTGATTGGAAATCCGCTGCACCTAAAGCAGATATTGATGAATGTCATTGACAACGCTCTCAAATATAACCGGCCCCATGGCTCCGTATTTGTACAGGCAAAGGAAACCGCCTTCCAGAACGGAACCGCAAGCTATTGTTTTGTAATCGAGGATACCGGAATCGGTATCGGGGAGGACTTTAAAGAGCACATTTTTGAGCCGTTCGCCCAGGAACATCAAGGCGCAAGAACTAACTATAACGGCGTTGGGCTTGGCATGTCCATCGTCAAGAAGCTGGTAGATCAGATAAAGGGGACCGTTTCGATAGACAGTCAGATCGGAAAGGGGAGCGTAGTCCAAATCACTCTGCCCTTTCGGGTCGATGAGACACGGAGCATCCAGCCTATGGATGAAGATCAGAATGCGCCGGGCAATATTGACGGAATGTGCGTGCTTCTGGCGGAGGATAACGAGATTAACTGCGAAATCGTAGAGTATATTCTCATGGATGCGGGAGCCAGGGTCGTGACCGCCACCAACGGGAAAGCCGCCGTGGATGCGTTCACGGCATCCGATCCGGGAACGTTTGACTGTGTGCTTATGGATTTGATGATGCCGGTCATGAGCGGATATGAGGCGGCGCGGGTGATCCGCAGCCTGGACCGGGCGGATGCGAAAACCGTGCCCATCATAGCACTGTCGGCAAATGCGTTTGAAGAGGATATTGTACTGGCAAAGGATGCCGGGATGAATGAGCATTTGGCAAAGCCGGTGGACATTCGCAAAATGTTCAAGGTCATGAGCCGGCTCAGGTGCTGTTAAGAACAAGGAACGGAGAGTGCTCCCGATCCACAGACAGCACAAATATTAATAACTGTGGAGATGATGAGTATGAAAAATAAGACTTTGCCGCATTCCTTAAAAATCAGCATAGCGGTGATTATTTGTTTAACTGTTTTCGTGTTTTCCTTCCTCGGCATGTCCATTCATAGTATGAGCGAAAACACGATTGAGGATATAGGCACCGCTTATATGGCCGGAATGAATGAGCAGGTGTCTTTACACTTTGAGACGATCATTGAGCTGCGCCTGACAATGGCCGAATCCATAGCGCATATTGCCGCAGGCGATGGAAATTCCAGCTACGGTTCAAAGGAAGAAATAGCATATGGCGCAAAGGCAAGACATTTCTTATGCGCCGCCCTATATTCGACCGATGGTCAAATTGAGATGATTTACGGTGATCCCGTGGATCCCAACCATCCCGAGCCGTTTTTGGAGAGCCTGAGGAACGGAGAGCGCAAGGCGGCCTCCGCTGCCGACAGCAACGGGGATGGCGTGATTTTGTTTGGCGTTCCCTGTGAATATCCCATGTCTGACGGAAGCGACAGCCTTGCCATTGTTGTAGGGCTTTCTACCAAGTATATGGGCGAGGTTCTTTTCCTTGATTCTGACGATTCCCTGATGTATTCTTTTGTTATTCGAAAGGATGGCAGCTACGTTGTCGGGAACGAGGGCGATGTCCACAATAACTATTTTGACAGGCTTTCCAGTATCTTTGATGGCCAAAACGAAGGGGCGGCCCCCTATATTGAACAGTTGACTGCGGCCATGAATGCGGGCGAAGATTATTCCGTCATTCTGCAAAACGGTGGATCGCGCCGTCATCTGTATTGTACCAATCTCCCCTACTGTGAGTGGTACCTGGTAACGGTCCTTCCCTTTGAAGGACTGGATCATGCGATTTCCGGTATGAGCAGTCATTGGCTTATCATCGTCTACGCCTCCTCCTTTGCCGTAATTGCCATGCTCCTCTACATATTCTGCCAGTATTTAAAAATATTCAGAAATCAGGTGTCTGAATTAAAGCTCATGAATACGGAAATGGATGCGGCACGGAAGGCCGCCGAAAAGGCACAGAAGGAAGCGGAACAGGCCAATGCGGCAAAGCAGGATTTCCTCTCCAGCATGAGCCACGATATCCGTACCCCCATGAACGCCATAATCGGAATGACGTCATTAGCATTGGACAATACGGACAATCCGGCACAGGTTCAGGATTATCTGCGCAAAATCGCACTGTCCAGCAAGCATCTGCTTGGACTTATCAATGATGTCCTGGATATATCCAAAATCGAGAGCGGCAAAATGACGCTGAATATTGAGCCGGCATCGCTAAGAGAGGTGATGGACAGCATTGTCAATATTATACAGCCCCAGGTTAAGGCAAAAAATCAATGTTTCACTGTGAATGCCTACGAAATTCTTTCAGAAGATGTATACTGTGACAGTATACGGCTGAATCAGGTATTGATTAACTTATTGGGAAACGCTGTAAAATTCACGCCGGAGAACGGATCCGTCCAAGTGTCCGTGTACCAGGAAGAGCTGCCAAATGACACAGCCCGGGTTCGTACCCATTTTCTTGTGAACGATACGGGAATTGGTATGTCAAAAGAATACCAACAGCAAATATTCGAATCCTTCAGCAGAGAGGATAACACCCGCGTACAGAAAACAGAAGGATCCGGATTGGGAATGGCAATTACCAAATATATTGTAGACGCAATGGACGGTGTCATTTCAGTCCACAGCGAGCAGGGCAAGGGCAGTACGTTTCACGTTGTTCTCGATCTGCAGAAAGGGGCAGAGCGGGAGCCGGATACGGATCTTCCTGCCTGGAACATGCTGATCGTCGATGATGACGAACGGTCATGTATCAGTGCGGTTCGTTCCTTACAATCTCTCGGCATCCGCTCCGAGTGGTGTCCGAGCGCTGAATGTGCGTTGGAGCTGATAGCTGAACGTCATCACCAAAATAACGGCTATGATATCGTTCTTTTGAATTGGAAGCTGCCGGACATGAACGGGATTGAGGCCGCACATGCAATCCGGTCAACTTTCGGGGAAGACAGCCCGGCCTTACTGCTCTCGGCCTGTGATTGGAGCGAGATACAGGGGGAGGCGAAAGAGGCGGGGATTTCCGGATTTGTTTCCAAGCCTCTGTTCAAATCAGCCTTATTTGACGCCCTCAAAACGCTTGCCGGCGCTCCCGGAAAAAACTCCTCCAATACGGAAGGCAGGATCTTGTCGGAGCTTAGCGGGAAGCACATTCTGCTGGCGGAGGATAACGAGCTGAACTGGGAGGTTGCAAGAGAGCTGCTTTCCGTCCTCAAGCTGGAATTGGATTGGGTTGAAAACGGGGAAAAGTGTGTTGCAAAATTCACGGAATCCCCTGTCGGATATTACGACGCAATTCTTATGGACGTGCGAATGCCAGTTATGGATGGCTACGAAGCGACCATGGCCATCCGGGCGCTGGAACGCAAAGATGCGGATATCCCCATTATCGCCATGACTGCCGATGCTTTTTCGGAGGACATTCAGAAGTGCCTGGAATGCGGTATGAACGATCATTTGGCAAAACCGATTGATATTCAGGTTGTCGCCCACAAAATAACAAAATATGTAAAATAATACCTATTCTCAGGAGACTGCGAATCCCGCCGTCTCCTGATCGTCTCTAAACATTCTCCTCTCTCACCGCCTCAATAATCGTATCTCTCCGGATTCTCCCCGCACAGGCAAGGTAGGAGACCGCCACGGCGGCCATGACGGCCAGAATGCTGACAAAGAGCTTGCCCCAGGGAAGCCAGGAAGCCATCTCCCTCCACGATACATCCAGTAATATCATTAAAAGCTGCAGCATGGCAAAGACAGCAGGTAATGCGATCATCACGGGCGTGAGAGCCATGCGGATCGCTTCCAGCGCAAGCATCTTTTCCACTCCCTGATTATCCATTCCAACGCAGCGGAGCATGGCAAATTCCCTGCGGCGTCTCATCATGGAATGGGAGACCGCAGACAGCGTATTTGACACCCCGATCAGTCCCATAAGAAAGCCGATGCAGTTTATCACCATGCCCATGGCCCGCATTCCTGCCGCATTGTTTTTCTTTTCCTGTTCCGTACTGATAACAAAAAAGTCTTCCTCCGCCATTGCGCTCTCACACAGCCGTGTAATCCTGTCCGTCACCGCAAGATCATCCTGCGGCTGCGTCTTCACCTTTAATTCCACGTTGTAATTTCCAGCTCTCTCCTGATCAAGCCCGCTGATCGCAGAATAATAAACGGAAAGGGGCATATACAGATTAACCGTATAGTTATTCCTCTCATCATCCAGAATCGGGTTCTCCTGCGCAACGGCTCCTATTTCCAGGCGGATGGTTTTGTCCGTACTCATGCGGTCCTCCGTCTTTTCCTCAAGAGTCAGCTCCTGCCCCGCGGAAAGCTGCAAATGAGAATAGGACAGATTTGCTTTCTGCTCGTTATTGACCGCATCTGGGTATAAAGGTGCCGCACTGTGCGCCACCGCCCTGATATTGTCGGTGTTGTAATATTCTGCCGGATCTGCGCCCAGTAAACGGCAGAACTCATCAAACTTTTCCTCCTGCAGGCCGTAAAGATACGCACGTATTCTGTACCTTCCATCGCTCTGGGCAATTGCCCATTTATTCAGATCAAGTCCGGCAAAGCCGCCCCTGTCTCTGAACTCCGCCGTCTCCTCCTGGCCGGATACCCAGAGCGCCATTCTGGTCACACAAAAGTAAGCCCCATCCTGCTCCCCTGGAACAGACAGGATATCCGAAAGCAGATCTCTGTCCGCCTCCGCCACATGATCCAGCCTTGCTATGATATTATAATATCTCGCTTTTACATTCCTCTCGCTCAAAAAATCGTTCAGACGCATCAATGTGAAAAAGCCTGTAACCAGCATCAGACACAGCGTAAGGGATGCCACGCCGGCACGAAACGCTTTTCTGTTGGCATAGTGGGCTGCCCCGGCCAGTTCTCCCAGCGTGCCAAACCTGCCGGAAAAAGCGCAAGGCCTGCGCCTCTTTCCTAACTCCGCACCCCCGTTCTCCTGCATCCGTATGGCCTCCAGAGGTGAAAGCCTGGCAATCCTCCATGCGGGAAGTGCGGCGGAAATCAGAACCGTGAGAAGAGAAACCGCTGCGGAAAACAGAGCCACCTGAGGCGGAAACCGCACCGTAACGGGAAAATACAGCAGCTCCCCCGCCAGATCCGAGTAAATTCCCGTCACTGTCTCGGTAAACAGATACCCGATTCCAATACTGAGCAGAACAGGAACCGCAGACAGGACAATTCCTTCCAGCAGGACAGAACCGGCGATCTGCATGGGAGTGGCTCCCACGGACCGGAACATCCCCAGCTGTCTCATTCTCGCCCGTGCTGATACCTGGAAGGCTCCATTTATGATCATCACAAAGCAGCCCATGGCAAGCAGAAGCAGAATTCCATATATAATCGGCACACCCCAGTTCCCTATGGAGAATTCTATTCCGGGAGGAAAAACAAAGTTCAGTGCCAGAAGAATGGTATGGTAGCGGAAATGATTGTCATATTTGCCGTACTCATTCTTCTCCACTCCCACCGCATCGGCAATCTGCGGCATGATCTCATAGGTCTTCCGTACATCCTTCAGTCTGACATAGATGACCAGCTCCTCGTCCCCGCCAAGTGAGCTCCTGTCAAGATATCCCATGGCATAATATCCGGGAATCGAGGTATTGGTTGTCGCATCCAGCTTGCCAACCAGCGTTACCGATACCTCGCCCGTCCGGTCAAAGACCTCCCCCGCCTGCCTGACGCGGGTCTCATCCAAAAGCTCCTCCCCCAGTCTTCTCTCCCCTATGGGCATTGTTATGGTATCTCCCAGATGATATCCGGGATTCCTCTCGAAAAAAGACTTTGACACCACGATCTCCCCGGGGGCTTTGGGCACCCGGCCCTCCAGAACCGCATTCTTTTCCCCCATAAGCTCCCAGTAGTTTTGATCCGCATCCCGCATAAGCAGATAAGGAAGCGCACTCCCCTCCGGCAGCTCCAAACAGAAAAAAGGCCCCTTTACCATGGTTCTGTCCACATAGAGATTATTATCCACAATATCAAGTTTATCCGAAAAGATTTCCCCGCCCAGCTCCGCGTGCCACTGTCCGGATTCATATTCTTCTATTTCGATTCGCCATCCAAGCTCCGTGTAGCCGTAAGTACACAGGGCACACAGCAGTGTGGAGGCCAGAAGCACGGCAGCCATGATAGATAAGGATGTACGCTTATTTTCCTTTATCGTGTTAAGGGTATAGGAAAAAAGTACCTTCATCGCCCCACCTCCCCGCAAATCCCTTCCTTGCAGTTCTCTTCGTTCGGGCGGATCCTCTCATCCGCAATGATTTTGCCATCCTCAATCGTGATAACTCTGTCGGCCTCAACCGCAACCCTCTCGTCATGGGTGATCAGGAGAATGGTCTGCCTGTATTTCTTATTCGAAAGCTTAAGGAGCCCCAGAATCTCATCCGAGTTTCTCCGGTCCAGATTCCCCGTAGGCTCATCTGCCAGCAGAATCGCCGGCCGGTAGATCAGCGCTCTCGCAATCGCAGCCCGCTGCTGCTGCCCTCCCGAAATCTGGCTGGGCAGATGGGTGAGCCGATCCTTCAGCCCCAGCGTCTCCACCAGCTCGTCAAACCGTTTTTCGTCCGGCCTTCGTCCGTCAAGAAGCATGGGCAGAAGAATATTCTGCCTTATGTTAATAGAAGGAATCAGATTATAAAACTGGTAAACAATACCCACCTTGCGCCTTCTGAAAATTGAGCTCTGCTTTTCATCCAGCCCGGCAAGATCCGTCCCTTCGATCCAGACTTTTCCGCCGCTTGGACGGTCCACTCCGCCCAGCATATGGAGCAGCGTGGATTTTCCGGAACCCGAGGATCCGTTAATCGCCACAAATTCACCCTGTCTCACAGACAGATCCACCTGATCCAGCGCTGTTACAAGCGTCTGCCCGCTGCCGTATATTTTCGACAGCTTTTCACATTTTACGATTTCCATTTAACTGCCCTGCCTTTCCGTTCTTTCGCCAAAACCCGCATCGATAATTGCCGCATCCGGCCTTACAGACTATTTGTACCTTAACAGGGCAATGTGACGATCCGGTGACATTCACCTGTTTTTATAAAATTTGATCACAAATCTCCCGCCCCCTTCCCTGCGGTTCTGGGCCCGGATCTCCCCGTTCTGGCTCTCGATCAGGGATCTTGCCAGGGAGAGTCCTATCCCCGCACTGTCTCTTTCGGCCCCCGCCCCCCGGTAAAAGCGTTCAAACAGATGCGGCAGATCCTCAGCCGAAAAGCCCGGTCCCTGATCCTCCACCGTGATCTGTGTATAGATCGGATTGCCGCATATTCCTATGGTGATCACCGACCCCGCAGGCCCGTGCTCGGAAGCATTTTTAAGAATATTCCCCAGAGCCTCCCTGGTCCAGCCCAGATCACAGGACAGGGAGATATCCTCCCATTCAGCCTCCTTTCCCGCAAACTCAATCCGCTGTTCCTTTTTGTCCGCAAGAGGCCGGACGGCCTCCATCGCACACTCCATAAGCTCGCCTGCCGTCACCTCTCTGATCTTAAAGGACAAAACCCCGGCATCCGCCCTCGACAATGTGAGCAGCGCCGCACACAGCTCAGAGAGCCTGTCCGTCTGGCTTTCCATCTTTTGCACCGTCATGCGGACTTCCTCCCCTGTAACCCGGCGCAGCACAAGCTCGCTGAGCACGGAGAGCGAGGTGAGGGGCGTCTTGAACTGGTGGGAGATATCCGCCATATCCCGGGCAAGATTTTCCTTCTCCATCCTCAAGCTTTCCCTGCTCTCCCGCAGCGTCACCACGGTCTTGTATATCTCATCCTCCAGAAGGGAGAGAAAATCCTGCCTTCTTTCCAGGGACATGGAATAATCGCCCTCCTCCACCCCTCTCAGATACTCGGTCAGCTCTCCGACTCTTTTACAGAGCTTTCGCCTCTCCCTGTTTGAAAAGAACAGAAATACTACGGCTCCCGCGCCCCCGGCCAGTCCCCCGCACAAAAGGACCGCCGTATACCTGTCCTGCCCGGACAGCTGTCCGTGGTAGCCGTATTTTCCAAGTATTACTCTTCCCGCCTCCAGATCAAAGCCTTCCGTATCCTTAAGGGCTTTCATGACAAGAGAGCTCTCTTTCGGCATCGCAGAGGCCACGGCGGCCAGCTTGTCATAAAACAGGCTCTCACTCCACTGCAGGCATCCGAAAAAGACTGCCGTGCCAAAAACCGTACAGACCGCAAAAATCCATACGGCCCAAATGATCTGTGTCTTTCTCTCAGTCATCCGCATCCTCCATCTTATATCCTATCCCCCGGACAGTGTGAAGATACTGCCTGGAACCGCTTCCGAGCTTTTTGCGCAGGCGTTTCACCATAACCGTCAGCGTATTGTCATTTACAAATTCACCGTCATTATCCCAAAAATGCGCAAGCAGAACATTCCTGGTCAGCGTTCTCTCCTTATTCTCCATCAGATACTGCAGAAGCCGGAACTCTCCGGCGGTGAGAGAGATCTCCCGTCCGCCTGCGGTGACTATGGTTTTCTGTTTATCCAGCCGGATGTTCCCGCAGGTAAGCGCCTGCGTGCTCCGCACTGCTTTTCCCCGGCGGCGCAGCACTGCCCGGATCCGCGAGATCAGCACCCCTGTCTTGAAGGGCTTGGTCACATAATCATCCGCTCCCATATCCAGCCCCCTGATAATATCTCTCTCCTCCTCTCTTGCCGTAAGAATGATTACGGGCGGCGCCTCTTCCTCTTTTCCCTCTGCATGAAGCCTCTCGAGAAACGCCCATCCCTCCCCGTCAGGCAGTCCCAGATCCAGAAGAATCATACAATATTCTCTGATGTCCTCCCGGAATGCCTCCTGCAGGGATTTCACCGCAGCAGCTCCAAACCCCTCCTCCTTTAGAAGCTCGGAGAGCGCATACAAAATCGTACTGTCATCCTCAATTATCAATATCCGCTCCATATCAATCCCCCCGCATGTCAGTCCCTTCCCTCATCCGGATAATCCACCACCATTTCTCCGATCATGTCCAGATCAATCATGAGCTTTCCGCCAAAGATCCCCACGGGAACCTTACCGTTCAGTCCATAGACCGACGGGTAATCCCCGCTCTCAAGATCATAGACGATCAGCTTCCTCTTATAGGGATCCACGATCCAGTACTCCTTCACACCGGCATTCAGATATTTACCCGGCTTCTTCAGACAGTCCTTGCGCCTGGTGGAAGGGGAGAGCACCTCTGCCAGAAAATCCGGCGCTCCCATGATACCCCATTTCATAATCTTATCCCTGTCGCACAGGACGATCACATCCGGCTGCACCATGGTTCTGTTGTCACAGTCGAGCCGCACATCCACCGGGGACATTAGCGGAATACAGCTTCCTTTATGATCGAGAATAAAGTTTGCAATCTGCCGGTGAATCTCACCTCCGATTCTCTGATGTACAAAGGTGGGCGAACTCATGTCATAGAACACGCCGTCGATCAGCTCCACCCTCTTGTCCTCCGGCAGCGCATAGTAATCCTCCACCGTATAATCCCCCTGCTTCTTGACGGATCCATATGCCGCCTCTTCCTCCCTGACTGAGGAATGCGTACCGCTCTCCCCGTTAAAAAGGCTCTCCAGCGCCTGCAGTGTATCGTAGCGGGGATTTGCCGTCTCCCCGCCGAAAACCTTCTGTACCGTCCCCAGCGGCACCCCGCTCATCTGCGCAATCTGCGTGTAAGAGTAGCCCTTTTCCTTCTTGATCCGTTTCATCTCTTCAATCGTCATATCCCTTCCTCCTCCGTCTCTCTTTACCATATTATACCCAATTTATACCCGTTTTGCAACCGTATATTATCCGTTTACTTTTGTCACCCTGTCACAGCCATGAATGCGGAAGCAGGCTGTCCTAAAACTAAGAAGAGCTTAAGACTTTTTAGAGAATATTTAAAGATTCCAATGGTAAGATAAGCAGATAGTGGTAAAATAAAAGTATCAATGAGGTGACAATGATGAGAATCTTACTTGCGGAAGATGACAGAGCGCTGAACCAGACCCTGGCCTACCAGCTGGAGCATGAAGGATTTATAGTGGATTCCTGCTATGACGGCGAGGAAGCCCTGTTTTACTGTGAGCAGGCCATCCATGACATTATACTTCTCGACAGGATGCTGCCCTGCCTGGAGGGAACCGATATTCTCAAGCAGCTGCGCAAAAAGGGCATTGTTACCCCCATTATTCTGATCACGGCCCTGGGTACCCTCACGGACAAGGTGGAGGGCCTTAATCTGGGAGCGGACGATTATCTGGTAAAGCCCTTTGCCTTTGAGGAGCTTTTAGCCAGAATCCGCTGTGTGGCAAGACGGCCTCATACTCTCACGGGCAGCGATACCCTGTCCGTTGCCGACATTGACTTTCAGCTCGGGGAGGGCATCCTCACGGGTCCTTCCGGCAGCTGCACGCTCTCCAAAAAGGAGGCCGCTCTCTTAGAAGCCTTTCTGCGCTCCGGGGGACAGACGCTGCATAGAAGCACCCTGCTCTTAAAGGTCTGGGGTCCCGACAGCGATGTGGAGGATGGCAATCTCGACAATTACATTCACTTTCTGCGCAGACGTCTCCAGATCTCCGGAAGCCGCCTCAGAATTACGACCGTCCGTGGAATCGGCTACCGCCTGCAGGAGGATTAAGATGTTCCAAAAAGTCCGTTTAAGGCTTACCGCTCTGTGTGCAGGGGCCACTTCCTTTATCACTATTTTTATGTCGCTGCTCTATCTGTTCGTCTCTGAGAACAGTCTTTACGAAAACCAGTTCCGGGCGTTTTGCAACGACATGAACACGATCACCACCAGCCTGGAACAGCAAACCGTTATCTCCATGGAATGGCTCTCCCGGATGGAGGCTCAGGGAAATTATCTCTTTTTTGCCACGGACAACGGAGTTCCCTTTCTCTATAACCAGCTGCCTGCGCAGGAGGAAAGCTCTCTGAGCAGGCAGCTCTTTGAAGAGGCCCTAAAGGGCTGCGAGAGCGCTCCGTCCGTTTCCGTCTCAACGCAGAATATATCCACCGGACAGATCACGACGCATTCGGAGTTCCGGTTTTCCTCTGTTCTCATGGACATGGAGTATTTTGCCGGTATCATCCTTTCCGGAAAGGAAGGTGCGGCTTCCTGCCTTCAGATCATAGTCCTCTCTCCCCTGGACAGCCTTTCCCGCCAGATTCTGGAACAGCGGCTGCACTTTTTTCTCATTGATGCCGCCGCCGTGCTGTTTCTCCTGTTCTTCTCCTGGATTTTAACGGGAAGACTCTTAAAACCCATTATAGAAAATCACAGAAAGCAGGTTCAGTTTGTGGCATCCGCATCCCACGAGCTGCGCACGCCCCTTGCGGTCATCCTATCCTGTGCCGAGTGCTGCAGGAATGCCTCCGACGAGGAGAAAAAGGGATTTCTTTCGGTTATCCAAAAGGAAGGACAGCGCATGTCCTCTCTCATCAACGACCTGCTCACTCTCTCCCAATCCGACAACAGGCTTTTTTCCATCTCACCAAAGCCAACCGAGCTGGACACTCTGTTCATGAATGTCTTTGAAGCTTTCCAGCCTCTTGCAAAGGAAAAGTCCATCACCTTGTCTGTCAGCCTGCCGGAGAGAGCGCTCCCTCTGTGCCTGGCCGATCCTGACCGCATCAGCCAGGTACTCTCCATCCTCCTGCACAATGCGGTCAGCTATACGCCGGAGCACGGGAAGATTGAGCTTCTTCTTACCTATGAAAAGGAGCGTTTCCTGCTCTCCGTCAGGGATAACGGAATCGGCATTTCCGATCAGGATAAGGGGAAAATTTTTGACCGTTTTTTCCGGGCCGAAAAAGCCCGAAGCACCAAAGGGCACTTCGGGCTCGGGCTGTCCATTGCCTATGAAATTGTAAAATCCCACGGAGGCTCGATCCGGGTCTGCGACGCTGCCGGCGGAGGCAGTATTTTCACCGTCGTCCTTCCCGGAAGGTCACATTCTCCCCTCAGTCCCTCTTGAGTATGGCCACGCCGGCCTTAGGGAGCCTCAAACTCTCGCCGGCCTCAAAAGTCCTTCCGCCAAGCAGCTCTGTACCTCCATGCTGCAGGATAATCTCCGTCTCATCCTCCGTATGGTTCAGCAGGAAAAGAAAGCTTCCGTTCTCATTTTCCCTGACTGCGGCCTCCACACCCTCCGGCGTTCTTGCTGCCGGTTCAATGCCAAGCTCTTCGCACAGCTCCCCGAGAAAGCTTCTGTAAAATGCGTCGTCCGAACGGCTCGCCACATAATAAGCCTTTCCTTCTCCCATCCGGTTGCAGGTCAGCACGGGCATGCCCTCGTAAAAATCACTTTCGTAGGAAGCAAGACTCTCGGCCCCCTGCAGATGCAGAAGATCGCAGAGCAATGTGGCCGGATATTTCTTCCCTTTGTAGAAAAAGGAATTTTCCTCTCCCTCCGGAAGGGCATCGGTCTCCTCCACCCAGATTCCCAGAATATCTTTCAGCCTTCCGGGATATCCGCCTGTAACCACCAGATCGTGATCCTCCACATAGCCGCCAAAGAAAGTGGTCAGGAATGTGCCTCCGCTCTTCACAAAGCTGCGTATTCTCTCGTCAAACCCGTCCTTGCACATATAAAGAAGAGGCGCTATCACCAGCCTGTAATCTGATAAATCTGTCTCGGAATCTTTTTCCGCATCAATAATATCCACCGCAATATTCATTTCGTTCAGAGCCTTATAATAGGCCATGACCTCGCCGCAGTAGTTGATCAGCTTGCTCGGGCCTGCGGAATACTCCGCCGCCCACCAGTTGTCCCAGTCAAAGACAATGGCTGCCTTCGCAGGCGTCCTGCCTCCAAGAAGCTCGTTCCCAAGCCTGTCAAGCTCCTCTCCAAGGGCCGCAATCTCCCGGAACACCCTGGTATTTTCCGTTCCCACATGATCGATCACCGCACCGTGATATTTTTCACAGGCCCCAATGCTCCTTCTCATCTGGAAAAACATCACCGTGTCCGCACCGTGGGCCACCGCCTGGTAGCTCCACAGCCGCATCACGCCGGGACGTTTGAGCTTACAGTAAGCATGCCAGTTGCTGACGCTGGGGGTCTGCTCCATGAGCGCAAAGGGCATACCTCCCTTAAGCCCTCTCATGAGATCATGCCGCAGAGACACCTGTGCCGGAACCGCCTGGCTGTCCGGATAGTTGTCCCATGAAATAAAGTCCATGTGCTTTCCCCACTTAAAATAATCCAGCGTCTTGTAGGTTCCCATCAGGTTCGTGGTAACCGGAATATCCGGCGTGTATTTCTTCACCGCCTCTTCCTCCAGCCGGTAGCATGCCAGAATACTGTCAGAGTTAAAGCGATTGTAGTCCAGAGAAATTCCCTGGAAATTGGTGGCCATCCTGCCGTCCCATTCAAACTCCTCCGAACGCAGATCCGGCACCACCACATCCTCGAAATCATACATGGTATGACTCCAGAAGGCCGTGTTCCACACACGATTCAGCTCCTCAATGGTGCCGTACTTTTCTTTCAGCCAGATACGGAAAGCCTTTTCGCAGTTATCGCAGTAGCATTCTCCCCCGTATTCATTGGCGATGTGCCACGCCACGATGTTGTCGTAGTCCCGATAACGCTCCGCAAGCTTCTCCGCAAGTGCCACGGAATACTTCCGATAGGTTGGGCTGTTGGGACAGGAGTTGTGCCGGCTCCCGAATTTCCTCTTCATTCCGGTCCGCTCCACGCGCAGGATATCCGGATGTTTTCTCGCCATCCATGCGGGATGAGCCGCCGTGGAGGTAGCCAGGCATACCTTGATGCCGTTTTTTTTCACCAGCTCCATGATTCTGTCAAGCCGGGAAAAATCGTAGGTATCCTCATCCGGCTGCAGCGCCGCCCAGCTGAACACATTCAGCGTCACCACGTCGATATGGGCCAGCCTGAACAGCCGCATATCCTCCTCCCAGACCTCCTCCGGCCACTGCTCCGGATTGTAGTCCCCTCCGAACAGAATCTTTTGTACCTTGTCGTTTAATATCATGTCTCTTCTCCTTGAATTAATATTATTTCCGTCTGTGCGCTGCCAGAGCCAGAGCGCCAGCGCACAGATGGAATTATTTCTTTCTGCTCTCATCATATTCGGCTACTGCCGCCCATCTCGCCTTCTCCTTTATTACGGAGCTCTCCATATCAAAGGCCAGAATTTTCTCATAGCCAAGGCTTTCCGCCTCTGTGCGCATCCTGCCAAACAGCTCATAAAAGGCATCCTCATTCTCCGCAAAAACCATGTCCCAGGAATATTTCTGTATCACGGCCCGGCACTGCTTGCGAAGGGCCGCCTCCTCGGGAGTTTCCGGCAGCGCCGTATACCCGCAGCCCGGTGCAACGGCCAGTTTATGATTAAGCGTGAGATATTCCATGGTGGTGGACGCTTTCATGTGCTCCCTCCACACTCTGTCCAGCTCTGTCTCCTCCATCATCAAAACCGAATCCCACTGCAGATAATAATAGGGATACCCCTTTTCATCCACCTCGCTTCTTCCCACCGGCATATAATTCAGCTCCGAGATCCCTTCCCTCCAGGTTCCCTGGCCCCACTCCTGCGGCATCTGAGCGTTTCCTTCCAGCATGGCATTCACGCCAAATTCCGTGAGATACGGCCCATTGTCACCATACTCCCAGCTAAGTCCCTTAGGTCCCGCGGTGTCAGCCATGCTGGTCACCCCGTTAGCGCTGATCCCCTCCGGCGAGTACAGCCAGTCGATAAAAGCCGCCATTCTCTCCGGATCCTGTGCCTTTGATCCCACTCCAATGATAACCTTGTGATTTCCCTCCCTGCTGCATCCGTAAGAATAGATCTTCATATCCTCAATGTCCGCCATCATAAAGCCCTTGCCCTGACGCTTGCGGGATATGGTATTGTAATAAGTCTGTGCCACCCACGGCCAGGGAGAATACAGCAACTGGCCATTCTCATATTTCTCTATCAGCGTCTCATAATTCTGAGTGGGCGATTCCGGATCTACCAGCCCCAGCTGATTGGCGTCAAAATACAGCTTCAGCATACGGATATACAGAGAATTCTCATCCAGAATATCCTGATAATCACTGCTGTCATATTTTACAAGCACAAAACCGTTTTCATCGTATCCGTAAAAGCAGCATGGCTGCTTCGCCGCATTCATCAGGTTTGCATCCCAGTCCTTAAAGAAAGAAAAGCCGTAGGTTTTTTCTCCGTTCTCCGCCACTGGCTCCAGCTCCTGCATCCTCTTTAGAACCGGCAGGATGTCTTCCAGTGTCTCCATCCGGGGATACCCCATCTGTTTATACAGATCCCAGCGTATGTAAGGTCCGTAGACGGGCTCCAGGCTTTCCCCCGGAACCGTGGGCGCATTCTCCGATACCTCGGAGGGTATTGCATAAATCCCCTCCGGGCTTATCCCGCCGTTAAGACTTTCAATAGCGATGTCAAACCGCATAATATCCTTATCCCTCAGATAGGGCTCCATATCCAGCACAAGACCGGAGGTCACCATATCCTGCAGTATCTCATTCTGTCCGCTGACAATCAGGATGTCGCCCAGATTCCCCGCCGCGGAACGCGTCTCAAAGAGAGTGTCGCCCCCGCCTGCCACGTTAGGGGCGATAATATTCAGCTCCATGTTAAACTTGTCCTTCACGATCTTCGCAAACCATCCTGACTGAATTCCCTGGTAGTTTGCCAGACAGTCAAACACGTCCACCACGATAAAATCCTCGTAGGGACATGCCTCCTCCTCTTTTCGTCCTCCGCATCCCGAAAGCGCCAGTGCGCATATGAGACTGACCGCCGCCAGCCGCTTTCCTCTCTTCCCCATAACGCCATAATTTCCTTTAACATTGATAACTCTATTATGAGCGATACCAGGGCTTTCGTCAATGTAAAAAGCCGCCCTCAACCGGGAATCAAATTTAAAGCGCCGGAGCCGCAGAGGCGGCGTTTTAAATCGGATTCCCCAGATACCTATACACGGTTATTTATAATACCTGGCCTGCGCATGCCAAAGCTCATAGTAGGTTCCATCCTCATCCAGAACCAGCTCCTCATGATTGCCTCTCTGGATAATCTCACCCTTTTCAAACACGGCAATCTCGTCGCAGAAGCGGCAGGAGGACAGCCTGTGGCTGATGTAAATGGCGGTCTTATCCTCCACGATTTCGTTAAACTTCGAATAAATCTCATACTCCGCCACAGGATCAAGGGCAGCGGTGGGCTCATCCAGTATGATAAAGGGCGCATCCTTGTATAAAGCCCTTGCAAGAGCGATCTTCTGCGCCTCCCCGCCGGAAATCTCCACCCCGCTCTCCTCAAAATCCTTGTAAAGACAGGTTTGGATTCCCTCCGGCATCTTATTCAGAGCCTCCCCGAAGCCGGCTTTTGTAAGGCAGGCCCTGACACGCTCCTCATCAGGCTCCACACTGGCGGCCACATTCTGTCCAAGGCCAAAGGAAAACAGCTTGAAATCCTGAAATACCACGGAGAAAATCCGCAGGTACTCGTCATAATCATACTTTTTGATATTGATCCCGTTGAGAAGGATCTCTCCCTCCGTGGGATCGTACAGTCGGCAGAGCAGCTTGATAAAGGTTGTCTTGCCGCTTCCGTTTCTTCCAACCACGGCAAGCCGTCTTCCCACGTCAAATTTCATATCGACATGCCGCAGGGCATAGGAATCCGATCCGGGATACCGGAAGGACACATCCCGGAACTCGATCTCGTAATCATTGTCCCCGCCCTCACAGAAGGCCCTCTTTTCCACCGGAAGCGATCCCTTTGGAAGAATATCTTCCATATTCAGGTATTCCAGAGTGGAGGACTGCCGGTCCGAGGATACGGCATATTCGTCAAAAATCAAAAAGACATACGCAATGGCCTGCGAAAACCGGTAGATAATACCCGCATATTTTACCACGGAGCCCACGCTCAGGGCACCGGCCGCAGCCCGGACCGCCACGAAAATATACGCAGCCACCTGCAGAAACCCTGCGGAAAAATTACCGACAAAGCCCGCCCCCATATTGTTGGCAACAAGCTTTCCCGTCCATTTTTCCTTGACCCTGACATCACCCTCTATTTTACTGCTTATAAGCGGCTTTGCGCCGTAAATGCGGATGTCCTTTCCGTAATGATAATCCTGATCCTTCCACAGGAAATAGCCCAGATAGCTCTTATCCAGAGTGTCGTCATCCAAAAGCCTGAACAGTTTCTTATGATTCTCCGCATTAAACCATATCTGAAGCATCACCACGGCGCCAAACAGGACAAGAAGCGTTATGACCGACACATCTGCAAAAATACGGCTGTTCAGAAACAGGGGTATCAGCGTTCCCAGCGAAATCAGAGCCGTAATCACGCTTCCCAGAAGCAGGGGAAGCTGCCACACCAGAGAATAAAAGCCGGCTCCCCAGTTGTTGTCATGCTGAATCCTGGTGCGGATGTCACCCACCGCCGGACTGTCCAAAAGAGGATAATCCATGGTGATCGTCTTCATGCTTATCAGGGTATCAAAGGTTTTCCCGCACATGCTGGTGTGAACCTCTCTCCGCTTCTGAAAATAAGCCTGCAGTACGCCGAGCAGGAAGATGGCCGCAACGCAAAGTGCGGAAATCAGAAGGAGCCGCCGGGTCTCTTTCCCGGCCTGCAGTCCGTCCAGAACATAGGCGGACAGAAAGATCCCGACAAAGGGATTCACCGACTTGATCACGGACACGATCAGCGTGTGGAGCAGGAGCCATCTGTCCATCTTCCACAGAAGCTCGAGTGCGATGCCTACCTTTCTCAGTTTACCATTCCTCATTTTCCCCGCCTCCTTCCGCATTCTGGTAATATTTGCTCTGCAGTGCGAACATTTCACTGTAGGCACCGCCTTTCCGTATCAGCTCCTCATGGGTTCCCTCCTCGGCCACCCTGCCTTTATCGAGAAAAGCGATCCTGTGGCAGAACCGGGTGGAGGCCAGCCTGTGGCTGATATAGATTGCGGTCTTATCCGATGCAATCTTGTGGAACTGTTCATAGGTCTGACTCTCCGCAATGGGATCCAGAGCCGCCGTGGGTTCATCCAGAATCAAAATCGGCGCATCCTTGTATAGCGCCCTTGCCATGAGCAGCTTTTGCTGCTGGCCTCCGGAAAGCACCAGCCCCTGCGTAAGCTCCCGGGTCATGGGCGTGTGAATTCCCGCTTCCTTGGCGGCTATCTCTTCCCAGAGCCCCGCCTTCACAAGGCAGTCCCTGACCCGCCCTTCGTCCGTGTCCTTTTCGCTGCACAGGGAGACATTCTCCATAACCGTAAAGGGCGGGATATAGATATCCTGAAACACAACGGAAAACAGCTTCATCCGATCCTCTTTCCGAAATCTTCCGGCTTCCCTGCCGCCGATCAGAATCTGCCCGGAATCCGGCCTGTAAAAACCGCACAGGAGCTTCACGATAGTGGTCTTTCCCGCTCCGTTCACTCCCACCAGGGCCACCTTCTGCCCGGCCTCTATCCTGAGATTCAGATGATCCAGCACAGGCGCTCCATCCGGCTCATAGGAAAAACACACATCACGGAATTCTATGGAATATTCGTTAAGGCTGTCAGGATCCAGAGGAGAGACCGGCTCCGGTTCATCCGTTCCGTCCAGAAAGGCCCGCATGTCATTCATCTGCAGATTCGCCCCGTTCAGCTCGTTCAGGCTGTTCACAATTCGTTCCACAAACCCGGAAAAGGCAGTGATCGCCCCGAAATACAGAGTAAACTCCGAAATGGTGATGATTCCGGATGCCACGCTGTGAATCAGCCAGGCGTAGGCGATCCCGTCCCGCAAAACAAGCACAAATGCATTCACCAAACCGGAGGCAAAATACCGGTTCTGAATCTGGTTCGTAAGCTTTGTGCTTTGTTCAATTAAACTCTCCCGAAGTTGCGCAAACCATCCGCCCGCATGATACAGGCGCATGTCCTTTCCAAACTGGGCGTTGCTTCCCACTCGGATCACATATTCCAGCTTTTTCTCATACTCAGCAGCCTCATCCCGACGGCTGTGCTCATACCCTTGCGCACGGCGTGTGGCAAACAGGCTGATAAGAGACAGCGCCACAAGCACCAGTATCATAACAGGGCTGAGAGATGACATGATACCGGAGTAGATCACAAAGCAAAGCACGCTGACCGCCATGTCAATGGCCGCCACCAGCAGAATTGAGGTGCCGGACCAGTCTCCGCCACGAAGCGTCCCCATGGCCTTCTGATATCTGGCCTGCCCCTCCATGCTCTCCACATTTTTGTAATCACAGCTTAAGGACTGCAGAAACAGCTTTGTCTGATAGTAGCGCCGCATATCGTTGTACAGCATGTACTTTCCCTGTCCCGTCATTCCGGACAGCGCCATGGAAAGAGTCATAATGAGCCCAAAGGTGCCAAGGGTAAAAAAGACCTGCTCCGGATGCGCCCGCTCCAGAACCAGATCCAAAGCGGCCTTTGGAATATAAATGCCAAACACAGGTGAAATCACAGAGAGAACAATCTCTGTAAGGATAAACAAGATCAGTATCGGATGCTCCTGCCGGATGTCCTTCAGCAGGAATAAAATATTCTGAAAAATATTATACTTGGGACGTTCCTTTTGTTTCTTCATCATTTTCCGCCTCCTTTGCCAAAAGCATCATACCACGGGAGGGCTCCTGCGAGCCTTATCTGGCACGAGCTGTCGGAAATATGACGCGAATGGTCAAAGCGGCAGCATGATCTCTGTGGCAAAGACCCCCTCCTCATCCTGCCGGTTCAGATAACCGCCATACTTTTTCACGATGCGGTCAATCCGCACAAGACCGAAGCCATGGCCCTCGCCGTTCTTGGCGGAAGGGTAGTTCCTGCCGGACTTTTTGACAAACCCGCAGGTGGAATTGGTAACGGAAACATACAGCTGATCCTTCAGGATACCGATAAACACACGGACAAAACGCTCCTTTGCATCCTCCTGTTTCATGCAGGCCTCCAGAGCGTTGTCAAGAAGGTTGCCGATAATTACGCACAGATCAATTTCGGATATGCCAAGCGCCGGCGGAACCACCGCCCTGGCACTTATACGGATCTCTTTTGAGCCAAGGAGGGAGAGCTTGGAGTTGAGAATGGCATCCACCATCACATTTCCCGTTTTTAACACCGTGTCAACCGCAGTCAGATCCCGGTTAAGGTTTAAGAGATACTCTCTGGTCCTTTCCCGGTCTCCGTTCAGGGCCAGCAGGGTCTGTATGTGATTGTGATAGTCATGACGCCAGCCCCGCATGGTCTTATAAATATTCTGCACCTCGTCGCAGTGCTTCGTAATCAGATCATTCTGATATTCCGCAATCCGGCGGTCAATCATCCGCCCGAACAGCGCATCCAAAAGCCTCATTGCCATTCTCCTTTAAACCATCTGATAAACGCCTGGTTCACGGCCTGATAGCAGCCCCTGGAGAGCGGTACCTTTTTCCCGTTATCCAGAGTGATCTCCGTCTTTGCGATACGGCGCATTGCGGAAATCCGTACCAGATAGGACCGGTGGGTCCGGATAAAGCTCTCCCCCAGCTCTTTCTCCAGCTGCGAAAAATTCCGCCGGACCTCAAAGGCTCCGTCCCTCATATTGATCCGGCAAAAGTGGGACAGAGCCTCCGCATAGAGGATTTCCCCCACATCCACCCGGACGCTCTCCCCGTCCACGGAGAAGATCAGGGCTTTTTCCGCCTTTTTACAATTTGCCGCCGCACGCGTCAGCACCTTTGCCAGGGTTTCCTCCCCCACCGGCTTTATCAGGTAATGAACCGCCGACACCTCGTACCCCTGCGCAATGAAATCCGGAAAACCGGTGATAAAAACGATCTGCACAGTCCGGTTATCCTGCCGGAGCTTTTTCGCCAGGGAAACGCCGTCCAGATCCCCCATCTCTATATCCAGAAGGAGAAAGTCATATTCCTTGCATTCCGCATAGTGGAATAGAAAATCCTCGGCGGAGCAAAAGCCTCTGATCTGCACGTCCGATCCCGTCTGTAATGCCCAGCGCCTGCAAAGGTCTGTAATGTAATCCCGGTCTGCGGCGGAATCGTCGCAGACCGCTATCCTGTAACCACTGTCCATAGCCGTAGTTCCTTTTATATTCTGGCCTCCATGAGATTGCCCGACGAGTATCTCCGAAGCCCTCTGTAAAACACGAATACGGAGAGAGCGGAAAGTCCGACGGCAAATCCCAGCACGGAAAACAGCTCTCCCGCATCAAAGCTTACCATAATATGCACCGGCTTGTAAACCGCCATCCCCACCGGAATAATATAGTAAATCAGAAATCTCGCCCCGCCCTTAAAGATCCCGTCCGGGTAGGTCGAAAAGCCGATCATGGTGTTTATCACATTATTTCCCAGCATATCCGCCCGCACCAGCCAGAAGGAAAGGCTCCCCATAAGCAGGGCAAAGGCGGTCATGATCACCGCCCCCGTGACGGCAAACAGCAGAAAAAGGAAAAATCTTTTCACGCTGAAGCAGAACACGCAAAGAAGTGCCACGCCATACAGAAAGTCACCGATCGAAGACGTGCTGGTCGCCGAGGTCATCACACCAAGGAGCACATTCTTGGGCTGTACCAGATAGGAATCCAGCTTTCCGTTTATGATCAGATCGGAGAGGGAAAACACTCTGGCAAACAGGATATGAGAAAGCCCGAAGCTGCTGGCAGTCAGTCCCCACAGGAGCATCATCTCCCTCATGGTGTAGCCCCCGATGTCCTCCCGGAGCCGGAACAGAATCACCCACTGCACGATAAAGGTGGCATTGTTCAGCATCATAAAGAGTATATTCGTCAGAAACGTGACCTTGTTGAGCATCTCCCTCATAATATTGTATTTCACCGAGAGGACGCACACCCGCACCTGATTTTTAACCGCCGTTAACATAGAGCCTTTTGACCCCCTTTCCATAAATAAAAAACATCAGCGCACAGCCTGCCGCCAGATAAAAGAGCTGCGCGACAAGAATCTCCACCCATTTCTCCACACTGAAATCCACAATCAGCTTTGCCGGCCCGTAGCATACCGTATAGACGGGCGTGAGCCTGAACAGAGGCTGCAGCGCTTTGGGAAAAATCTCTACGGGAAACAGGGTTCCCACCACCAGAAGCAGCTTGTCATAGAGCCACTGAAACGGATTGGAATCCTCGATCCAGAAGGAGAAAAAACTGATGCTCAGCTTAAATACCGCATGGATGGTAATTCCCAGCACCACGCTTGGTATGACTGCGAGAAACGTCAAAATCCCGAATCCCGGCAGGCCTCCCACCAGCACGAGGCCGGTCACGGCCGAAAGCAGGGCATACATGGGCAGCCGCACGCTCCACTCCCCAGTATATCTGGAAAGAAGATAGAGGGCGTAGTGATAGGGCTTATTGATCTGATAGGCGATATTCCCGCCGCGGATATCCATTGCCGCCTGTCCGGATACCGCTGCGGCTCTGGTGCCGAACCAAAGCATCTCCGTTATCATCACATACCAGATCATCTGCTCCCTGGTATAGCCCGCGATCAGCTGCCCGGGATCCGAATACACATAGTTCCAGAGCTGGGTAAAAATGAAGATAAAGACAAAATAGCTCACAAAGCCCATGGCCGCATTTGCCGCATACTGCAGATTTTCCATAAGCACCGACCGGTAGATCACCGCATATTTCTTCATACCGCCTCTCCTCTCCCCTGGGACTTATAAATCTCCATGATAATATCCTCCAACGGCGTATCGGAAACATTGTATTTCAGGTGCTCCATGGAATCGTCCAGCACTACCTTCCCGGAATTGATGATGATAATGCGTCTGCAGAGCTTTTCAATATCCCCTGTATCATGGCTGGTAAGAAAAATCGTGGTGTTAAGCTCCGTGTTCATCCGCTTTATCAGCGTGCGGATGTTTTCCTTTACCACCGGATCCAGTCCTATGGTGGGCTCATCCAGAAAAAGCACTCTCGGCCTGTGGATCAGGGAGGCCGCAATCTCGCACCGGATGCGCTGGCCCAGGGAGAGGTTCCGCACCGGCGTATTGATAAAGGCTCCAAGCTCGAAAAGCTCCGCAATCTCCCTGATCCGTTTTTCTCCCTCATCATCCGGGATATCATAGATCGCACCGAAAAACTTGAGATTATCATAGGGTGTCAGGTGAGTCCAGAGCTGTTCCTTCTGCCCGAACACGGTTCCGATCTCATAGGCGAGCCGCCTTCTCTTTTTTACCGGATCAATCCCGAGCACCTCCACCTTCCCGCCGTCCGGATAGAGAATTCCCGTCATCATTTTGATCGTGGTGCTCTTCCCCGCCCCGTTAGGCCCGATGAAGGCAAGGATTTCTCCCTCCTGAACGGAAAACGTGACATCGTCCACCGCCCTGATTTTCTCCATATGAGGATGGAAAACAGCCTTAAGGCTTCCTCTCATCCCCTTTTCCTTTCGTTTCACCTGAAAGGTCTTTGATAACCCTTCCACTCTGATCGCTTCCAACCTTTTCTCCTCCTCTCCAATTTGCGCAGGCCTGTAACTTTGCTGCCCCGGATGTTTCCACGTGCATCCATGCGCATAAGGTTTTTGTTTCACAGGAAAAGCATATTCTCTATCACTTCGCAGCGACAAGGTCTATCCTATGAAACAAAAAAGGAACCGCCTGTTACATACACCATTGTGCATATAGCATGCGGTTCCTGTTTGATCCTGATCACCGCATAGCCAAATAAGACTTTCCGTCTTACGGCCATGCCGGTTCAGTTGTTTGCAACTGTTATCAGGCTGTGACCGTAATGTGAAAAATCTGCTGCACGACCATAATCAGAATAAAAAGAACACTGTTTTTAATCGAATACATACATTTTCTCCTGCATTACTGAAAATTTTACATAGAATATCACAGTTGTCTGAAAAAAGCAAGAGGGTTTTTATTCCTTCTTTGTCCCTTCATTGACATTTGGGCGCCCCGCCGTTAAAATAAACCTATGAAAACAGTATTGATTGCAGATGATGAACAGAATATCAGAGAAGGCCTGAAATGCATTATAGACTGGAAGGCCTTGGGCTTTGAAATCCGCGGGGAAGCCGCAAACGGCGAGGAGGCCCTGCAGTTTATTCTGAAGGAAAATCCAAGCCTGGTGCTTCTGGATATCCGTATGCCCAGGCTTTACGGTACTGATATTGTGCGCATTGCCAGAGAAAAGGGCTACCGCGGAAGGTTCATAATACTGAGCGGTTACTCGGACTTTGCCTATGCCCAGACAGCGATCCGCTATGGCGTGGACTTTTATCTGACCAAGCCCATTGACGAGGACGAGCTTCTCTCCTCCCTTCAGAAGATCATTGATATACTGGAAAGGGAGCGGTCCCGGTCCGATAATTTCCAGCTGATGAGAAAAAAAGCGAAAAACGTGATCCTTCACGAGATCGTGACCGGTTTCTATACTCCCTCCGAGGATCCGGCTTTTTCGCAGGAGGATTTGCGGGAAATGAATCTGGAGGCTGACACTTATCAGGTCGTGATCTTTGAAAAATTCGGTCAGAATCCGGAAGATGCCTCCTATAGCTTTGCGGACCTGCTTAAGGTGGCCAATAAGGGGAATCACACCTTTGAACACTTCGAGGAGGAAGGAAACGAGGTCATTCTTCTCAAAGGCAGCTTTGCCCTTTCAAAATTTCAGGATTTCCTTGATCACTACGAGAAGCGCAGACTTCAGGAGGGAAGCCCTCTGGACTCCCTGTTTCTGGCATATGGAAGGCCCGTGTCCGGTCTGGATGAAATTCACTTATCCTACGAAGAGGCCTCCACCCTGCGCAGGCGCCGCTTTTTCTGTACACAGGGACAGCACACCCTGGGCTATGACGAGCTTCCCAACATGAATCGTCCAAGTCAGGAGATCAGCGATCAGAAGCTGGAAGAATACTGCAATCTGCTGACAGATTATCTGCTTTCTTTTAACCGGAAGAAAGTGGCTGAGACGCTTTTTAATCTGGAAGAATATTTATATGATGTGAAAAATACGATCGATGCCGTCAAGCTTTTTCTCACGGATCTCTATCTGCGGGTGAAGGAAAAGGTCACACATACCTACAGCAATGTGTCGATTCCCTTTCCCACCAACACACAGGCGATTGACCGGCTGGACAGCTGCCATTATCTCTATGAAATGATACTGCTAATATCCGAGCAGAGTGAGATGATTATGAATGCCACGGGGAACTCGTCCCGGGATTCCGTGCTCGACGATATTCTCTATTACATAGATCATAATTATCAGAATAATATCAAACTGGAGAGCATCGCCCCTCTTTTCGGGTATAACAGCGCCTACCTTGGAAAGATTTTCAATAAGGCCATTGGTGAAAGCTTTAACTCCTACATTGACCACCGCCGCATTGAGCATTCCAAGGAGCTTCTTTCTGAAAACCGCTTCAAGGTCTACGAAATCGCAGAGCAGGTGGGCTACAAAAATGTGGATTATTTCCACAAAAAGTTCAAGAAATATGTGGGCATGAGCCCTGCTGAATATCGTAAAAATATTACCGGCCCCCCCCACGCACGCATCTGAGCTGATTATCCCGTCGCTCTACAGATTCCTGATGAAGTTTCCGGCCAGAGCGATCCAGGCAGTGACCCGGGGCTGTATTTCTTTGCCCTCCTCCATTGAAGTAAGCTCGTTTCCAAGCGCCAGACCATGCCCTCCTGACGGAAAGAGATGAAATTCCACCGGTATCTTCTCCCGGCGCAGCGCCTGAACAAAGAGAAGGGAATTCTCCACAGGGACAGCTCCGTCCTCAAAGGTATGCCATAAAAAGGTTTTTGGCGTGTCCTTATTTACCTGATATTCCAGGGACAGCTCCCGGGCAAGCTCTTCATTACGGTCTCCCAGAAGCATTTCAAAGGAACCCCTGTGGGCAAACTCCCCGGAGGTGATAACAGGATAGCTCAAAATCAGTCCATTCGGGCGCAGTTTTTCCGCATCATCTCCCGCTTCCTTTGCAAACAGTTCTTTTTTCCAGAAGCAGCCAAAGGATGCGGCCAGATGTCCCCCCGCAGAGGATCCCTGAATAAATAATCCGTCCTTTCTGATATGCCATTCCTGCGCTCTGTCACGCAGCAGAGCCACGGCCTTCGCAAGCTCTAAAAGCTGCGTGGGATAAACTGCCGGCGAGACCGAGTAGTTCAGTACCGCCGCATGAAAACCCATTGCCATAAACTGCAGGGCAAGAGGTTCCCCCTCCCGCACAGACACGTGATTGTAACCTCCTCCGGGACATATGAGCACGATTGGTCTTTCCCGGATTAACAGTCCTTCCGGCGTATCCAGCAGATAAGTGGTAAGCGTTGGCGCACCCATACTGCCCTGTACTGTCATGTCAAATATCTTGTTAATCATTTCCTGATCCTCCCGTTAAATTCTGGCTCTTTCTACTTATTTTATCATCAGAGAAATTATTTGGCCATAACATTATTTCGTTTATTCAGATTGACAAAACAGGGCAAAACTGTTAAAATATAATTACTGAGTATCACATTTCAAAATATGGCTGTATAACCATATCGGTATTCATTTTATGTGCATCGCACATTCCGGCAGTTTCTGCCACAGTTTTACTCATTCACAATATTGGCAGGAGCAGTCCGGAGCCCGGTTCCATAATGTGTCCTGCCGACGCAAAGGAGGATATTTTATGGATTTTAAGAAAACAAAGAACTTTTTAACACGCTATGTATTAGGCCGAATTCACAGGCAGTATAAGGACAGGCTTTTCCGTTTCCTTTTTGCCAAGGACAGAGAGGCCCTGCTCCAGATATACAATGCTCTGAATGAATCAGACTACCCGGATTCGTCACAGCTTAAAATTGTCACAATTGAAAATGCGGTCTATGTGGAGATGAAAAACGATCTGGCCTTTGTGGTCACCGGTGTCCTCAATATGTATGAACACCAGAGCACCTATAATCCCAACATGCCCGTGCGGTTTCTGATGTACCTTGCCCAGGAATATCACAAGGTCGTGGAACAGGCGGAGGAAAGTCTCTATTCTTCCAGGCTGATCGCACTCCCCACCCCCCAATGCATTGTTTTTTACAATGGAACGGAAAACGTGCCGGAAGAAAAAATACTGCGTCTTTCTGACGCATTCGAAAACAAAAAGATAAAACCCGGGGTCGAGCTGGAAGTAAGGATGCTGAATATCAACTACGGCCATAACACGGAACTGATGAAGCATTGCCGGCTTTTGAAGGAATACGCTGAATTTGTGGAAATTTCCAGAAGATATGCGTCACAGACCGGCAATACAAAGACGGCCCTGAATGCTGCCATTGACTATTGTATTGATAATAACATACTGGGCAGGCAGCTGAAACTATATCGTGCGGAGGTATTAGACATTATGCTGGGACATTTTGATCGAAAAAAATATGAAAGGTCTCTGAAAAGAGAAGCGCAGGAAAGCGGATACCGGGAAGGATACGAAGCCGGAAAGGAGCTGGGAACCGAGCACGGCATCCAACAGGGCATCCAGCAGGGCATCCAGCAGGGCATCCAGCAGGGCATCGAAGCCCTGATTCTGGACAATCTGGAGGAAAACGTTGATGATGGAAAAATCCGGTCGAAGCTGCAGAAACGCTTTCATCTGACGGAAATGCAGGCACAGGCTTATCTGGATAAATGCAGGGAATCCCCGCATTCCCCTTCCTCGTAAAAGGAGAAATTCCGGTGAAAACCTGTATAAATTGCGTGCCGCAGCCTGTACTATTTTTGCAGCCTCTTCCGGGCCAGCAATACGGCCCCGGCTTTTGGAGTTAATGAATGCAACGAGGAAGTCTATCGCCTGTTTTGATTCCTGCGAGCAATGAGCCAAGCGGCTGCGAAGCAGACATTTGGCGAATGCCGCAAGGGTCACATACCCCGCTGCTCTGCAGCGCTGCAAGCTTGATGCCCCGTTGCTTGCAGCGGGGTTGTTGACTGGCCATAAACTTATTATACAAGGAGATTTTCCAATGGAGATCTACAAGCGGATCGGAATCGTGTGTAACTGCATTCCCTGGGGACAGGTGGCAACCTATGGGCAGATCGCTCTTCTATGTGAAAAGCCCGGAAATTCCCGGCAGGTGGGTTATGCCTTAAAACACGGCCTTGCCGGAGAGGTTCCCGCCCATCGGGTTGTAAACGCAAGGGGATTATTGAGCGGAGCCGCCTGCTTTGAAACCTTTGATATGCAAAAGCTTCTTCTGGAAGAGGAAGGAATCACTGTTACATGGACCGCAGAGGGATGGCAAGTGGATCTCAAACAGTTTGGATGGAAAAATACCATGGATCATGTTCTCTGGCTTCAAAGGCAGTTTTGTGCAAAGTCAGAGCCATAGAAAAGCCAGTCCATTGGTCAGGCTGGCTCTTCTTTCTTTTCTGTCACAGTCCCGGGCTCAGCTTCGATCTTTTGGAAGATCCTCTTACTGAAAGCCGCCACCGTGAAAATCATAAAGGCTGGTCCTATCAGAATCCCGAAAAAGATCATGGTAGCATTAAACTGAAAAATCAAAAACTCAAATACCAGAAGAAAAACGATCAGCAATGTGCGTCCGAAATATCTTCTGGCTATCTCAAAGGAATTCTGGATGGTCTTTACCAGCGTGTTCTCATACCGGGCCGTCAGCGGATAAGCATAAATCAGCGACAGGACTATGATAAAGCAGGACACGATTCCAATGATCAGGAACAGGATCGGATTTCCCTCGATGGCGTTAAAAAACTGAAAATCAAGATACACCGCATAAGCGGCAATCACCGTGATTACCCAAAGCACAGTGCCTTTCTTCCAATTTTCCCGAAAAGCCCTGACAAAGCTCCTGCCGATATATCCCTCCTCATCATCCGCCATTTTCAGCGCCACCGACATGGCGGCAACGGTTGCTGCCCCTATGGTAACGATGGGAATGCTGAACAGAAGCCACATAAAATTCAGCTTCAGCATATCCATAAATCGGCTCAAAAAACGATATAAGGGGCTCTCAACACTGAAAAACTTCATAAACTGATCCTTTCTTAGCAGGTCAGGGGCTGCCCCTTTGGCAGCCCTCGCCCGTTCCTTTTTACCTCTGCCCGTTCCTTTTTACCTCTGACCGATTCTGCAGTCGTTGCTTTGCTTACTTCACAGCATCCTCTGCAGCCGCTCTCAGCTTCGCCTCGTTCTCCTGGAACTCCACGCACTGATCATAACCGTATTCGTTTGCCTGGGAAATCATGTCTGCCACGATCTGATCAAACTCAGCGTCCGTGGATGCATAGATTGCCTTCCAGGAATTGTCCTTGATGCAGGTTGCAACCTGATTCCACACAACCTGCAGCTCATCGGACCTTACACCGCCTGAATAAGTCGTGCCGGGAGCCAGAATATAGTCAGTCTGTCCCATACGCTCGTCAGGAGTCGCACAGCCTGTGACCTCTCTCCAGTCAGCCTCAATCTCAGAATTAGGTTCCGCCGTAAAGCTCGCCCACTTTCTGTAATTGTAGGTCTCACCATTGGAATCCGGATTTGCCGCATCAATAGCCCACGTGGAGTTGTTCATCTTGAAATTACCGTCCTCAAAGGTTCCCGAATAGCCTTCTGCCATCTCTGTCTTGGGATCCAGCTTAGCGGCACGTCCAAGCTCCGTGAAATATGTTTTACCGTCATCACCATAGTACCAGCACACATCCTTCGGGCCATACTCTGCCACCATACGTCCTTCCGGTGTTGCAAGCCAGTCCAGAATCGCCATACAAAGCTCAGGATACTCTGACTTGGCGCCGATGGACCAGATTCTGTTTCCGCCGTACACGTTCTGTCCGTAAATAATTGGTTTTGCCTCTGTGGGAGGGCAGGGATACATAGCCTTTCCTTCCGCCGCATGTGCGTCCGAATTGTACATAGCCGATCCTAAGAAGTTAAAGATGTTCAGGAACGCCGCACCATTCTGATAATCCTCCACCATACCGTCATACTTCTGCGTCTGTGAGTCGGGATCCAGAAGTCCTCTCTGATACAGCGTGTTGTAGAATTTCAGCGCTTCAATATAAGGTCCGTTCTCCTCCAGGCAGGGATGATAAGTCTGGGTGGACGGATCATACAGTCCGAATCCGAACTCATCATATCCATAGTAAGCCTGTGCAAGAGATTTTACATACATAACCATGTCGCCGTCCCAGTCATTAAAAAGAGAAACTCCATAAGTGGTCTTGCCATTGTCATCCGTAGGGCAGATCTCCTTCATGTCTTCCAGAACTTCCACCATGTCATCCAGCGTCTTGATCTCGGGATATCCCAGCTCTTTGTAGAGATCCCAGCGAAGATCCCAGGTATACATAGCATCCTGACGGGCCTTGGGATCCACTGCCACGTCAAAGCCAAATCCGTAGGTCACGCCGCCGGAAAGATTCGTATTCTTCTCAATCGCATAAGGCATGTGCTCTTTGATATAAGGACCGTACTCCGTAAGAAGATCATCTTCGTTCCAGTCATACAGCATGCCCTTTTCTACCGCCTGCATGTACTCGTCTCCGTCATTGCCCCAGATTACAAGATCGCCGAGATTTCCGGATTCCATACGCGTCTCATAGACCCCGTCCGGATCCGGAATGATATTCAGTTTTACATTGAATTTTTCCAGCATGATCTGACCGAACCATCCGATCTGCTCTCCGGAATAGTTTGCCAGCTGGTCAAACACGTCCAGGGTCACTGTCTCCCCGGGAATGATTTCCGCCAGTAATTCCTCATAATCTTCCGCATCCAGGTCTTCCGCCTCATCCGATGCGTCCTGTTCACCTTCCGCAGTCTCTGCGTCAGCCACGTCCTCTTCATCCTCAGCATCGTCCACATCATCTGCGTCGTCTTCCGCAGCCGTGTCAGCCGGTGCCGGCGTACCGCCGCCTCCGCATGCCATCAGGGAAATCGTCATGGCAGATGCCAGAAGCAGTGCAACAATCTTTTTTGCCTTCATACTTTTTCTTCCTCCTTTTTTTGTGTTATGAATAGCCGTATGCATGACTACGCACACATGGACACCGCATGCATACGGCGAAACACCGTTATTGATATTTTGTTTTATCCCTTTACGGCTCCCAGCATGATCCCTTCCTCAAAGTATCTCTGCATGAAAGGGTAAACCAGCAGAATCGGGATTACCGTTACCATGGAAATGGTATACTTGATGATCTTTCCGCTGAGCGCCGACTGGATTGCCGCTTCGCTCACCGCCCCTCCGGACTGCATCAGGGACTTCAGGTTGGATGCCTGATTCAGATAAATGTACAGTCTGTGCTGCAGTGTGTACAGGTTCGGTGCGGACTGCATGTAGATCAGGGAATCCGTAAAGGAGTTCCAGTGTCCTACCGCACCGAAAATGGCGATGGTTGCAAGAATCGGCTTGCACAGAGGCCAGATAATCTTGCGGAATATAGTCATGTGGCTGGCCCCGTCTATGGAAGCGCTCTCCTCCAGATCCGACGGAATGGATTCGATATACGTCTTTACCAGAATAATATTGTAAGGCGCCACAATACCGGGAATGATGTATACCCAGAAGCTGTTGGTCAGACCCAGCATCTGCATGTTCAAAAACACGGGAATGATACCTGCGTTAAAGTACATGGTGACCACGAGGAACCGATACCAGAATTTTCTCCCCCACATCTCCTGTTTGGTCACAAGATAACCCACCAGGGCGGAGGCCATTACCATAAGGGCCGTTCCCAGGATCGTCCTTGTCACGGATACCAGAAAGGAGGTTGACAGATCTCCCACGTTCAGAAGCGCCAGGTAATTTCCAAGGTGGATTCCCCTGGGTATGAAGTTGATGGTACCCTTCAGAACCATGTCATTATTACTGATGGTGTTGATAAACAGGTAATAAAAGGGGAAGATACACGCAATGGTAAATAAAGTAAATACCAGGTAATTGAGCACTTCAAACAGGATATCGCCCGGGCTCATCGCATATTTGCGCTTATGTGTCTTTTTGTAAAGCTTTTCCGCTTTTGCGTCTGCTTTTTCCTGTGCCGTCTTTGCCATACTTCCACCTCCCTATATAATACTCTCGCCCCGGAGCAGCTTGGAAACCCCGTTAGCGCCAAACAGCAAAACAACACTGATTATCGACTTCAGCATACTGACCACCGTGGTGAGAGGGATGGATCCCTTTCCGATACCCAGCTCGTAAACGTATAAGTCAAGAACCAGAATGGAATTGGCGTTCGTTGCGTTCTTAAATACCAGATACTGATCCATTCCATTGCTCAGGATATTTGCCACCGCCATGAGGAAGAGCACGAAAAAGGTGGGAATCAGACTGGGAACCGTGATGTTCCACATCTTCTGGAATCTTCCCGCCCCGTCTACCGTGGCCGCCTCATAGAGCTGCTGGTCAATACCGGAGATAGCGGAAATGTAAATAATCGCACTCCATCCCACTCCCTTCCAGGTTCCCCACAGCCACATCTTAAACCAGGTGTGAGAACCGTCCATAAGGAGATTCTGTCCCTCCTGCCAGATGCCCAGATTCACTAAAAGGCTGCTGACAAAACCGTCCGTGGAAAAAATACAGAATGCAATGGCATACACCAGAACCCAGCTGATAAAGTTGGGAACCGTAGTGAAGGTCTGCACGAATCTCCTGAATTTTATATTCTTCATCTCGCACAGAAAGATGGCAAACGCCATGGGAAGCCAGCTGGTGGCAAGCCCGATAAAACTCATTCCGAGAGTGTTCTTCAAAACGTTTACAATATCTCTCACCGTGGCAGGATTTTTCACCAGTTCAGTAAACCACTTGAAGCCCACAAATTTATCCATGGTCAGCGTATCGCCAACCTTGTAATCGAAGAACGCATATCTCCAGCCCCACAAGGGCAGATAGGAGAATACCGCCACCAGCGCGATAAACGGCAGAAACATGAGAAACAGTCTGAATTTGGTCTCCATCTCAAACTTTTCCTCCGATTTGCTCTTTGCCATCATCACGATCTGGATAACAGTAGCCGCCAGAATCAGGGCAAATACCGCCGCAACCAGCCAGAAGCAGCCGGGGAACATGGGTTCCACTCTCTTGGGCTTCGAGGTCGCCGCCACCTGTCCATAGGCCGTATAAATCCCCGCCATGCCCGCCAGCTCCACGATGCTGCCGACAAGAGAGATCAGATTTCCGAGTTTTTTAAATTTGATGTTTCCAAGGGACATGCATCCGCTTGCCGCATTTGCCGCAATTCCGAGGCATACCGCCAGGGACGACGCATAAAGAATCTGGATGGAGGACTTTGCCACCCACCCTTTCCTGAAGGCACGGCCGAAATCTGCCGTCAAGGTCGAGTAAGCCACACCGGATGTAAAGAGGGACAGATTCTTATTGATCAGTCCGCAGATTCTTGACGGATTTAGCGCCGGGACAAACAGGAATACCACGGAAAGAAGGACCGCTATTCTGATAAAGTAATAGACTCTGTCAGATGCCAGCTCTTTCGCAGTTTTGCTTTTATCCATTTTTCTCCTCCCTTTCTGTTTTATGGCAGTAAAAAATGCACCATAAAACGCTCTTTGTTTTATGATGTATTAATTATAAAAAAATCATTAAGTTTTTAATACCATAATAACTGGATAAAAAATACAGTCATTATTTGTCCTGCGTTCTGCCTGATTCTGCAGGAATCATCATCCTTACAGAGGTTCCCTGTCCTATTTTAGACAGAATTTTCAACCCGTATTCCGGTCCGTAGCTGAGCTTAAGGCGCTGATTGATATTGTAAAGGCCAATACTTTTAGTCCTCCCGCTATCCCTTATCTCAATATTTCTGGTGAGCTCCACAAGCTCCTGAACGGTCATTCCACAGCCGTTGTCACTGACCGTAATCGCATAAGTCCCCTCTCCCTCCCTTTTGTGAACGGCTATCCTGATCACGCCTCCCGATTCCCTCTCCTCCAATCCGTGCAGGATGGCGTTTTCCACTATGGGCTGAAGCAGCAGGGGAAGGATATATACACCGTCCGCATCAATTCCCTCCTGGAGCTCAAAGGAACTGTCAAATTTGTCCCCGAATCTGAGCTTCTGGATCGAAAGATAAACCTTTACGTGCTCCAGCTCTCTGCTTAAGGTGGTAAAGTTGGTTCCTATATTTTCCAGCACATACCTGAGAGACTTTCCAAGGAGCTTTATGGAGGTTGCCACCTCCCGGTCACCTGCGGTAAAAGCCTTCATCCGGATGGTTTCCAGCGTATTATAGAGGAAATGCGGATTGATCTGGCTGGAGAGCATCTTGAACTCCATGGCCTGCTGCTGGCTTACCAGCTCCTTTTCATTGAGTCTGGCCTCATACATATCCGCATCCTTCTGCTTGATCTTCTGCACCATAACCTCAAGATCGGAGAAAGCCTCCGAAACCTCGTCCTGTCCCTGCATGGAGCTTCCGATCTCATAATCCTCGTTGCTGGCCTGGTGCATGGCCTGCCGCAGAGTCAGAATCCTTGAGGTAAAGTATGAGGTAAAGAAATGAATAATCACACCCGGGATCAGAATGGCAACACCTATAATCGCAAGGCAGATGAAAATGATTCTCCTGATATTGTCGTAAGCCTGATCATTCGCAGTGCAGATATAGACTCTGGATTCCGACTGGTAAAGGTAGAGTGTGGAAACCTCCACAAAGCTGGTGCCGTCCTCCGATTCCATATTTCCCGCATATTGATAGTAGCTCTCATCATAGTTGATCTCCACCTTCTGCCGTTCCCCATAAGCCTGCCTGTCCGAGCTGAAAAATACGGGGCCTTCATCCACGGAAACCATCGTTTTGTATTCCTGACTGTTAATCCTTGTCTTCAGATAATTGTCGCTGATCTTTATCACAAGAACCCCGTTAAAGCGGGAATCGATCAGGGGAATTCTGCGCACAAGACACAGATTCCAGTATTCGTTTCCATATTTATCCGTGCTCATCATAGGAATCCAGAACACACTGGACTGAGAAGCCGCCCTCTGAAACCACTCCGCTTCCCTGATCTCTTCATCCGCCCGGTGAAACTGCTTGTAATCCATAAGCTCCGGATTGTCCGTATATATTTCTATGTTCTCGATCTCCGCATAATTGTACTCATAATTATCAATAATTCCTACCTCTGACACCCGCCCGGCCATATCGGAGCGGGAGGAATACGCTCCGGAGATCACGTCCTGTATGCTTTCGTCAAAGGCCAGCTCCTCGGATATATTATAAATCTGGGTGGTGATCTCAAACAGAGTCGTCTTCATGCGCACATTATCCGACTTAAGAAGATCTCTATGATAATTCGTCAGAAGGTTGGAGGTACTGATGAGCAAAAAGGAGCCTATAACCGTAATGGGCATGAACACAGCCATAAAGTAGATCACATAAAGCTGCTTTTTTATTTTTACCTTTCTGAAAAAACGCAGTACGCCTCTGTCCATATACCTGCCATACTCCCCCGGATCCATATTTGTATTCAGGCTAAGTATATAAAGAAATCCGGGCTTTGTAAACAGGTTTAAACGGCTTAAAAAGTACAGGCCCTATCTCTAAAAATATCCGTATGCAACGGGATAAATATCCATTATAATAAGAGCAGAGAAAACAGGAATCCACTATTCTAAAGAAAGGAATTAATTTTTTATGAAATTCAGTAACGGATGCTGGTTGCAGAAGGAGGGCTGCGGCTGTCATGCGCCCCAGGAGGTATATTTTACCAAAGCAGAAGACCGTAAGGTGACTATATGTGCCCCTACTGTTCATATCACAAACAGAGGCGATACCCTGGGCTGTATCAATCTGACCCTTGAGATCACGTCCCCTGCGCCCGAAATCCTACGGGTGCGTACATATCATCACAAAGGCTCCGTGGGGGATTCACCCTCCTTTGACCTGGAGCTTACGGACGAGCTTCCCCTTAAGGTGACCGACAGTCAGGAAACGCTTGATATTGCAAGCGGCTCCCTCACTCTCTCCATCTCAAAGAAAAACTGGTCCATGACCTATCTGCGAAACGGCAAGGTGATCACCAGAAGCACGGGCCGGGATCTTGCCCTAATGAAGACCGACTGGAAGGGTTATGCCTATGACCACGGCGACAATGAGGAGACCTACATGCGCCAGATGCTCTCCCTGTCTGTTGGAGAACTGGTATACGGTATGGGCGAGCGCTTTACCCCCTTTGTGAAGAACGGGCAGAGCGTGGACATCTGGAATGCGGACGGAGGCACGAGCACCGAGCAGTCCTACAAAAACATTCCCTTTTACCTTACCAACAAGGGATATGGCGTTCTGGTGAATCATCCCGAAAGGGTTTCCTTCGAGGTGGCCACCGAGATGGTGACAAGAACGGAATTCTCCGTGGAGGGCGGTTATCTGGATTATTTCCTGATCAACGGCCCCACCATGAAAGAGGTTCTCATGCGCTATACGGATCTTACCGGAAAGCCCTCGCTGCCCGCACCCTGGACCTTTGGCCTGTGGCTTTCCACCTCCTTTACCACCAATTATGACGAGGAAACGGTGATGAGCTTTGTGGACGGCATGTTAAACCGGGGGATTCCTCTTCGGACTTTCCATTTTGACTGCTTCTGGATGAAGGAATTTCACTGGTCCGATTTTGTCTGGGACAGCCGGGTGTTTCCTGACCCCAGGGGCATGCTGGAACGCATCAAGGCAAAGGGACTTAATATCTGTGTGTGGATTAACTCGTATATCGGCCAGGAGTCCTGCCTTTTCGACGAGGGCATGGAAAAGGGTTATTTCATCAAGCGTTCCAACGGCCAGGTATGGCAGTGGGATATGTGGCAGCCCGGAATGGCCATTGTGGACTTTACCAATCCCGCCGCCTGGAAGTGGTTCCAGGATAAACTGGAAATACTTCTTGATATGGGAGTTGACTGCTTTAAGACAGATTTCGGCGAGAGAATTCCGTCAAAGGACGTGGTCTATTTTGACGGCTCGAATCCGGAGAAGATGCACAATTACTACACGTACCTCTATAATAAATGTGTCTACGAACTCCTGGAAAGAAAGAGGGGAAAAGGGCAGGCCGTACTGTTTGCCCGCTCCGCAACCGTGGGCGGACAGAAATTTCCGGTACACTGGGGCGGCGACTGCTGGTCTGATTATGAATCCATGGAGGAGAGTTTGCGCGGCGGTCTCTCTCTGCTGATGAGCGGTTTCGGCTTCTGGGCTCATGATATCGGCGGTTTCGAGAGCACCTCCACCGCAGACGTCTACAAGCGCTGGGTAGCCTTTGGCCTGCTCTCCTCCCATTCGAGACTTCACGGAAGCTCCTCCTATCGTGTTCCCTGGGCTTACGACGAGGAGGCTGTGGACGTGGTTCGGTTTTTTACCAGATTGAAGGCAAGGCTGATGCCTTATCTGTATAAGACCTCCGTGGATACCTCCCGTTCCGGAATCCCCACCATGAGGAGCATGGTTCTGGAATATACCGGGGATAAGACCTGTCATTACGTGGATAAGCAGTACATGCTGGGAGACGCTCTTCTGGTTGCGCCCATCTTCAATGATCAGGGCATTGCCGAGTACTATCTGCCGGAAGGGCTCTGGACAGATTTCTTCACCGGCGAGGAAAAGAGAGGGCCGGGCTGGATCAATGAAAAGCACGGCTATCTGAGTATCCCTCTTATGGTCAGGGAAAACTCCATTGTATGTCTTGGCTCCACGGAAGGAAGGCCTGATTACGACTACGGCGATCATGCGGAGCTTTGCCTGTATTCCTTAAAGGACGGAAAAGAGGCTTCCACCGTGATCTATGGAATGGATCAGCGGGAAGAGCTGATCATGACGGCTTCCCGCAACGGAAATCAGATCCATATCATAGTAAAATCGGAAAAAACCTATACCATCCGCCTGGTAAATCTGGTCGCCATCTCTGTTTCACAGGGAGAAGTAAAGATTTCCAAGAAAGACACTGTGATTGCCCTGGAAGGAGACGCTGATTTTACGGCCACAATATAAGATTTAAAAAGAATCGTATTTGAAAAAATGCGGGCGCTGACATTACTCCATTTTGTCAGCGCCCGACTGTCATAAAATAAGGGGATTGTAATATCTATTTAGCATTCAATAGCGAAAATGTCACAAAATCCAGCCATCCGCTGCCTTTAAACGCAAAGTACAGGGCATGTACCCCTCTAACCGCTTCGATCTCTCCCGAAATATCCGTCCACTCCCCGGAATTGACTGTTGCGGGAATATTTCCCACCACATTTTCCGTGGTATCTACGGCAACCGTAAAGCTTCCCTGTGCCTTTCCTCTCACCTTCATGGAGATTCTGTCCGCACCGTCAAATTCAAAGTACTTATACCCTATAACACTTCCATCCCTGATATTCTTGATATACTGAACCGGAAGCTCACGATCCATTCGGATCAGCTCCGGATCCGGTTCACAGTCCGCCATATCCTGGGTCAGATAGGGAAATTTCTCTTCCATCTCCGAAGGCTGGGAATACACCTGTCTTCCATGCCGGTTCAGCTGGCAGGCAATGTTGGCAGGATAGGTTCCTCTCCCCCTCAGAGGATCTTTATTTAATCCGCAGGAAGTGACCTCCGCCTGGGCGATTCTTCCGTCCTCATCAAAATAGATCTTTTCCGCACAGGCCTGTCTGCTGAAGTTCGTGCGGTTTGTCTGTCTGTGATAGAAGACATACCACTGACCGTCGGCGCACTCGATTCCTCCATGCGTGTTGCCCAGACAGTTTAATGGGTTATCTGCCGTACGCCCGTTCAGAAAGATATCGCCGATATCCACCAGCGTGCCTCCATACCGGTAGCCCTCGTCCGGCCTGTCACTCACCGCATAGCACAATTCATGACTCTGGATTGAGGAATACACGAAATAATAAGTTCCGTTAATCTTCCGGATAGAGCTTGCCTCAAAAAACGCATGTCCGTCATACTCCGTTCCCTCCGCCTCATAGATATCAGGCATCAGGTGCCTCGGTTCCGCAGCCAGCGTCAGCATATCCTCGCACAACGTCATCACCTGAGACCCCTTTTTCGGGTCATACTGCTCCTTGAGCCTCGGCGCATTGCCGGAATACAGATAGATCGTTCGGTCATCATCAATAAAAATTCCCGGATCAAACTGCTTGAGATCGCCCTCCCTGTTACCGAGAGGCACGCCGTCCTCATGCTTTACCAGCCCCAGGAACTCATATTTCCCGGCCGGGGTGTCACAGACGGCAACCGCAATCTCCGGCAGATAGTCCAGACAATAGTACAGATAGTATCTGCCGTCCAGTCCCTTCACCACATCCGGCGCCCACATGGCATGAATACCGGGCGGATTCAGGGAATTTTCATCCTTTACCTCCACGCCGAATCTGGGCTGATTGGGCGGTGTGTCTGCCGGAATATTCTGATTCCTGGGATCCTGTTCCTTTCGATAGATGACTCCCTCATAGCGCCAGTCCGTAAGATCCTTCACGTCCGCTGAATAGCACACATAATCATTCAGGCAATATTCCGCCCCGTCAAAGCGGTCATGGCTGCCGTACAGGTAGATCCTGTCGCCAAACAGGTGCGGTTCCCCGTCAGGGACGTACTCGAAAGAAGACATATAGGGATTATAGATCTGCTTACTCATTTTACTTTCTCCCTCTTCGTATTTTTATAGATTCACTATACCATGCCCTCATCCGGAGCCGCAATCTCTTTTTCCGCTCTGACCGCACTCCTGCGCCTCCTGTCGCATTCAATCCACTCGTCCAGAGTTAACGGCGTATAATCCGAATACATACAAAAGCAGTTGATCATATTACAGGGTATCGTTCTCACGTTTCCCTGTACATCTGTCACCACGGTTCCTCTCGTGATTTCCTGAAAGTGATCCAGAAGCCTCTGATCATGGGTATCATGGATATGCCCGTGAAGCATATAGGTCCCGGGATTTCCATCCTTGTCAAGGCGGTACTGCCCATTATAACACATAACGGGATAATGGCACAGAATAACCTTGCGCCGGTTGTCGGAAAGTTCCTCATAGGGCCTGATCCACTGAAAGAGGCTTTCGTCCAACTCCCTGTTCCACACAAACCGGTCGTGATTTCCCTTTATCAGATACAACCTTCCTCTGAGCCGCCTGACAAGCTCGTTCGTCTCCTGCACGCTTCCGAAGGACAGGTCTCCAATAATCACCACTTCGTCCTTCTTCCTCACTCTGGCATTCCATTTTTCGATCATAGTCTCGTTCATCTCTTCCACACTGGCAAAACCTCTGTGATCCATATCCGTATTCACCGCCTTATGAAAAAAATGAAGATCCGCTATATAATATCTCAACTCCCTTTCACATCCTCTCCGGCGGTAAGAATTTCCCCGCCCCGTTGATGTGATTATATAATGAAAAGCCTGAAAATCCAACCGTTATAAATCCTCCGCAGAAAATTCCTCCCTGTCCCCGCAGAGCACAATCTCCTTGCGGATCGGACAGCCTCCCATGCAGTGTTCCCTGATCCCGCACTCCGGACAGGCAGATCTTAAGATATTCCGAAATGCCTCGAATGCCTGACCGTTCCAGGCCTCCTTTATCGTATGGGTCCTCAGATCCACGCACCAGCGCATTTCCTCGCTGTCAAAGCTGCAGGGCAGCATTTTCATATCCGGGGTAATATAGGCAGACCATCTGCCTCCCTCACAGGTATCAATGCTGTTGAGGCTGATTTTCCTTGTGAAATTAAGCAGGCCGGGTATGGTGCAGGAATCAAATCCTATTTTGTAAAAATGCCTTCGGCATTCCACCAGCTCGAAGAACTTTTTCACCCTTTTGTCCTCACTTGACAGGACATTGCTCTCCCGGCCAAGACCAACCGGCTTGTGAAGCAGAAAAATCACCGCATTGATTCCCCGGGGAAAATCATCCTTTTTCAGTCTGCTGACCGCCTCACCGATGGTATCATTGCTGAGCACATAGTGGATGTTCGTTTTTACCTTCGCCCGCAGCAGCAGCTCTACCGCTCTCAGCGTATACGGACTGCGATACCAGCTGACCGCCACAGCCCCGCAGTATTCACTGCACACTCCGGCAATCTGTTCATTGAACCCGAACCCTGACGAGGTGAAATTTGGCACGATTCCGTTATCACGGCACAGTTTCAATATCTCCTTAAAGTTTTCGTGCTGGTCGGGATCCCCTCTCCCTCCCAGCGCAAACTGATAAGTTTTCCCCTTACACTGTTTCACAATGCTCCTGAAATCGTCCAGCCTCATATTAGGCTGCTGGATGTTCGGCCCATTCTGGTAGCACTGGACTTTTGCCAACATACATCTGCCGCTCATCCCATGAATACAGTGTCCCATGATTCCCACGTCAATCAGCTCGGGAAACTCCGACATAAATGGATCCACTCCGGTATCGCACCCCTTTTCGATTACACCGCTTCGATAATAAAACCCCGTCCTTTCATCAAATCCGGAGGTAAATTTTCCCGTATGATCCACTCTTTTTTTCATAGCGGCCACCTCTAATAGTCAAGAGAGGTGTCGATACCCGTAAAATTCTCCTGATCGGCCTTCTCTATGGCATCCCACAGGTCATGATACAGGTCCGCCATATGATACTCACACTCCTCAAAGCTGACCCAGCCATGGTAAATGTCCTTTCCCTCCTCAAGCGCCTTGCAGATTTCCTCACGATAGTCCTCGCTCAGATAATTCTCCTCTATAAATCTGTCCACATCCTTCTTGTCGGTCAACACGCTTTCGCCAAACATGTTCTCCTCCACAAACCTGACCACTGCCTCCTTCTGCTTCTCCGTCAGCTGCGCTTTTCTGGCGATGATAAAACTGCTGCTGCTTGAATTCGTGACAAAATCGGTTCTTATTTTCATCCGTAATCCTCCTCCCTGCTATTCTGGTATCTACCATTTTAGAGAAAGCGGAAGGATTTGTCATTGAATTCAAAATTCAATGCATGATGTTCCAGGCACTTGTCACAATAGTGCCCCGGATGAATTTCCGCAAAGCCGCATATAATAAAGGAACATTCTCTTCTTTCGGGTATCGGGCAGAACAAAATCCTGCCGCCTGCTGCCGACTACCATCTCGTCTATTTTTACACGAAAGAGCCCGGCCAGGGCATACAGATTATCAATAGACGGCACATTGACCCCTTCCAGCCACCGATATACCGTCTGGACGCAGGACAAAGAAAGATATTTCTGGATATCCCTGGGGGTCAGCCCTTTTGCCCGCATCAGATATTTCAGCCTTCTTCCGGTTCTCTCCTTATCAATCATTGGAAACATATTCCGTCCTCCCTTCTAACTCTTTCTGCCGCGCTCAAACTCTTTAAAATTCATTTTATCATATTTCAACAAATGCTTCTACTTGATTTAATCAAAATATGACTTTTCCCTATTTTTCCCTTATTATTGATTCATAATAAATATTTATTGTTTAACAATAAATATTTATTGACAATCGATTTTCTATGTGATAAATTTAGAGGCAGGAAAAAGGACTCATGTCAAAACGTCTGAAAAGACACAGCGCAAAGGGAGGAAGATATGAAAGACCGACTGACCGTACTTACAAAAGGCATTCTGGATTTTATGTTCTATGCCGGCATCATCACGACTGCGGCCGTGCCCTTCATTATCCGGTTTTATGGAAGATACAACCGCTATTTTGGAGAAAACATATGGGAATTGTCATTGATTTTTATCCTGTCAGGAGTCTTCGCCGTCCTTATCATAGGCGAACTGCGCAGAATCTTCAAAACCGTGCTGAACGGAAACTGCTTTATTATGGAAAACGTAAAGAGCCTGCGCAAAATGGGAACCTACAGTTTTTTTATCGCAGTTATCACCTGCTGCCGGCTTTTTCTCTATCTGACTCCGGCAGTGCTGATCGTAATCCTGGTCTTTGTGATTGCCGGCCTTTTCAGCAAGGTCCTGTCCCAGGTATTTGAAAAGGCCGTCACCTACAAACAGGAAAACGACCTGACTATCTGACCGGAGGAAACGCTTATGTCAATCAAAATCAATCTGGACGTGGAAATGGCCAGACAGAAAAAGGGGCTTACGGAGCTTGCAAACGAAGTGGATATCACACTTGCCAATCTTTCCATTCTGAAAAATAACAAGGCAAAGGCCGTGCGCTTTTCCACCCTGGACGCAATCTGCAGGGCGCTCCACTGTCAACCCGGCGATATCCTGGAATACGTGGAGGATTCCGAGGCCGAACTTTGAATAACGCAGTTCCAACCGCAAAATTCAAAAAACCTGCCGCCAAACTGCTGCAATAAAATTTTTAAAGGAGATTTTTGTTATGGATCCTGAAATAATTACCAAAACCGATGTCATTATCACGGAAGGAGAAACACGGCGCAAACCCAATCCCCTTTTTCCCTTCATGGGAATCGGGAGCCTGATTTACGCTTTTTTCTATACGCTGTTTTTATACAGAAATAATTCGGGACTTACCTACCCTTTTTTCGTAGGCGGAACCTGCTTGTTTTTCTTCTTCTATTTGAAAAAGTGCGGGCTTACCGCCAAAAAATTTACCGTATTTATCACCGTTAGCCTGATTCTGCTTGGAATCTCCACCTGCCTTACGGATTCCTGGATCCTGATCTTTTTCAACAAGACCGTAATCTTCTGCCTGTTCTTCTACCTGATGCTTCACAATCTGTATGAGGACAGAAGCTGGGATCTGGCCAAATATACCGGAGCCATCCTTACAGTTGTCTTTTCAAGCTTTCTGCACCTGCTGCGCCCCTTCACGGATTTCGCCGCATTTCGAAACGCCGGGAAAGAGCGGGAAACGGAAAGAAACAACAATACCAGATATATATTCCTCGGAATTCTGATCGCCTTACCTCTTTTATCGGTCATTCTGGCGCTCCTTGCCAGTGCCGACGCCGTGTTCCGAAAGATGCTGGTCAGTCTCTCCCTGTTCCGTCCGGACCTGGAAGACCATATATGGGGAATCGGCTTTCTCTTTCTGTTTGCCTTCTTTGCATCCTACAGCATCATGAGCCGGATATCCGACCACAATCTGAAAGAGGAGACTGCCCGCAGACAGACGGCGGAGCCCGTGACCGGGATTACCTTTACCGGTCTGATTTCCGTGGTTTACCTGATTTTCTGCCTGATCCAGCTAGTCTATCTGTTCGGCGGCTTTGGCACACTGCCCACGGATTACACTTACGCCAGGTATGCCAGGGAAGGATTTTTCCAACTGGTGTTCGTATGCATGATCAACCTCTCCCTTATCCTGGTCTGCACGAAGCGCTTTCGCAGGAGTCGAATCCTGCAGGGGCTCTTAAGCTTTATCTGTCTGTGCACTTATATCATGATTGCCTCAAGCGCATACCGGATGCTTCTCTATATTCAGATGTATTACCTGACCTTCCTGCGGATCTTCGTGCTGTGGGCCCTGCTTGTAATTTTCTTCCTGATCACAGGAGCGCTCTTTACCATACACAGGCAGGATTTCCCGCTTGTCAAATACTGTCTGACTGCCGTGACCGTTCTTTACCTGGGCTTTTCCTTTTCCCATCCGGATTACTGGATCGCCAGATACAATCTGAACCACAGCACTGCGGGCCAGGAAGGAATCCAGGAGCGTCCCTTCAAAGATTACAATTATCTGATGCAGCTTTCCCTGGATGCGGCCCCGGTGATTTTCCAGAAGGCGGATGAATTAGGATACGGGGGCAGCGAAAGCCAGTACTGGTTTTCCAGCTATGCCTCCCGGATCGTCCTTGCCAGCTGCCGGGACAACAATTTTGTACGGACATCCGAAGAAAAGCTTCCGAACAGGACGTCCATCCGGAGCTTTAATCTCTCCAGATGGACAGCGTACAATGCTTATACCGATTATTACCGGAAATACAAAGGGTTTGCCGACTGACGGCTCTCACAATGTGACAATCCTTGTGGCGGTATGCTCCATAAACATCCTGTCATGCTCCACCAGGATCATGGAGGGTCTGAATTTTAAGATCAGCTCCTCGATCTGCATCCTGGAAAAAACATCAATAAAATTCAGCGGTTCATCCCAGATATAAAGATGCGCCTGCCTGCACAGGCTCCCTGCCAGAAGAACTTTTTTCTTCTGGCCGCCGCTGTAATCCTCAATCCTTTTTTCGAACTGAAGCCTTGGAAAGTCAAGCTTGCGAAGGAGCGACAGAAAAAGCGTAAGGTCGATCCCGTTCTCAGCCGCATATTCTTTTATGGTTCCGTGAAGCATGGAGGTGTCCTGGCTGCAGTAGGAGATCACCAGCTGACCCGGAATCTCAATCTTCCCCTTTTTCAGAACCGGGCCCCCCGCTCCCGGATCCGCCGGTCCGCACTGCGCCGCCTCCAGAATTGCCCGGATAACGCTGGACTTTCCACAGCCGTTTCTCCCTTTCAGAAAAACCCTCTCCCCCTGCCTTACCTCCAGGTGAAAACCGCTTATCACGTCCTTATCCGCATAGGAAAGGGTACAGTCCTCCATAATGACCAGTTTCTCCTTATAATGCCGCAGGGGAAGCAGCTTCAAATCCTCCACCGTTTCCAGATCCTTTAAAAGAGACTCTTTCTCATCAATCTCCCTCTGCTGTCTGCGTTCCAGGTTTTTGCGGCGCATCTGCATCCGCCTCGATTTTTCCCCGATATAAGCCCTCGCATCTATACTTTTTTCACGGTTCTGCGCCCCCTTGCCGATCTTGGTGGACTCCACATGCTCTGCCCACTGAAACTTCTGTCTGGCGGATTCCGTAAGCCTCTTGATGTCCTTTTTCAGCCGCTCATTCTCCGCAAGCTCGCAGGAATCCCTCTTCTGCTTATTCTCCCACCAGGAGCTGAAATTTCCCTGCTGCACCTCGATGGTTTCCCGGTTGATCACCAGCACATGATCCACGCAGCCGTCCATAAAGTTTCTGTCATGGGACACTAGGATAAATCCTTTCTTCTTATTCAGATATTCCTTTAAGATTTCTCTGGATTCCATATCCAGGTGGTTCGTCGGCTCGTCAATCAGCAGGAAATGATTTTCCCTGGAAAAGAGAAGGGCCAGCATCACCTTTGTCTGCTCCCCGTTGCTCAGGGTCGTAAACGGACGGTACAAAACTTCCGTGTCCACCTGAAGAAACCCAAGCTCCCTGCACAGAATCCAGAATTCATAATCCGCATCAATTTCCTCAATGATATCAATGGTATTCCTGTTCCTGTCCTTAACTTCAAACGGAAAATAATCAAAAACCACGGATGCGCTGATACATCCCCTGTACTCGTACTTTTTCATCAGCAAATTCAGAAAAGTGGTCTTTCCTTTCCCGTTTCTTCCGATAAATCCCAGCTTCCAGTCGGTGTCGATCTGAAAGGACGCCTCCTCAAAAATATTGTCATAGCTTCCCTCATAATAAAAAGTAAGATTATTTACACTGATCTGTGACATATGCATTCCTCCTCGTCCGGTCTTCTGCCGACCGCAGACTTCCACATGCGGCCGGCGCAATCGAGCAGGAAAGACTTTTTCCCGCCCGCCGTGCTGCCCGTGCGCCGCCTTGGCGGCATATTTCCTTTGCGCGGGTCTGCACATAAAAAGGTGCAGAAGAAAAGCTCTGCACCTTAAATGATCCGTTTCCACTCCGAAAAGGAATTTATAATAACAAAAAATATATAAAATGAGTCAGATGTCCTTCTTCTACACACAACCTATTAAATTAGTTATCTGGTAGAAAAACGATACATCCTCACATCCCTTTCTCTTAAACTCTGTTACTTATACATTTTTTATAAAATAGCACAGACACCGCCCGGTTGTCAAGAGGCAATGCGCATTTTCACCCCGACACGGATGGCAGGTTTCCCAGATTATTGTTTTCCGAATCATCCGGCAGGGATTTCAGATACTCGGTATCTTTTCTGTGGGCGATTCCGACTCCCCGGATCTCTCCGTCCTTTGCCATAGCCACTCCTTCTTCTTTGGATACCGTGGAGCCATCGGAAAGCTGATATCCCGTGATGCGCCCGCTGCTCTTTGTAAGGCCCACAATCTCCTTCGCATCATTTTTGGGTGTCGGAATATCATCCAGCGTGTTTCTTGCAAGAGTTTCATCCAATAGATTTTTATCTATATTCTTCATCCTATTTTCCTCCGTTTTTGTCTCGTTACATCCTTTTGGTCATTTGGCCGTTTTAATCGTCACGGCATAAAATAGAATGCACAGCCGGAGGAAAAATATTCGTTTTTGATAAGAACAAGGTCTTCTCTATGAAAAAAAGACAGCCAGAACCGGATGCCGGCCCAGCTGTCTCTCTTTTGGGAACACTATTACAAAAAGTAGTTAATTTGCTTTTGTCTCCGTATCCGCTTCTTCCTGCGGCTCCTCGTTTTCTGCGGCATTCACATCTGCGCTGCCGTCTTCTCCCTCAGCCCCTGCTTCCGGCTCCGCACCAGCAGAATCTTCCGTATCCTCCCCTTCGGATTCTCCGGCATCTTCCGCCTCACCTGCCTCGGGAACGGTTTCATTCCCGTTTTCCTCCGCCTCAGGAGTCGCCTCCGGTTCTGCCACCTCAGGAGTCGCCTCCGGTTCTGCCGCCTCAGGAGTGGGCTCTGTCTCTTGCGGCGCATCCTGTGTCATGGAATCTACTCCTTCTGTCTGCACATCATCCGCCACGGCTCCTTTGTCCTTGCCCTGGCATGCCACCATCAAAAGGCCGCATACCGCAACACCTGTCAATACCATTGCCAATTTTTTCTTCATAACTTTCTCCTCCTTAAAACAAATACTTGCCAGCTTCTTTTCTGTCATATTTTTTGTCTGCTGACAATCTTTATCATAATTTGAAATTGTGACAAAACTGTGTTCATTCCCTTTACTTTTTATGAAGTTATGCTAAAAAAATTTTAAATCTCTCTGCCCCGAAGATAAACCTGTAGCCTTACCTATAACGGTATGCTATACTTATAACAAGATGCCGCCAGCATTATAGCAAGCGACAAATCCGGCTTTTTAGAGAAAGGAACCCCATAAAATGAAAAAATTAGTATCATGGAATGTCAACGGTCTGCGGGCCTGTCTCAATAAAGGATTTCTGGATTTTTTCAGGGAAGCGGATGCCGATATCTTCTGTATTCAGGAATCCAAGCTGCAGGAAGGCCAGATCAGTCTGGAGCTTCCCGGCTACCACCAGTACTGGAATTATGCGGAAAAAAAGGGATATTCCGGAACGGCCGTTTTTACAAAGGAAGAGCCGCTCAGCGTTTCCTATGGAATCGGAATCGAGGAGCATGACCGGGAGGGCCGTGTGATCACTCTTGAATTTGATCATTATTATATGGTAACCGTATACACGCCCAACTCCCAGGATGAGCTGAAAAGGCTTTCCTACCGCATGGAATGGGAAGACGCTTTTCTTGCTTATCTCAAATCCCTGGAAGAGAAAAAGCCTGTTATCTTCTGCGGCGACCTGAATGTGGCTCATCAGGAGATCGACCTGAAAAACCCAAAGACCAACCGCAATAACGCAGGCTTCACGAATGAAGAGAGGGAAAAGTTTACCGGACTGACAAAAGCCGGCTTTATTGATACCTTCCGCCATTTTTATCCGGATCTAGAGGGCGCTTATTCCTGGTGGTCCTACCGCTTTCATGCGAGGGAGCGGAATACCGGATGGCGCATCGACTACTTTCTGACCTCCCCTTCTCTGGAGGGCTCTCTCGTGGATGCGCTGATCTACAAGGATGTACAGGGTTCGGATCACTGCCCGGTGGGGCTGATCATAAATATGGAGAACTAAATCTAAAACCATGGAGGTGATTACCTACGTTCCCGGATAGAGAAACAGCGATGCATGAATTGGAAATTGCCGGTCAAATGAATCCCGGTCCCTGGACAAAGCATTCTTATAATGTTGCAAACGCAGCAGAAATAATTGCGGAACATTCCAGGGGCATGAGCCCCGATAAGGCATTTGTCTGCGGACTCTTACATGATATCGGTCGCCGGACAGGTATTTCAGCTTTAAGGCACAATATTGACGGTTATGACTATGCCACTTCCAAAGGATGGGACGAACCTTGAAAAAAGATTTGTTGATACAACGAGACGATATGGAATATATCCGTTTTCTGTTGACCGCTGGAATTATACTTACCAATATAAGGATTATTTCGAGAGAATGGCCGAAAAATCCATCTATAAATTACTGCCAGATATTGAAAAAAGTATATATTATTAGATCGCCCTCCTGTCGTAAATCCAGGAGGGCGGTTTTTCCTTACAGTTCTTCAAACACCATTTTTAAATCAATATTTTTACAATCATAGCCAACGATTTTCAATCTGTTCTGGCCGCTTTTAAACGATATCGTTTTAGTTACGAATCCGTCTGTCGAAGTATCCGGCGAGCATTCGAGCACCGTCGTGACATTGCCGTCGCCATCAATATGCACTATCTTTGCCAATCCGTTTGAGAGGCTGAAAGAAAAGTCTATATCCATATTCTGATTTTCTTCTAATGTTTCTGTCCATATCGTCTGTCGCCCGTCAAATTTGGAAACCGTAAGTGAATACTCTCCGTTTATGGAATTGGCAACGGAAACCTCCTTCGCATAATGATCCTCTATCTGTGCAATTTTTTCATTGGAATCATACTCCCGTCTTGCAAATTCATTGCTGCATCCCGTCAGCAGCAGGCACAGCAAGCAAGTCAGCACCCCCCGCCGCAGCCTGACGGGGGTAATTTGAATTTTCAATCTTATCATGCTTTTCCATCTTCCCTCTGAATTTTGGTTTCTACCGGTACATCTTCATATATTCACCATGAGCATCGATAAGCTCGTCGCACATTTTCACGATATCATCCAGACTGAGCTGCGCAGCCGTATGCGGATCCAGCATAGCGGCCTGGTAAACCGCCTCCCTCTTTCTGTTTCTTGCGGCCTCAATGGCAAGCAGCTGCACATTGATATTCGTCATGTTCATAGCCGCCAGCTGTACCGGGAGTCTTCCCATATGGCAGGGGTGAATCCCGTCGCCGTTTACGAGGCAGGGCACCTCCACGCAGGCATCATCAGGAAGATTTTCGATACATCCATGGTTGATCACATTGCCTCCGATCTCATAGGGCTTGCTCTCCGTGACAGCCTCCATGATATAAGACGCATATTCGCGGCTGCGCTCATGAGTGACCTCTCCGTTCTGCAGGATCTCATCCCGCTCCTTCTCCCATCCCTCGATCTGATTGACGCATCTTCTCGGATACTCGTCCAGGGGAATATTATACCGCTCAATCAGTTCGGGATATTCCGGTTTTATGAAAAAGCAGTTGTACTCCGCATTGTGCTCGCTGGATTCCGTACAGTAATAGCCCAGCCTCTCAATATATTCGAACCTCACCATATCATGATGCTTTTCCCCGGCGTTTTTCTCTCTTGCACGGCGGCGGATCTCAGGATAGAGATCATTTCCGAACCTGTCCTCCAGCTTTAAGAGCCACCCCATATGATTGATTCCCGCAATCAGCTCCCGGCGTCCTTCCAGCTTATCCTCCATATTGAGAGACTTGAGAAGACCCTCCGAGCAGACCTGAACACTGTGGCACAGTCCCACTGTCTTTATCGGCGTATAACGCAGCATATAGCCCGTAAGAATCCCCATGGGATTGGTATAATTCAAAAACAGAGCATCCGGGCACACCTCGGCCATATCCTGTGCAAAGCCTTCCAGCACCGGGATCGTGCGCAATCCTCTCATGATGCCCCCGATTCCGAGCGTGTCCGCAATCGTCTGCCGCAGACCATACTTCTTTGGAATCTCAAAATCCGTGATCGTACACGGATCATATCCTCCCACCTGGATGGCATCCACCACGAAATCTGCTCCCCTTAAGGCATCCTTTCTCTTTTCAACGCCAAGATATGTAAAAATCCTGGCCCTTGACCGGTTCACGTTTTTGTTTATGGCCTCCAGTATAATTCTGGATTCCTCCAGACGCTTTGGGTCAATGTCATAGAGAGCGATCTCGCTCTCGCACAGGGACGGGGTGCACATGCAGTCCCCCAATACGTTCCTCGCAAAAATCGTGCTTCCCGCTCCCATAAATGTTATCTTCATTTGAATTCCCGTACCCTTTCCTGATTGTTAATTGAAACTGATTATAGTGGTTTCTTATGAATTTAAGCCCCGTAAGGCTGTCTTCTAAAGCAGAACCTGGGCATTTGTACCGTAAAAAATATCGTCATGCCCGGACAGACGGCGGCAGATTTCCTCCAAACGGTCCCAGTTCCGGTCCACATCGAACTCATAGCTGTGGCCCCAGATATAAAGGAGCTGAGGGCTCGACGGTGACAGCGCCACAAAATCATCGATCATCTCCAATAGATTTTCCCGGTTATGATGCGCACTGGCTCTCAATTCAAGCAAGTTCTCACTGATCCCGAAATCTCCTGTCTCGATCACGGTCCTTGCGTACCGAATGCCGCAGTCCGCCGCTATTTTCATCACCTTCTCATTATATGTGCCAAAGGGATAGGCCATGCCGCAAATCTCACACTGAAATGTCTGCTCATGAATCCATTTATCCCGGCTGATTTCATTATATATAGTCTCCTCATCACAATCCGCCAGATTTGCATGAGTAAGACAGTGCACCGCTATCTCATGTCCCCTGTAAAGCTCCGGAAGCTCCCTCGCATTCAGGCGGTGAATACGAATTCCGTTATTCTCAAAGACTTCCGCATAACTCTGAATCCCGCTGTTCAGATTAAAGGTCGCCTTGAGCCCGTAGCGGTTAAGCAGCTCCACCAGCTGCCTGTCCTGTGTCACTCCGTCATCATAACTGAATGTCACTGCTTTTCGTTTTCCATTCCACATAACCTCTTCCTCTTTTCTCTATAAACGATTGTCTTGTATTTAATCTTCAAGCAGCCGAAGGCCTGCCGTGTCTGTTACCGGCAGGGAAAATACGATGGACTTTGCCTTGGATTCCATTCCGGCCTGCTCCATGACCGCCTTCATGATATCGTTTTTCTGCTGCTTTTTGGCCACGATCAGAATAATCTCCTTCTCCGCCGCAAGGGATACCCCCAGGAATTTTTCCGCCTGCTCCATTCCGGTTCCTTTTGCATGGAGAACCGTACCGCCGTAAGCTCCCGCGCCTCTTGCCGCATCCATCACAAGTTCAATATATCCCTGATTGGCAATCACAATAACAAGCTCGTAAACCGTGTCCTTCAAAACCGACTCCTCCTCTTTCTGGAACTCCTGATTCGATGTCAAAAACTGCAGCGTTTTCTTTCCCCCGATACTGCTTAAGGGAACCACGAAAGCGATTCCCTCGCCGGGTGCGTCAATATGAAATTTTTTCTGCAGATCCTTTTTTGTCTTAATCCAGCTGCTCTCCTCAAGCACCGCAAAAATAACCGCCTTTTCCGTCGCTTCCAGGCCCAGATAATCCAGCACGTCTCCGGAGGCTGTGCCGGAGCCCAAGGTAATGAACGTCACCTGCAGCTCATCCTGTTTATACAAACCCATGTATTTCTTACTCAGTTTCCTGTTGATGATCGTGGTCATCATATACAGTCTGCCCATAAAGCACCTCGCAATTATTCTAAGCCAACCTTACAGTTCGATAATCTCCATATCGCCGTACATATCAATCGAGGCATATCCCGCCGCAGTACTCTTCTGAAGACGCTCCGCCTTGAGACGATAGATCAGGCCAAGCCCCTGGATCGTGATCAGCGGGGTCATTGCCACCATTGCCACCACGCCAAAAGCGTCCGTCACGATATTTCCTCCAACCGTACTGCAGGCTCCCATGGCAAGAGGCAGAAGGAAGGTGGCCGTCATGGGCCCGGATGCCACTCCGCCTGAGTCAAATGCAATGGCCGTAAAGATCTTCGGCACAAAGAAAGTAAGAATGAGCGCAATCGCATAGCCCGGAATAATGAACCACATGATGGAGATTCCTGTGAGAACCCGGATCATGGCAATCCCGATTGAAAGAGAAACACCAATGGACAAGCTCATGCCCATGGCCTTTGCCGAGACGGAACCGGAAGTGATCTCCTCCACCTGCCTGGTGAGCACGAACACCGCAGGCTCGGCAAGGACGATAAAATAACCGATCACCATACCGACGGGAACTATGATCCACGCATAGGGAAGCCCGGCCAGAACCTGCCCCAGGTAATTGCCGGCAGGCATGAAGCCCACGTTCACCCCTGTCAGGAAGAGCACGAGGCCGACATAGGTATAAGCCAGACCGATGGCAATCTTGATCAGCGCTTTCTTCTTGATGTCTCTGGAGATAATCTGAAACAGGCCAAAGAAAAGGATAATCGGCAGGAGCGAAAGAGCCATCTCCTTAATATATGTAGGGAAACCCTCCGCAAACAGTCCCCAGAGCTGTACGGAATTGTCAATATCCGGTATGGACTTTGGCACATACTCCGCACTTCCCGGATGGTAGATCATGCCCAGCGCCAGCACTGCGATGATAGGCCCCACGGAACAGAGGGAAACAAGACCGAAGCTGTCGTCCGCCGCATGGCGGTCGCTGCGGATTGCCGAGATACCGACGCCAAGCGCCATGATAAAGGGTACTGTCATGGGGCCCGTGGTAACGCCGCCGGAATCAAATGCCACGGAAAGAAAATCCTTGGGAACAAAATACGCCAGAACAAACACCGCCGCATAGAAGCCCAGCAGCATATGAGGCAGCGCGATCCCGAACAGCATACGCAGAAGGGCAATCACGAGAAAACAGCCGACCCCCGCCGCCACCGCCAGGATCAGCACTATATTGGGAACCGAGGGAACCTGTTCCGCAAGCACCTGCAGATCCGGCTCCGAGATCGTTATGACAAAGCCCAGAGTAAAACTGACAAGTATCATGACAAGAAGCTTCCTGCTCTTTGTCATGGTGGTACCCACTCTCTCGCCCATAGGGCTCATGGACATTTCCGCACCGATGGAAAAGAGCATCATTCCCACTATGAGCAGCACGGCGCCGATCAGAAACGCCATCACGATGCTCGGTTCGATTGGTGCGATGCTGAAGCACAGCAGCAGTACGATCGCAATGATGGGAAATACCGCTTTTAAGGTTTCCAGGAATTTTTCTTTGATTTTTGATCTGTTGAGCTGCAAAATATCAGAGCCTTTCTTCCAAAATATTTAGACACACAATTCTGTCTATTAAAGTATAGCATAAAAGGATTCTGATATTAAGAAAAAAAAGAAATTTTTCGAATCTTTATAGATTCTTTATGTTCGATCCATCCCCTCAACACGCCGCAGACCATTGTGCAAGTCAAAAAAGCAGAAAAGGAGCCCCTGCTCCAGGACGATCACTTATCCTTTCGCAGCGGCCCCTGTCCGTCGGGTGTCTGTAACTCAGGTAAATCCAGCGAAACTTTTCAAGAAAAAGATTCTTTTTACATCTTCTCAAACACCGGCATATACTCCAGCGGCGCGCTGACTTTCACCGTTCGCTTTCCCTCAAACGTCTCTCCCGTGGAAGTCAGTCTCCAGGACCCCTCAGGCAGATAAACCTCCCTCTCAAACTGATTCAGGCAGAGGATTGGCGCTGCCAGGTACCTGCTTCCGAACATATACTGATCCTGCAGCTCCCAGCATTTATCGTCCTGCGGAAATTCATAGAACATGGCCCGCAGCAGGGGCGAACCGTTTTCATGGGCCTCCTCATAGAGAGACTTAATATAATCGTGCATGGAAATACGGATCTCATAATATCTGCGCATGATCGCATAATTCTCTTCCCCATAGCTCCACAGCTCATTGGGCTGGCCCGTGTGCAGATATCCGCCGCCCCAATCCCGCTCATCCAGTGCGGGAATGTTGTAGGGACCCCGGTCCCCGTGCATCCGCAGCACCGGCGAATAGACTGCAAACTGATACCAGCGGATCAGAAGCTGACGGAAATCCGGGTCGTTCACGTCATCCGTCATAAAGCCTCCGATATCCGTGGTCCACCAGGGGATACCGGCGAGCCCCATATTCAGGCCGCACTGCAGCTGGTCTGCAAAGGCCTCAAAGGTGCTCGGCACGTCTCCGGACCAGATCACGTTTCCATACTTCTGGGAGCCGGCCCACCCGCAGCGCAGCAAATTCACCACAGGCCCCTTTCTCTCCCTGGCCATCTCCTCATAAAACGTGCGGCTGAACATCTGGGGATACAGATTGCTGACGGCAAGCGCAGGCCCTTCGCAGTAACGGTAGTTTTCAAAGTCGTACCTGCCAAGATCCGGCTCGGAGTTATCCAGCCAGAAAGCGTCTATGCCATAGTCATAGTAATTCCGTTTGCAGACCTCCCACACATACTTTCTTGTCTCCGGATTAAAGGCGTCGATTTCCACACAGTCGCCCTGGAAATCATAGGTCTGGGCCGCTCCCCTCTCCGTGCGCATCAGAAGGCCCTTCTCCATCATCGGCCCGAAGTTCTCGGATTTGCGGTCCACCGAAGGCCATACGGACACGATAACCCTGATCCCCATGGAATGCAGCTCGTCCACCATGGCCTTGGGATCCGGCCAGTACTTCTTGTCAAATTTCCAGTCGCCCTGCAGCGTCCAGTGGAAAAAGTCAATCACGATCTGATCGATCTTAATGCCCTCCTTCTGGTACCGCCTCGCCACCTCGAGCACCTCGTCCTGGGTGCGGTAGCGCAGCTTACACTGCCACAGCCCCATCAGATCCTCCGGGAACCTGTCGGCGCGCCCGGTGACAGCCGTGTAGTTTTCGAGAATCTCCCTGGGATTTTCACCGGCCGTGATCCAGTAGTCCATCTCCCTTGTCGCCCTGGCAATCCACTCATAATAATTTTTGCCAAAGGTTACTCTTCCCACTGCCGGATTGTTCCACAAAAATCCATATCCCATGTTCGAGACCGCAAAGGGAACGGAAATCTGGGAATTGCGCTGGGCAAGCTCCAGCACGCAGCCCTTCATGTCCATACACTCCTGCTGGTACTGTCCCATGCCAAAAATCTTTTCGCCCCTGTTGCTCTCAAACTTGACGTTCAGCGCATACTCGGTTCCCCCGATGATCCCTCTCCACTCCCGGTTCACCACCTTGAGGCAGCGGCTCTCCCGGGAAACGGTCCCGTCATATGCCCGGAAATACTCCCGCAGAATCAGCCTGTCATCCCTGTAAAAGGCCATTACCCCAGCATGGTTGACCACCGCCTTGATGCGGCCGTTGGCAATCGTCGCCTTTTCTCTCTTATCAATGGTGCCGTCACCCACCCAGTGATCCACTTCCTCTATGACAATCTGCGCCTTACCTCTGTCCACATCCTCTGTCAAAGCCCAGTCCCTTCCCGAAAAATCCGGAAGCATGCACGCCCTCACACGCAGGGAATCCTTCCCCCAGGGCTCAATCCTCACCCGCTCTCCCTGGTGAAAAAACACTAATGCGGACTCATCCCTTTCAAATCTCATACTGACCCTCCTGAATAAAATATTGCTTCACAAAGCCCCTCACACACGCTCTTGCGAAGCCGCTCTATGAATGATATCATACTATCATACAAGCGCAGAATCCAATGATATACTATCAAATACTGATACGATCCTACTTTCTGTGAAAGTCCCGGACGACAGCCGGCTTTCATCCATGAGAAAGCGCTTTGATAAAGGAGACGCAATGATACCGCCCGGAAATGAGATGCGGGAAATGCGGCAGCACAGCAATGCCTATATTCCCTACAGCTTTTATGAATGTGACATTCCCCACAGCTTTATGAACGTGCCCGCACATTGGCACAGTGAATTTGAGATCAATTATGTGATTAGGGGCGAAGGGGAATTTTTTTGCGGAGGCGAAAGATTTAGGGCAGGCGAGGGCTCCCTTCTGGTTCTTGCGCCCAATATGCTCCACTGCGCCTATCCCTGCCCCGAAAGCGGGCTTCTCTATTATGCCCTGGTATTCAGCCCATCGATGCTCGGAGCCGCTTCTCAGGACCGCTGTACCATGAACTATGTGCGCCCGCTGATGAACGGCGCCTGCCGGATCACTCCCCTGGTTCCCGCAAACGCCCGCAATTATCCGCAGCTAAAGGCCTGCGCCGGGCAGATTTTCGCCTGTATTAAGGGCTGCGTTCCCAGCCCGGGGCTTCTGCTAAAGAGCGAGCTTATGCGTTTTTTCTGGCTTCTCGAAACAGATGATGGCATTCCCAAAAGAAAGGAAGAGGGGGCGCACGGCGAGGAGAGCATCCGCCCGGTTTTAGAATATATGATGAAGAATTATCCTGAAAATATATCCGTGGAACAGCTGGCCGGTGTCGCCCACATGAGCAAAAGCTATTTTATGAACCGTTTTAAACGGGCCGTTGGTATCAGCTCCATTGAATACCTGTGCCATCTGCGCATCAACGCCGCCTGCGAAGCCCTCTCCTCCACGGACAAAATGATTTCGGAAATAGCCTTTGGCTGCGGCTACGATAACTTATCAAATTTCAACCGACAGTTCAAAAAGAACATCGGCTATTCTCCAAACGAATACCGCAGACAAAGCAGGCGCACAGGGCAAAGCCAGTCGGATCTTCGCATGTCTTCGCCCTCTATGGTTTACAGCGGCCGCACGGACTGTAGCCTTTCTCAATGAGAGCTTGTCTTGTTCCGCTGAAAAACTCCCTGTTTTTATCGCTCATATCCGAAACGCCGGCACAGGAGGGATCGTGAAATTTCTTCGTATTTGTGTTGAGCACATAGTCGTACCGGCCTCCCCTGCCGTCTCCCGTTCCGGCCCACGACTCATCCAGCCGGCTCTCTCCCGTGGCATAATCAATGATAACGCCCGGCTGTACATTATAGCAGTATTCGTTAAAGCAAATCCCCTCTCCGTTGTCCTCCACGGACCAGGCCTCCATCAGGACGCCATAGGCAACGAGATTTTCTCCCTCAAACCAGGGAGTAACCCGGTACAGAACATGGTTCCCCGTCTCCTCCACGTAATCCGCTACCAGATTTTCCCAGGGAAGCATTCCCTCCACATTCATATACCGGGTACCCGTGATCAGATTTCTCTCGTTATCGTTCTCGCCTGCAAGCTGATATCCGATCAGATGGCAGCGATTATAGAGATACCGGTCAGCGATAACGTTATATTTAACCGTTTGCCAGCCCGTTGGCTTTACACTGCCAATATCCCCCCTTTCCCCTGTCGGCATCAGTTCCCTGCATATATTTGCATAGGCCGCCCCGCAGCGTCCCAGACGATCGAGCTTACTGTATCTTTCAAAAGCATCTGTCGCAGCCTCGTCAGCCGCAAAAAAGGGGATGCCCTCGTTCACCGTAACGTACGCCTCTTTTTCATAGGCCGGAAGGGTTTCCCATTGGAAAGCGCCGCCTTCTCCGTTTTCAGGCAGCGAAACCCCTTCCTCCTTCTGCGGAAAACAGCTTTTACAGACCGAAAAAACCAGCATGGCTGCAAGCAGCCACAGAAAAAGTATCCTTTTCTTTTTCATATTGCTTCAAATCCTCCTCCGATATGAGCGTTTCGTCACAGCTTCAGCTTTTCCTCCATCCATACCCTGGCATCGGCATGCTCCTCATCTCTTTCCACCCTTCCTATCACATAGCATCTGTGATATTTTTCAATCACCTTTACCGCCGCACCACAATGTTCCTTCGGAACTGCCAGCAGCGTGCTGATGCCCAGAGAAAAATTTTCCAGAAAACATTCCCGGTCCATCATATGCAGATTATAAATATATTGGAACAGCGCAGGTACCGGTATCGGAGAAATACAAATCCCGGCTCCAAGCCCTCTGGGCATTATACCGTAGCATCTCCTGTTAAACAGCGACCTGTCAACGCTGAATACGCCATGTATCAGATGCTTCTTATTCAGCTCGTCAATTGCCTTTACGAAACACGTATTCGGTTTCATCAATTCATCCTTAAAGGCATGGTGTCCGTCAACTTTTGCGTCCAGAACGTCAGGCCTTCTGTCCAGTATTACTTTAATAAAAGGATAGCTGATCGACGATATGCCCTCTGCAGGCAGTCCGATTATGACATCACCCTCTGCGATTTGCTCTCCCGTAATTATATTTTTCCTGTCTGCGATACCCGTGACAAAGGCACTGATTTTATATTCGCAGGCGCTGTAATTTACGGCCTGTGCAGCCACCTGCATTCCCGCAAATACAATCTGGCCGCTCTCGCAGGCCTCCTTGAAAGCCTCACCCATTGCGAGAAGCTGGCTCTCATCATTGTTTCCGCACAGCACATTCGCCCGCAGTACCGCAGGCTTCACCCCAAAACGTATCAGATTATTGGCCGCATTTGCCACCAGATCCATGCATATTTCCCTGTCATATCCGTTCTCCATGGCAAAACGCTCCTTGGAACCGGGAACATGGGTTGCGAACACAGACACCGGCTCATCCATTCCCACTAAATCCGGCCTGAAAAAGACCGGGTCGGATTCCTTTGCATGAAGCAGCATGTCGTCCGTGGTCACAAGGCCTGTCAATCTCTCCTTCGTCATATGAAGCCTTTTGACGTCCAGACCGGAATCCATATAGCTGATGACTCTTCTCTCCCCTGCAAATCCATTGAGCAGAAAATCCACAGTGGTTTCAAGCATCGTGGCAATATCGTAAATAATATCCACCGATGGCAGGCTGATCCCCTGCTCCCATCTTGAGACCGCCTGATAGGACACATTAAGCGCCTGTGCAAGCTGCTTCTGTGTCAGTCCCTTCTCTCTGCGTTGCGCCGCAATCGCCCTTCCCACCTTTTCCCTGTCAATCATGGATATCCTCCCTTATCTGCCAATACAAAATTCTTTTTGTCAATTTTATCATAGGACAGGCTCGTTAACAATCAACCAGATATTGAGAGGCAGAGAAAGACTCAATTGAAACGGCCTGTTTCGAACCCAGAAGAAAAGGCGGAGTTTTTACACTCCGCCGCATCCTTTATCCAAAAACAAATCCACATCCGGCGTTCGGGGAATGGAATCCGCCGCACCCTTTTTCATTACCGCCAGCGCCGAGGCCGCACAGGCTCTGCGCAGGCTCTCCTTCTTCCCGCGCCCCTGCAAAACTCCCGCCAGATAATAGCCGGTAAAGGTATCTCCCGCCGCAGTGGTATCCACCGCCTTCACGCAAAAGGCCGGAACCGATACCGTCTCCTTTCTTCCTCCAAGGCAGACGCCCTTTTCTCCTAATGTCAGAACGATCTCGCTTTGCGGATACGTCTGCCTAAGCCTTTCCAAAATCTTCTCCGGCGTCTTCTCTCCGCTCATCTGCCTGCCCTCTGTCTCATTGATCAGAAAGGTATCCACCCTTTCCAGGCCGTAATCCAGAAGCTTTTCCTCAAAGGGAGAGGGGTTTAACACGATTTTCATCTTCTTCCGAAAAGCTCTCTCAATCAGTTCGTCCACCAGATTAATCTCATTCTGGAGAAGGAGGATGTCTCCCTCCCCAAAAGAGCGCAGCACATTTTCAATGTGTTCCAAAGAGTTTTTGCGGTTGGCGCCTCCATAGAGGAGAATACAGTTTTCCCCCGAAGGCGTCACCTGAATGACCGCATGGCCGCTTTTTCCCTCGCAATTCCTGATAAAATCCGTGCGGATTCTCTCCTGCCTGCACACCTCGAGAAGCCGGCCGCCATCCTCGCCCGCCATGCCCGCATGAAATACGCTGACACCGGCCCTTGCCAGGGCTATGGACTGATTCAGGCCCTTGCCTCCGCAGTGGGTCTGCAGATTTTCCGAGGCAAGCGTCTCGCCCGGCCTCACCATATGACTGACCCGGTATGTATAATCATAATTCAACGACCCAAAATTCAGTACCTTCACAGGTTTTTCCTCCTAAGTCCCCGATGTGTTTTCTACCTGCACCGCAAAATCTCCAAACAGCGTTCTTCCCATGGAACGGCTTCCGCAGCCGTACATGCCGTAAGCAAAATCGCCGTCTTCCGCTTCCAGAAGCTTCTCCCCGTCCACGGATAACGTCAGCTTCTCTCCTGCGGCTTTCAGTGTAAGCAGATACTCTCTGCCCTCCCTTCGGGAAAACTCCCTGCGGCAGAGCGTCTCAAAACCAAAATTATTTTTGTAGATTACAACGTCGCTGCCCTCAAATCCCGCAGCATAGAACCGCATTGCCCCCTGGGCCCGGATCAGAAGCAGCTGGCTGCTCCCATTCAACGCAAGAACCCCTGACGAAACCGAGCAGTCTGCGGCATAGTAATTTCCCGCATAGGCAAAAGCCTCCCCGCAGCACATAAGGGACAGCTTTCCTTCCGTCACCTCCCAGGCTCCGTGATCCGCGGAAAAAGGGGTGACCGTGCCGAATTCCTTTTTCTGCTTTGCAAAGCAAATCCTGTAATTCTGGACGGAATCCACACAGAAATCATCCAGGTACACGCATCCCGTGGTTCTCGACTTGGAAGGCGTATTCGGCTGCAGGACAAAGCCCACCTCGTCAATCAAAGCTCCCTGCGTATCCGGCACCGTAAATTCCAGCCGCTTCCACTCATTCCGTACCAGCTTTACGGCGCCGCCGATCCATTCCTTTTTGTCGAAAGCCGTCCTGACATAGGGAGCCACATCCGTCTCCTCCCAGCCATCCCACTGATCCAGATACAGCTGCATGCTGACTCTCTGCCCGGAATAGACCTGCGGGGTCAGAACCGGAGCGTATCTCTCATCCGAGAAAGCGTCCCTGCTATAAAAGGGCTTGTAAAATATCTTGCAGGTATTTCCCCGAACCATTCGGTTCATCAGGATTTTCAGGGAACCCTTTCCTGTACAGGCATGTTCCGCGCTGTGCTCCATACTGCAAAAATACGAGTTGGAAACCTGAAAACCGTGGGTGGATCCCGGGAGCTCAAAATCAAACCAAAGCGTCCCGTCCTTCGGCAGATTCCACTGTGCGGGCACGCTCTCTCCCTGTGCGGCCATCCCAAGCGCCGCAACTTCCTTCGCATAGGAAGGCGCATCCAGTATGTTCAGATAGCCGGAGATTCCTGACAGAATCAGACTGTCATTTATGGGACTGCGATAGTGTTTGGGAACGCTCTCGATTCCTGTCATTACCCCGAGTATGGTTCCCACATTTCCCGCATTGCAGTCCGTATCCCAGCTGCACATTACCGCAATCTCTATTGTCCTGGCAAAATCCCCCTGCCCGTAAAGCATGGCCAAAACGCATACGCCCGCATTGGGTATTATATGGCATACGCCGGGATAGCGGTCATATCCCCACTCTTTTACCAGCATTTCATAGCAGCCGCGCCAGTTTTCCGGATGCTCCCTGTGAAAGGCTTTTACCGCCTCCGCCACCGCCCTGTAGCGGCTCTCCTTCGGGATCTGGGCCAATCCCGCCTCGATCACGTCCTCAATCCGATTCTGCGTAAAGGCGCAGGCAATGCAGGCGGCGATAAAGCGCGCGCCGTACAGGCCCTCTCCGTCATGGGAAACGCTTGCCGCAGCCTGTGCGTCGTCCGCAGCCTTTTGCGGATTTCCCGGGTAAAGCAGCCCCCAGGTGTCGATAAAAATCTGTCCGCCGATCTGCTCCGCCATAACTTTTCCGTTCTGCCTCTCACTTCCGGATTCGGGTGCGGGAATTCCGTTTTTCAGGTTCAGATAGGCCGTATGCTCCGTGCTGACGCCGTAACCGCCCCACCAGAACATTCCAACCCCTTCTCTTGTGTAGTTCAGCCAGGCCCTGGCCACATCCCGGGCCGTCACCCTTCTGTGTGCCGCATCATCCCGCAGGGCCCTCAAAAAATATACCGGCCCGTTCACATCGTCATCCGCCGCAAATTTTTTGTAATCCCTCACGTAATCCCGGATATCTCCGTAGGTATCCCGGATCCGCTCATATGTCCACACGGCCGGCTCCAGCGCCGCTCCCAGCCGGATCCCGATATTCATGCCAAGGAAGCCGGCATAAACCTTTTCCAGATAATTAGTCGTATCCATTGTACCCCCTAACGTATCAGCTCCGCAAGCTTTTCCGCATAAGAAAATAAATCGATCCCCTTGGCAAAGGCCAGACAGGTTCCGGAAGGATATCTTGTCTTGGCAAGCCAGTGCTCAGGTATGTTCCCGGCTCCGTATCTGGCTCCCAGAACCGCTCCCGCAACCGCCCCGATGGTATCCGCATCCCTGCCGAAATTCGAGGCGAGAATCAATCCTGACTTAAAGGAACCGTGTTCCAGCTTAAGGCAGCCAAACACCTCAGGCAGCGCCTCCGCCACAGTGGAGCGGTGCGTGGAAAACAGCTGGTCGTGGAGCGGCATCCATGCATCCGCAACACGTCCTTCGGCCCGCTCCACAATCTCAAAGGCCCGCTCCAGGCAGGCCCGGAACCAGGAATCCTCCGGGGCCGTCTTTTTCACCGCCTCAAGGATCTCGTCCATTTCCGCATCTACCATAGCCAGGGAAACCGCAACCGCAACGGCCTGGGCCCCCCAGATTCCCTCCCGGTAATGGCTGACGCAGGCATCCTCCTTCGCCAGATGGGCCGCCCTCTCCGGATCTCCCGCACAGACGATTCCGATAGGGCCGCTTCGCATCGCCGCGCCGTCACTCATATAATAGGCGTTAAACCTTCCGGAATCAGGGGGACGGATCCCTCTTCTTAAATTGTTGCATGCTTCCACCTCGCTGACGCCTCCCCGCTTTAGTTCGTCCTGCGTGGCCACATGCTCCATCCACAGTTCCACCACATCCTCCGTGGTAAAGCTTCCCCCATGCTTGATCAGATTATATGCGGTAAGCAGGGCAAACTCCGTATCATCCGTGCTCCAGGAAGCCCCTTTCTGAAAATCCGTGGTGATCCCATAGTCCCTCTGAAAATCCGGTTTTCTGGCCGCATCTCCAAAGGAGTCGCCTATGGCAAGACCACACAGAGAACCCTTCGCCTTATCCAGCGCCAGTTGTCTGTCCTTTACCAGTTCTTCTCTTTTTCTCATGAAATTCCTCCTTGCCGCCATGGAATGAGGCAGCATAACCGGCCGCAGCCTCCTGTCATGCTGCCTCATCAGGGCTGTCATTTATGGCGTCTTCTTAAATTACTTCAACACTGTGTTAATATATTCCGTTACCTGTGCGCCGCCTGCGTCATTCCAGGACTGTACGTAAGCATCCCAGTCAGCCTCTGTCTTGTTGCCCATTACGAAGTCTGCCGCAAACTCCTTGTAAACCGCCGTGCATGCATCCCAGGCAACCGCATAGTCGGAGGGAATTACCACCGCATTGTCCTCACTGGAGTATTCAAGGAACATATCCAGTGATTTCTGTCCCTGCTCGCTCATGTAAGGGGTCTTCTCACTCATCTTGCTCATATCCAGATTGTCCGTCAGTCCCCATATCACACTGTACCAGCTGTTGTGCGCATCCAGAAGCTCATACTTTCCGTCTGCATCAATATTGTAGTGAGTTCCCTCGAATCCCAGAAGATCCAGGACTCTTCCCTCCGGACTTGCCGCATATTCCAGCACCTGGAACGCAAGATCCTTGTGCTCGGAGAGTGCGCTGATCGCCATTCCTCTGGATTCCTTGCTGATGTCAATGGGCGTATAGCCCTGTCCGATACCCTTTGCGGGAGGAAGCACCGTAAGCACGGCGCCTTCTCCGTTCGCCTTCTGCTGCTTGGTGTTATAGCTGTCAACCACGTCGCCCTGGGTACCGGATACGATAGCCGCCCCGTCCCCAAAGAACTTGTTCTCTTTGTCTTCCCAGTTAGCGGAAGCATATTCGTTGTCCAGAAGTCCCTCTTTGTAGAGCTGTGCGTAGAATTTCAGTTCTTCCAGCTCATTCTCGCTGACACGGCCGTAAATATAGCTGCCGTCCTGCTCCACCCATGTGGTGGAAAGCCCGAATGCCTGGTCAAATACGTTGTTGATTTCCGCCAGGTCGCCCGCTACCGTGTAAGCCGCCAGATAGCCGCCCTGTTCCTTGGCCTCCACCATCAGCTGATGATAATTCTCAACGGAAGGATCCGCAAGGAAGGTATCCTTCACCGGACACTTATCAAAAATATCCGTCCGAATTACCGGTACCTTTGTGCTCAAAACGGACAGATACAAAAGATAGGGATAATTTTTCTGCCTCGTCTGGATATAAGGGCGGGCGTCCACCATTCCCTTGATATAAGTGGAGCTCTCAATGTACGGTGTGAGATCCTCCAGAATCTGCTGGTTCAATGCGAAATCCTCATCACCGCCCTGGAAATAGATGATATCCGGAATGTCGCCGCTGTTCAGCAGAAGCGCCAGATTCTCTGAGTAAGTACCGCTCTGAAGGGAAACCAGCTCGATCTGTGCGTTAATACCTGCCTCTTCCAGCCCTGCGTTGAATCTTTCCATCCATTCCTGATAAACCGGATCTTCCGGGCTGACGTCCTTCTCAATCATCCGCAGCGTCACCTTTTCCCCGCCGTCTGCGGATTCCGGCTCCTTGCTCTCCTCCTGGCCGGCCTCTTCCTGCTCCGGGGCCTGCGCAGCGCTCTCCTCCTTTTCCGCAGGCGCTTCCTGCGTCGCTCCTCCCGCATCGGAACTGCCGCAGCCCGCAAGCATACCGACCGCAAGCATTCCAGTCATCATCAATGCCAACAACCTCTTCTTCATACCTTAACCTCCTTAAAAAATTTATTATCAAGACGTTTCGCTTCCTTAAAGCGCGGCACGTCTTACGCCCTTTTCAAAACATTTCCCGAAGGAATCATGGCTTTTATTCCTTCACTCCTCCCGCCAGCACCCCGCTGGTGTAATATTTCAGAATAAACGGGTAAAGAAGCAGGATGGGCACCATGGTCACAATAATGGTGGCCGCCCGCAAAGCGCTGACATTGATTGCGCTCAGGTCCAGCGTTCCCAGCGCCGAGAGCGCCGTCGTATCCCCTTCCACAACAAACTGCCTAAGGAACACCTGCAGTACCGTATTCCCCCTTGAGGAAAGGAAAATACTGCTGTGGAAGAACTCATTCCACCGGTAAACCGCATAAAACATTCCGACCGTGATGATCGGTATCTTGTTCAGCGGAAGGAAAATGCTGAACAGAATTTTGATATGCCCTGCCCCGTCAATTCTGGCCGCCTCCAGCAGCGCCTCCGGCGTCTCCGAGAAGAACCGCATCAGCAGAATAACGTTGTACACACTGACGGAACGGTACAGCACCATGGACCAAAGGCTGTCGAGAAGATGCACATCCTTCATCACAAAGTACTCCTGGATAATTCCCGGTTCAAAAATCATCATGACGATCAGGAAAACCATAATCACTTTCTTCCCCACCAGATTCGGCCGGGTCAGCGCATAGGCCAGGGACGTGGTCACGAGAATATTAACCACCACTCCCACAATGGTGATAAACAGGGAATTCTTCAACGCCGTCCAGATAATCTGATTGCTGAAAATCACCTCATAATGGATCAGATCCAATCCGCTTGGCCACACCTGATAGCCTTTCATCCTGGGAACCAGCGACGGATCCGACAGGGATTTCGCCAGCAGATTCAGAATCGGGATCAGCATGGTCAGCGCGATCACGAGCATAAAAAGATTCAGGACAAGCTCTCCGGGATCAAATTTCTTCTTTTTTCTCTTCATGATTTACCACGCTCCTTTCCCGGTAAGCTTCTTGGATGTGAAATGGGTAAGCAGTATCATGGCCGTCCCGATCACGCCCTTAAACAGGTTGGCCGCAGTGGCAAAGGAATACTGCCCCTGCAAAAGTCCGATCCTGTATACGTAGGTGTCGAGAATATCCACCCTGCTGAGCACCGCGTCATTCGTAAAGTTCAGGATCTGATCGTATCCGGCGCTCATTACAAATCCCACATTCAGGATCAGCACTGTCACCATGGGGCCTGCCAGCGCCGGGAGAATGATGTAGCGGATCGTCTTCCACCGCCCCGCACCGTCCATCCTGGCCGCCTCATACAGCGCCGTGTCAATTCCCAGAATGGCCGAGAGATATATGATAGAATCCCATCCCATGCTTCTCCACGTGCTGGAAGCGAACAGAACCCACAGGATACTGTTTTTGTCTGTCAGAAGGTTGACCCTCTCTCCCCCGAAGGCCGCCACGATATCCATGACCAGCCCGTTTGACGGCGACAAAAACTCGTACCAGATTCCGGCAATGACAACCCAGGACAAAAAGTGCGGCAGGTAGGATACCACCTGCACCACCTTCCGGAAATGCCTGGTGCGCATCTCGTTAAGCGCCAGGGCGAAAGCCACCGGAAGCGGGAAAAACAGCACAATTTTCATGAAGCTGATCACCAGCGTGTTTTTGATAATATTGTAAAAGGCCGGCGTGGAAAACAGCGTCTTAAAATGCTTCCACCCCACGAAAATATTGTCCCCCACAATTCTGTAGTCGTAAAAGGCAAGTCTCATCTCAAGAATGGGCCACACATGAAATATCAGAAAATATAACATGGCAGGCAGCATCAAAAGATACAGCACCTTGTCCTTTTTTATCCTTTTCCACATATTGAATCCTCTCTCTTTCTTCCCCCGCCCTTCCGGGGGATTTGCCGTTCAGTGCAGGATCTTCTGCTCAATAAACCGCGCAACACCGTCTTCCTGATTGCTTTTTGCCACCGCATCCGCCATCTCCTTCACGCCCGGCAGGGCATTGTCCACAGCCACTCCAAGGCCGCAGAGTGAAAGCATCTGCCGGTCGCCCTCGTCGTCTCCAAAGGCGGCCGTCATGGAAAGCGGTATGTCAAGCCGCCGCGCCGTCCGGATAATCGCCCGCTCCTTCGATACCCCTTCTGCCATAAACGCGTATCGTACACTGTCCCGATAGTGCAGACAGCGGCATTTTGCAAATCTTCCGCAAATCACCTGCGCCTCCCGTTCCTGTCCGATACTGGCATAAATCTGGCTTGCCCGCTGTCTGATACCCTTTGAGAAATCTGTAAACTCCGCCTTCCCCAAGGGATGGGAGGGGGCGAACCTGTGCGGATTGATGAGCAGTCCCCGCCCGGCCTCCACCAGGATCTCCGTCTGGGAGGGGAGGGCGCAAAGAGCCGCTGTCAGCCCCTGAACCGTCTCCTCATCCATCATGTCGCACTGAATCATCTCTCCCCGAAAGATCACCTTGCTTCCGTTGGAACAGATCAGCAGATCCGCACCCAGATCCTCCTGTATCTGTACTGCGTTCGCCTCCAGCCGCGCCGTTGCGATTCCCGTCACGATTCCCCTTCTTTTACACTCCCGCCAGATACTTCGGGTGTAATCCGACACGCTTCCGTCATCCCGAAGCAGCGTCTGATCCAAATCCGTGATAATCATTTTAATCATTTCTCTACTCATACCATTTTCTTCAGGATGCAGCGCTCCACAAACTGCGCCACCCCGTCCTCCTCATTCGATCCGGTGACAAACCGCGCGGCCCGCTTCACACAGGGCAGGGCATTTTCCACTGCGGTTCCCACTCCGCAGAGGGCAAGCATCTCGCAGTCTCCCTCGTCATCCCCGAAAGCCGCCGTCTGCGCCAAAGCTATGTCATATCTCCGCGCCGTCTCAAAAAGCGCACTGGCTTTGGATACGCCTTTTGCCGTCACCGCATAAGTCCCGTCCCGGTAGCGGAGCCAGTCAAAAAAGGGAAAAACCTCCTTGAGACCGCGCACCTCTTCCTCGCTTCCCAGCCGGAAAAACACCTGGCATGCCTCCTCCCCCGTCGGCTTCTCAAAGTCCCGGATTATGGCTGTATGAAGTCTGGGAGAGTGTTCAAAACGGCGGCTGTTTGTATACATCCGCTCCCTGCAGCCTGCCAGAAGCCCCTCCGCACCCTTCCTCTGCAATGCCCGCAGAAAATCGGAGGTCTCCTCTTTCCCCATTCCCCGGAAAAAGAGCACTTCCTTCCCAGCCAGCGCCATTGCGCCGCCCGAGACGATCCGAAAATCCGGTCTGAGTATCTCCTGCTCCGCCTGTGTTGCCGCAAGAAGCCTGGCGGTCGCAAAACCTGTCCGGATTCCCCGGTGTGCGCACTCGGCAAATACCCTCTGCGTATAGGGAGAAATACTTTTGTCCCGCCTTATCAGCGTATCGTCCAGATCCGATACAATGAGCCTTACGTCAAAATCCATTTGTCCGAAATTCTCTTTCTCCGCTCCGGCTCCCTCCAAAGCGCATCTCTTCCCGCTCAAATCTCTATCTCCAGCTCCCCTAGCGGGGCATGCTGCTGGGCGCCATACACATCGCTGTCCATGCAGGTTCCGGATGAAATTTTTCGGTCAAAGGTAATCTTAAATCCCAGGGCCGCATCGAAAAACACCAGCTGTGTGATCGCATCCTGGGTGATCCCGTAGAGCCCGGCTATCCTTTCTCTGGTAATCAAGCCGCTGTCTCTTATCGCTTCGTAAACCTCCCGGTCGGAAAACAGCGCATCCAGAGTAATGGAAAAGGGCCCGCTGTTTTTGGAACGAAGAACCTTGGCCAAATCATAGAGTTTTCTTTTTGCCATCCCTATACCTCCCCTTTTGGCTCTGCGGCCTTACGCTCTCCCGGCTTCGTCCTCCTGCCGTCTTCCCGCACCGCATCCGGCTGCTGCCGTATCGTCACATCCTCCAGCGGAAACATCTCCTGACCGTCCTTTACCTCCATCAGATGGTAAACGGAAAATTCATACACCGCTCCAAAGGACACGTCACTGGGCGCAAAGGGAAATGCCAGATTTCCCGCAGTCGCCTTCCTTCCCTCATACCCGTAATGCAAAAGCGACGAGCGAAGGGAACCGCAGACCGTATCCGCCGTTTCCTGAGAATCCGCAAGCACCTCGAAGAGAATCCCCACCTCGTGCGGCAGCTCGTCCCGCAGAGGCTCCAGCTCTCCCATCACGGCGTCAATCCCGTAATTCATAAAATGGATGGTATAGGATTCCTTCGGGATCTCGCTGTAGTAAGCTTCCACCTGCCTCTGAGCCGCCTCCTCGATCTCCCGGATCCGCGAGATAAAGATGGGATCCCTGACGCCTGCCGCCACAAAAGTCCGGTAGGCCGCAAGCCTCGCCCCCTCCAGTTTGACGTAGTACTTTTCTGTCTCCTCGATCCTGCTGCCCGTGACCGCAACGCTCCCGTCCCCCAGCTCTTCAAAGCTGCAGTTTTCCAGGTTCAGCACGGTACCGGGCCCGTGGAGAATATAGGGATGATCCTTTTCATAGAAGGTATGCGCCGCCACGGACAGGGAGGTGCATCTCCTCTCCTTTGACAGCGGCATAATACGAAAGCCTTCCTCCCATATTTCCCCCAGCATACAATCCTTGGTGGTGCCGGGAACCGCACAGAGTGCGGCACACTCCAGTATTTTCCCCGCATGGTAGCCGTATGCCGCCGGAAGTCCGTGATAAATTGCAACCGCCGCAAACGGGGACGGATCGTATGCCCTGCCGCAGATAATCAGCCGGTATCCCTGCCGCAGCGCCTCCACCACCGGTTCATGTCCCATCTGCGCCACGATCCCCGTGGTCTCCTCCAGGCGCTTTTCGGTAAGCTCCCGGACAGCGGCTCCCAGCGGGAAAACCTTTCCTTCCCGCATCCGCTCTCTCACTACCGCTTTCGGAATATCCGCCCACAGGATGCCCGTGCGCATTTCCTCAAGTCCGTTTTCCTCCAGAATCTCCCGGATAATATCCCAGGTCCACTCCACGTGAACCTTTCCTCCGCTTCCCCCTGCGGAACCGATAATCACCGGTATGCCGGCCTTAGCCCCTTCGGTTATCATCAGAGAAAGATCCTTTTTGCATGCATGCCTGCTGACAATGGCGGTGCCTGCCCCCAGCTTGTGCGGGCCGGCGTCCGTGCTGCCCGCATCCACCACGATGGCATCCGGCTTTTGCGCCATCCCGTTCAGGAAGGATTCCCTGGGATAGCCATATCCCAAAATCCCGCAGGGCGCCAATATTTTGATCCTTCTGCTATTCCTCATTTCCTTTCACCCTCTGTCCTTATGTACTCTTTCCCATGTTTCTCAAATAAAATCGTTTCCGTAATCCTCTTGGCGTAAATATCCATAGTGCTTCGATCCACCATGGAGGCGGGAACCCCGTTCCTGGTGATGGAAAAGCCCGCCGCATAAGTGGCATACTGTATCGCCAGCTTCATGGTAAAGCCTTCCGACAGATACACCGCCAGGGCCGCTATAAAAGCGTCCGCCGCACCGGTGGTATCCACGGCCTCGAAATCCGCCGCCTGAAATTTCCAGATTTCCCTGTCGTTCATCCATAGACATCCATCCTCGTCCAGCGTCACAATGACCTCTCCCACTCCCTTATCCAGAAAATACTGCGCTTTCTCCTCCAGCGTGCCCTGCCTGGGACAGAGAAGCTCCAGCTCCTTTCGATTGGGCACGAAGATATCGATCTTCTTTAAAAGGCTTTCGCTGATCTCGTCCACAGCCGCCGGTTTGAGAATCGTGCGGCTTCCCATCTCCCCTGCGATGTCCGCCGCATATTCCACGATCTCCACAGGCGTCTCCAGCTGAAGAAGGCAGAACTGCGCTCCGGCGAACAGCCCCTTCTTTCTGTGCAGATCCTCCCTGGTGAGGAAGCGGTTTGCTCCGGGATAAACGATAATGTTGCTCTCGCCGTTCTTCTGAACCGTTATGTGGGCTCTTCCCGTTCCCTTGGTGGTGCTCTCCAGGATCCCCTCCACGCTGATTCCGTATCCGGCCATGGCATCCCGTAAGACCTTGGCCTCATAGTCCTGCCCGATCTTTCCGATCAGGACAGCCTCCGCTCCCAGCTTGGCCGCGCCTACCGCCTGGTTAAAGCCCTTGCCACCCGCATAGGATTGCAGTTCCTCGGCCACACAGGTCTGCCCGGCCTCCGGAAATGTCCTTACACTGATGATGGAGTCCATGTTAATGCTCCCCACCACTACTATCTTCCCAACGATATGATCCGGAATCTCTCCCGCACTGTCGCCCTCCAGGATTTCAATCTCCTCATTCCCCGAAGTCCTCTCCCGCTTCTCCAGATCGGCAATCACCTGGCTGCAGGCATATTCTCCAAGTTCCTCCACCGGAAGGTAAATGCTGGTCAGCTTCGGGTACAGAATTCGTCTGTCCCTGCATTCCGACAAAGTGATCAGGGACAGATCCTTTGGTATCTTGTATCCCCTCTCCGCTGCCTTGCGGCAGATATCCGCAGCTATCTCCTCGTTCTGGCACACAAGAGCCGTAATTCCGTAGAGGGTAATATCGCAGAACTCCCTGGCCTCGTCCCACTTCATCACAAAATCCGAGCGATTCTCCAGCCCCCTGTCATAAAGGCATCGCTGAAACCCCTTCACAAATCGGGCGGTTCTCTCGTTGTCCTCACGGATACAGCATCCGATCCGCCGGTGATAAAGTCCGGCAAGATATTTGGCCGCCTCGTAGCCGTACCGCCCGTAATCAAGCGTGAACTGCCTCTCCCCCTCCTCCCAGTCAAGAAAATCGCAGAAATAAACTTCAATTTCCTTTTCCTCGAAGCAGGAAAGATACTTCTCGCTCTCCTCGCCGTTTCTCTGCCAAATCACCGCGGTTACTCCCTGTGCGCACATGGCCGCAACCGCTTTTCTCTCGCCCTCAGTCTCCGGTCCGTACTCGCAGCAGAAAATTCCATACCCGTTTTTCCTGGCCGCCCTGCTGACTCCCGACAGAAGCATTCTTCCCTTCGGAGAATCCCTGACTACCACGCCGATCAGAAACCGGGAAAGGCTACCCGCTTTTTCATAAGGAACATAGTGATAATCCCGGGCGATCCGCAGCACCTTCTCCCTGGTTTCCCCGCTGATGGATGAATCCTTTCCGTTTAAAATTTTGGAGACCGTGGAAATGGACACATTGGATAATTTTGCTATCTCTTTAATTGTCATGTCTGCACCTTTTGTTAAGAAAATATTTTCCGAAAACTTTTTCCTAAACTAAATATAATTCTTTTTATGCACTTTGTCAACAAAAGAATTGAGTTTTGTGGTTTTTTTGTAGATTCTTTCTGTGGGGCACAATCATTTTTCTTCCTCCGAAGGCTGTTTTTAGATATAAAAACAAGAGCCCCTGATTCGACCAGAAGCTCCTTCCCGTTCCCTTCACAGTTATCTGTTTATTTGTAATACTTTACAACATCTCCTTCGAATTTTTCGAATAAAGGACAATACACCTTTATAATATCCTGAAATTGCTCTGCTGCAAACGTTCCCTCATAATCATGCGCAAGCTGATTTCTTACCCGAAGCATCTGCATCCATTTGTCACTGTCAATGATTCCATTGAGAAAAGCCTGCCGTAATGTTTCCCTGGGCGATCCAACCGCAAAATCGAGAATCGCAAGCTCTTTTATCAGGATATCCTTCATTACCTTCCACGAAATGTCAAAGGTAAGATTGAAATTCATGACAGTTCCTTCCAGCACAAAATCTGCCTTGGGATCAGCGTCCAGGCTTTTTTTCAGATTTTTCAGGCTTCTGCAGAATGTATGATATCGATTAATATATTTGCTTTCCATATCTTCTTATATCCTCCAGCAGAAATTCATTCTTAATTTCCTCATAGTGAAACAGATCAATTTTTCGCAGGGTATCTATCTCCAAAACCTCTTCTTCCAGACGTTGTATATTCCCGCATCCGTAAACAACAAAATCAATATCGCTGGTCGGCGCTGCCGTGCCTGTGGCAAAAGAGCCAAACAGATCCAGCCTTCGCACGCCGTTTGCCTTACAGATTGCGGCAACCCTCTCAATTACTTCCGAAACGGGCATGATATCCATGATAATTTTCTCACCCCAATCCATATTATCTTTCTTTCCATTTCCATCTTCCAGACAATTTACTATAACACAAATATAAACCACAGGATGAAATCTTGCAATAACAAGCACCGGAATACGAATCCCGCATCCATCACCTTATGTATATTTATACAAGTTTTATATAATGATTACACAATAATTATACGATAATATTATATATGGATTCGTATGTAACTTTAAAGTTTTTATTTAAGGAAATGCTGTAAAATGAACAAGGCAAAGAAACGTGTAACGATAAAAGATATTGCAAACAAATGCCAGACAACAGCCAATACCGTATCGAGAGCGCTGCGGAACGATCCCGGGATCTCTGCGGTGACCACGCAGAAGATCCAGCAGACGGCAAAGGAAATGGGTTATATCCGGAACGGTCTGGCTTCTGCCATGCGCTCCAGCAAGAGCAAATTAATTTCCATCATAGTCGAGGATGTGGACAATCCCCACAATTCCATGCTTATAGAGAAAATGGATTGCATATTAAAGGACGAGGGGTACGATATCATCATCCTCAGCACGCAGGCAAACGCATCCAAAAAATTCAGGATGGCAAGTCTCTCCGTTTCCTTATTCGTGGATGGAATCCTGTATTTTCCAAGTATAGATGACAAAGCTATCGTGGATATGCTCAAAATAAATCACATTCCATTTGTCTTTGTTGAGAGGGGCGTCGACGGTATCGAAGCCGACATTGTCCGATGTGATGATTATCAGGGAGGAGTAATCGCCGCCGATTATCTGCTCGGCTTTGGGCACCGATCATTCCTTTATCTGGGCGGTCCCCAAAAAAACGGCGCACAGCCCCTGCGGCAGACAGGATTTGTAAACAGGCTTCTTCAGTGCGGCGTTCAACCGTCTGACATAGCGGTTCTGGATGAAGAGACCGTATATCAATCCATCCGCGAAGACCGAATTATGGATATCCTCAGAAACATCAAGTTCACAGGCGCATTTGCGTTTAATGATCAGATCGCATATCATGCCATCAATGCGCTCAGGTACGAAGGCCGCAGTGTGCCCGGTGATGTCTCAATCATCGGATTTGACTATATCAAAGGAGCTCTGGCCTATCTGCAGCCGCTCACTTCCATAGCAAGTACGGATATGGGCGACATGGCATCCCGGATTGTGTCTTTGCTGCTGCGCAGAATCCATAACTCTGATGCATCTTATGTCACCGAAATACTGCCCGTTTCTCTCCACGAAAAGGAAAGCACGGTGTCCGCTCCACGTTTCACGTAACAAACCGTCCAAACGCAACGGTTTTCTTTTTGTGATGCAAATCCTTCTGTTCCGCCGACTGAATTCCGGCACTTTTTCCGAATACGGCGTTTTATTTTCTGTTCTTTTTATCAGTTATTTCATATGTATATTCATTAAATCTCACTAAGATTAACATTAAACTTATAGTTTTTTATTCAAATTGCAAAAAAGATTAACGTTAACGTATTGACTAATTTTATTGCAAATGATAAAATTAGTGAAAAATTTACAGAAATCTTCAAAATTCTAACAAAAAAGCACAAAATCATCATTCCCTCTCGCAGGGATGAACGTGTTTGGCTGTTGGCAGAAAATAATGGAGGGATGGTGTATGAGCTGGTTTAAAGAAAAATGCAGGTGGCTGAATAAGCCGAGTCGGATTGCTTATGTCTTTCTTTTCCCCTCGGCGGTTCTTTTGCTGATGTTTAATGTCTATCCGTTGCTGGCGTCATTTTATATCAGTACGCTCGACATGAAGGTATCGTTTGATTCGGCCAAATTTATTGGGCTTGGGAATTATGTAGAGGCTTTTCAAGATAAATATTTTTTGAACAGTCTCGGAATAACTCTCAAATACACGTTGATGGAAGTTCCTATTCAGATGATAATGGGCCTTGTTCTCTCAGCGCTGTTGACAAAAAACACGCTGCGCAACCAGATCTTCCGCAGCATTTACTTTCTGCCAATTGTCTGCTCGGCCACGGTGGTTGGCGTGATGTGGAATCTAATCCTTCACTCTAACATAGGAATTGTGTCCCATTGGCTCTGGAAGCTCGGCGTACAGCAGACCGGTTTTTTGACTCAGCCTTCTACCGCACTGCATGTGGTTATCTTTGTGTCGGTATGGCGAACCTTTGGGATCTCCACGATTATCCTCGTATCCGCTATGCAGAATGTACCGCACGATTACTATGAGGCCGCCGAAATTGACGGAGCCGGAAAGATACGCCAGTTCTTTTCCATTACGCTTCCATGCATTAAGCCTTCCTTCTGGTTTTTGCTCATGACCAGGGTTATAGGCTCTCTGCAGGTATTTGACATTGTGTATACGCTCACGAAGGGCGGGCCGAGCCATTCGACCGAAACGCTTGTCACATACGTGTATGACAAGGCGTTTGTATCCTCTACCCGTATGGGATATGCGACGGCCATGTCAGAATTCCTGTTTCTTATCATTATGATATTAACTATCGTTCAGTATGTGATCATGAATAAAACAAAGGATTGATCGGAGGAGGCCTTATGAGCAAGAAAACAAAGAGTATTTTCATTAATATACCAATAGTTACCGTATTGTCGATATTGGCACTTATAATGCTTGTGCCGGTTATATGGACAATCCTCTCAGCATTTAAAATGGATGGAGAAATTATCCGCTTTCCCCCTACCTTCATACCGCACAAATTCACACTTGCTAATATCGGAAAGGTTCAGAGCCGTCTCAACATATGGACGCTTATGAAAAACTCCGTGATTTATGCGCTCGGACAGACTATACCATCGCTTATTGTCAATTCACTTGCGGGCTATGCTTTTGCAAGATATGAATTCAAAGGGAAAAATGTCATTTTCCTGGTGTATCTGGCTACAATGATGATTCCCTTTCAGGTTATCATGATCCCGCGTTTTCTCGAAGTGAATGCCCTTGGGATGTACAACCGGTATACGGGGCTTATTATTCCACAGATCGCCAATGCCTACTGGGTATTTATGATGCGGTCGGCCTTTGAGGGCTTGCCCAGGGAACTGGAGGAGGCCGCCAGAATAGACGGGCTCAGCGAGTTCGGCATCTATGCCCGTATCATGATACCGCAGATCAAGCCGGCTCTGATCACACTTATCGTGCTCAATATAAACGGCAGCTGGAATGACCTTCTGTGGCCTTTGATTGTCACCAGCTCAAACAACATGAAAACATTGAGTAATGGACTTGCCCTTTTCATAGGCACGGGTACGGAACAGTATGGAGCGGCCTTTATGGGAGGCGCCATATCGCTTCTGCCCATGATCGTCCTGTATATCTTCGGACAGAAATATTTTGTGGAAGGCCAGGTTACAAGCGGCTTAAAGGGATAACCCTTTAGCATAAACAAGTCATATTGACAGGAGGAAAGGAAAATGAAGAAGAAAATTGTGGCTGTGTTTCTTTGCATGGCAATGACCGCAGGCTTGTTGGCAGGCTGCGGGGGAGGCGGCACTGCGGATTCGGGAAACAGTTCGTCAGACAGCGGCGCAGCAGATTCATCATCGGATAGCGCTGCTACGGATTCAGACAACGGTTCGCAGGCGGAGGCCGATACCGGTTCGGAGGCGGAGGCAGATGGCAATTACGAGCCGATTACCATTGAATTCTGGAATTCATGGACAGGCGGCGACGGTAATACGCTGGTGGCAATGGTTGAAAAATTCAACCAGGAAAACAAATGGGGCATAACGGTAGAAATGGATATATCCGCCCAGTTCTCAGAAAAGCTTGCAACTGCAGCACCTGCAAACGAGGCGGCGGATCTGATCCTGCTCGGTACAAGCTCCCAGTGGAACTGGCAGGAGTATCTCCAGGATGTGGATGATATCTTTGACAACACTGATCTTAACAAATCCGATTTCACCGAGGGAGGCCTCAGTGTCGGTATGATGGATGATAAGCTTTATGGTATGCCGTTCCAGTATTCTGTTTATCTGCTCTACTGGAATAAGGATTTGTTTGAAAAGGCAGGTCTGGATCCCAATACGCCGCCCAAGAACCATGATGAATGGGCGGAAATGGCCGCAAAGATTACGGATGAGGCCAATCGTGTCTATGGAACCGGCTGCTATCCGGAGAGCCCTGTCCAGGTAGCTTCCACAATGACCGAGTTCGGCGACAACATGGTCGTGGAGGCAGGAGACGGCAAGTTCAAGGCAAATTTTGCAAACAATCCCGGATATGACAAGTTTTTCAAGTGGGAAGCTGACCTGATCGCCAACGGCGATTTCCCCCGCGAGGCGGATCTGGCATCCATGTTTAAAGCCGGGCAGCTCGGCCTTCTGGTCGACGGCCCCTGGCTTCAGGGCGGATGCGATGAGACGGGCGTGAATTATGGCGTTACCCTGCAGCCTTATGGCGATGCTGGCAACTTCGTAATTGCCGATCCCGCTGAGTTCTATATCACAACCAGCGCTTCTCCGGAAGAAAAACTTGCAGCGGAGCGTTTCATTCAGTGGTGGTATATGGGGAACGATTCCTCAACAAATCTTGAGGATTGCGGTGACTATACATGGTCCAACAGTTATGGATATCCCTCAAGCTACCTGCCTACGATCAACAGCGATGCCTATAAAAATAACGAGCGGCTGCAGAGCGTTACACCCCCCGCAGATGCAACGGTGAAGAGTACCTATGCTCCATCTACATTCAAAGCTGCGAATGATGTCCAGGCGATTTTAAATACGCTGCAGCAGGCCGTCGTGTATGGAGATAACTTCGAAAGCGATTATGCGGCAGCTATCGCAACCGCACAGGAAGAGATGGAAAAAGTTATTGTCAATGTTCACGGAGAAGATGCGCTTGCACAATAAGGATGTTGGGTTATCGTCCTGTCATTAGGCCGTGACTTCGGACTGCAAACAGCAGCAGCTGATTTTTACAATGTGTATTTCAAAGATGTATTCTATGATATGCCGTCTCTTCGAGGCGGTATATCATTTATCAGAGACAGAAGGGAGCTTATCATATGGAAAACCGCAATAAAATTTTTTTCCACCCTGCCTATACGGCAGGCAGGATTGATCGAAGGCTCTTCGGGGCTTTCCTTGAACCGATTGGCAACTGGGTCTATGGCGGGATATGGAACAACGAACATCCCACGGCGGATGAATATGGATTCCGAAAAGACATCATGGATATGACAAGAGAGCTGGGAGTGCCCGCAGTGCGTCTTCCTGGCGGCAACTTTACATCCGGTTGGAATTGGAAGGATTCCATAGGGCCAAGGGAAAACCGAAGGACCCATCTGGAACTGGCATGGCGTCAGTACGAGACGAACGATATTGGCCATGATGAATACCTTGCCTGGGCCAAAAGTGTTGGCACGGATCCCCTTTACACGGTCAATCTGGGGACAGGCACCGTGGAAGACGCCCAGTATCTGGCAGAATATACCAGGCATCCGGGCGGTACCTACTGGTCGGATTTACGCAGAAAAAACGGCTTCGAAAAACCGCACGAGGTGCACACCTGGTGTCTTGGCAACGAGATGGACGGCCCCTGGCAGATTCATTCCTGGGAAAAAGATCCCAAGGGATACGGGGTAAAGAGCAATGAAATATCCAAAATGATTAAGTGGGTGGACCCCACAGCGGAAACGGTAGTGTGCGGTACCAGCACGCCCCACAACCGGTCGTATCTGTCGTGGGATCTGACGGTTCTTGAGCAGTGCTATGAGACGGTAGATTATCTTTCGCTCCATTATTATCATCCGGCATTAACCGGCGATCTGAAGGCATACCTCAGCGCATCTGATGTCTGCGAGGATTTTCTGATAAGAGAAATTGCCGCCTGTGATGTGATGCAGGGTATGCTGCGTGAACCGCGTCCGCTGATGATAGCATTTGACGAATACGGCGTTTCTTTCCGCAAGCAGGAAAAGACCACGGTTGGCCGGGCCGGAAATATTGATCACAGTGCTTACAGCGAGTTTGGCAGCCGCCTAAAGCAGCCGTTTAAACACAATTCCCTTCATCCCTCACAGACAAGAAACGATGGCGTTGAAAGTGAGATGTTAGAGTCCCTTGCCCTGTGTTCGATATTGATGATGCTGATGCGCCATGCTGACCGGGTTAAAATCGGGTGCATGACGCCCGGACTTTTTGTCATTGGCCACAATGAAGAGAAGGTCTGGAAACGTGTCGGATACTATGCCTATGAAATGCTTATCCGTTATGGAAGCAGGGGATTTTCCCTTACTCCTTCCATCTCGTGCGGTACCTATGACACAGACGGTTACAATATAGACGATTTCAGTCAGGTCCCTGCTCAGGAGGGTCTCAAATACCTCGAATCGTCAGCCAGCCTTGACCCTGCCAGCAGGGAGCTTTCCGTATTTGTGATTAACCGCAGCTGCGACCAGGATCTTGAAACGCAGCTGGATCTGACATCCTTTGGCGATTTATCGCTCATTGAGCACAAGAGCGTGTATACGGACGACCTTTCCGTCTGCAATACCGCCGAAAACCCGGAGTGCGTGGTTCCGAAAAAGATAGAAAATACAAAGCTCTCCTCCGGGGTGGCCACGGCTGTTTTCAAAAAACTTTCCTTCAATATGCTGCGCTTTCGGTTGAATTGAGCCGTTCTGCCCAGACAGCATTCCCATCCGCCAGGCTTCATGCTATAATAAAAACACAAACCAAAATGCGAGAGCAAAAGGAGGGAACTGCAATGAAAAACTTATGGAACAAAGAGACAACTTGTCCGCTGTTTTGCTATGCGGACAGATATATAAAGAAGAGCAGCTGGAAGGATCTGGCCCTGATTAAATTCTGTCTCTTCTCAACCGGCATCTTAGTCGGCATAAGAATACCGAAAAAGAACCGAAAATTTGCGGGAATCATAGCGGCAGCTGTTTTTGCCGTCACCTATATTCCCCTGATGGTAAAATTTATCGCAGTCGTCAGGGAGAACGGGAAATAATCCCGTATTGCAGGACAGACAGGGCGTTTACAGCAGCAGATCCAGCTGTTCATTCAGCCGCCGCTTTAAATCCTCCAGCTCTTCCTCGGTGGGATAATATTCTTTAGTGTGCAGCTCGCTTCCAAGCTGCCAGACAGGGCCGGGCTTCGGCGTATCCCCGGCTCTTCTCGGGAAAAAATGCCAGTGCATGTGCACGCCCGCACCTGTGCCAAGGAGCTCATAGTTGAGCTTTTCCGCATCAAAGGCCCGGTAGACCGCCTCCGCAACCAGCGACATCTCCCACAGGAACCTGGCACGGAATTCCGATTCCAGGAAATGCAGCTCGGTTGCGTGCTCCTTGCACAGGAAGAGGGAATAGCCCCGGATGCGCTGGCAGTCCCCGATCACCACATATCCCGTGTTCAGTTCTCTCACAAAGTACGGATTCTCCCCGCTTTTAATCAATTCAATTCTATCGCAGATCATACAGTTATCCATGATTCCTGATACCTCCTGATATCTCAATGATTCCGGAACAGAATGAAAACGGCTCGAATCTCATTTGCGGAAACGACCTGGCCAGCTCGTCAGCCACAAAGTAAATCTCCTCGTCATCCCATTCTTTGTCCAGCAGGGTCCTGTGTTTCTTGAGCTCTGTGCGGGTCTCAAACATCACATCCCCGATATAAACAGAGCCGCCGTCGTTCAACAGGGGCAAAAGAATTTCCAGAAGGCTGATCTTCTGCTCGTCTGTCAGATGGTGCAGGGAATAGGTAGCTATGATTGCGTCATACTTGTTCTGCCTTAATTCCTCCACAAGGCCCCTGGAAAAGTCGCCCTGATACAGCTTTGCCCCTGGCATTTTCTCCCTGGCCAGTTCCATCATCCGCCGGGAGAAATCCTGTCCCCAGATGCCGCATCCCTGTTCATACAGTTTGGCGGTAAGGGTTCCCGTCCCAAAGCCGATATCCAGCACGGCTTTTCCGCTCCCCGCCAGCACTCTGTTATAAATCTCGTTCATAATCTGTCTGTATGCGGCGAACGGATAAGTGCCGTCTTCATCCGATATTCCCACGCTCCGGTCATAACCATCCGCCCATAAATCAAAATCATGATTGCTAAGCATATTTTTCTTTCCCTTCATAATGAATCCTGTGAATCTAATTATACCATGTTTTGAGTCGGGGCACAATTTCAGAAGAAGTAAAAGAAAACGGGTTTTCAGGATTTTTTTATGGTATACTGTTAGAAAAAGGCCGAACTCTGCGGTATGAGCGGAGGGTCAGATTAAGTGCCGAGACCGGTGCGGGCTGCAGCGATATCAGTGCGGCATTAAAGCAGATGGAAGAATTGAGTTTGGAGGATTACTATGGTTTTGGAAAATAAACTGTGCATTACTAATTCGGCAGAGCTTGCGAGAGCAGAAGAGAAAATAAGCAAAATGAAAGCAATTGCATTGTATGAAAGCAATCTTGTTGATGAATCTGAAATTGGAAAGTTTTCAGGGCTTGCAAAAATTCATAAATTTCTATTTGAAGAGATATATGATTTCGCCGGAAAAATAAGAACGGTAAATATTGCAAAAGGTAATTTCCGGTTCGCACCCGTGATGTATTTGAATGCCGCATTAAAACATATTGATGATATGCCTCAATCGACATACGATGAAATTATTGAGAAATATGTAGAGATGAATGTTGCTCATCCCTTCCGGGAAGGAAATGGCAGAAGCACACGCATTTGGCTTGACCTGATCCTAAAAAAAGAATTAAAATTAGTTGTAGACTGGAATAAAGTCGATAAGGAAGACTATTTGCTTGCTATGGAAAGAAGTCCGATTAAGGATGTGGAAATCAAGGTTTTACTTAGGAACGCATTAACAGATGAGATAGATGACAGGGAAATGTACATGAAGGGCATTGATGCCAGCTATTATTATGAAGGCTACAATACTTTTAAAGCGGAAGACCTGTAGAGAGAGTCACGAAATCAGAAGTGGAAAAAATCCGGAATGGCCGAGAGCAGATCGCACTGCTTTCGGCCATTTTCAGGTATCCGCAAGGGTCAATACCCGGCAGAAAAAATTACCGGGAACCTTTTTGGCCCCTGGATGGTCATAATATACAGAAGCCGGTAAAATTAACGTTGATGTTATATTCTGCAAAGTCAACAACCCCGCAGCAAGCTGACGGGGCATCAAACTTGCAACGCAGCAGAGCTGCGGGGTATTGACCCCTGCGGCAGTCGCCAAATGTGCATGCAAGCATGCCCGCTTGGCTCGTTGCCCGCAGGAATAAAGTCCGGCGGATCACAAAAATCCAAAACCGGAAAGGAGGAGACAGGCCAATGAAGGAGGAAGTGTTTGAGCAGCGGATCCGGGAATACACGCCGAATATGTACAGGCTTGCCTATGGTATTTTACAAAACCATGAGGACGCACAGGATGCCGTGGGCGAGACAATCCTGAGAGCTTTTGAAAAAATACATACGCTGCGCCGTCCTGAGTGCTTTCGCACATGGCTGATGCAGATTACGGCAAACGAGGCGAAAAAAATTTATGCCGGAAATAAACGGAGAATTCCGGCGGAGAATATGGAAGATCTTATGCCGGACTTCTGCGATGATTATCACGAGCTCTGGGACGTGGTGATGGGGTTGGAGATGGTTTACCGGGAGGCGGTTCTGCTCTATTTCTATGAGAGGCTTACCATCCGGGAGATCGCAAAGGCGCTTCATGTTCCGGAGGGTACGGTAAAGTCCCGGCTTTCCAGGGGAAAAAAGCTGCTGCGGGAAAAGTTGTCGGATCAATGATAGATGTGGAAGTTTTTCGATGGAAAAGGAGGCCGGAAGCAAATGAAAAATAAAGCGGATGAGTTGGAACAGGATTTATTCCGAATGGCACAGCGGGAAAAAATGATACTGCCGGAGACCGTATACAAAGAAGTGGATGATAAGCTTTCCGAAATACACCAGGCAAAACGCTTGGGCAGGATGACATGGAAACGGGCGGTGATTCTTGCGGCTGCGCTTGTGGCTATGTGTTCCCTTACCGTGACGGCAGCGGTGGGAGCCCTGCAGCGGAGGATGGAAGCCATGAACGAACGGGAGATGGAGGACTATTTTGTACAGATTTATACCAGCAGGCTGGGAGCGGACAATTACAGCCGTCCTCTGACAGATGCGGAGCGGGAGCGCATGGACGGGCTGCGCACCTCCTACGAGGAGGAAGCGGTATTTCCCGAGAAGATCCTGACCATGATTTCCTCCCCTGAGGAATACAGTGGAAAAGGTGTGGCTTTTTACAAGGATACGTCCACCTTTTTCCTTCCGGAAGAGAGTATGAGTGACGAGGAGCTTCTTGAGGTGATTGATTTCGTGTATAAGCGGGATTACAGCCTTCAGGCCATGAATCAAAAGATTGAGGAGGGAGAAATTTCCTTTCCTGCGCAGCAGATCGCACAGCAGGGTGCACAGCAAATTGCTGGTGAGGAAGCCGCAGGGGAAGAAGAGACGGCAACGGGAAAGGAGACGGCTGCCGCCTCAAAGGGTACGATCCAAAATCCAGGTCAGGAGCTGACAATTCCTTACACGGGAGATTTGGCATTTCAGTATATTGCGTCGGGGCAGAACTGCATTTACCTGGCAGGAGAGAGCTGCATTCACAGAATGAAGATCGGAAGCAGTGATTCTGAGCTGTTTTTTGACGGCTTTGAAAAGGAAACCTATGTAAACGCAATGTACGAGGATAAAAAGGGAAATCTTTATCTGGGTCTGAATGTGCGCATGGATGAAAACGATGACAGCGCAGACAGCGGGATCACAATAGGGGGAGTGCGTTACAAGACATGGCTCTGGATTCTGAATGCGGACAGAGAGGTGATCCGGAAGGTGGATATCGCATCCCTTCTGAAACAGGAATATGGGGTGCGAAGCCGTATGATAACGAGAATTGTTGTGGATGAGCAGGGCTATGTCTATGTCCGGGCGGCATTTTTATGGGATGTGCTTCTCCTTGTCCTGGACGAACAGGGGAATTATATCAGGAGCGTCACCTCCGAGGAATTTAATTGTCATGACCTTGGCGGGCTCGGAATCGGAAAGGACGGCAGGGTCTATACCCAGATACAGACAAAAAACCGGATGGGTATCGCCTCCGTTGACCCGGTAAAAGGCTCTCTGGATCAAATCTATATGGACATCGTGCCGGAGGGAACGATCATGCTGGATATCGTGGCACCGGGTTCTGACACGGATTTTGTGTTCTGGGGATATGATGGTATCTTCACCTATAATCTGGGAGAAGATAAGGCGCTTAATGTATTGCCTGCCTATGAGGCGCCCTGTAACTGGGAAGGCGTGATGTACTGCGCCCTTCCCGACGGCAGAATCGTGTTTGCGGACTGTTCGCAGTACAGCCATGAAGGAGAGAAAATAAAAAGCGTTCCGGAGAACATCACTTTTTACTACAAATCCACTTTAACTCAGGGTTGACTCCCACACTGTGGTATACTCTAAACTGTAGTTGAGCTCAGGAATACACATATATGTGAGGTGGAACAAGTGTTAAAGATAGGAGACTTTTCAAAGCCGTCAAAGATCAGTATCCGTATGCTGCATCACTATGACGAAACAGGGATTCTCCGTCCGGACTTTGTGGATGACTTTACAGGATACCGGTATTACGCCGAATCCCAGCTTCCGCTGGCTGGAAAGATTGTAGTGGTCAAGCATTTTTGTAACATTTGTGGCTAAAAGCAGGTATCCAACGATGCCTGTCCGCTCTGATGCTCCTGTCTGCCAGACTACTGATTATTTTACCTGAACCGGCTGCGAATTATGGCAAGAAGGATTGCCGGCTTCGTGGCCAGCGGCCTTGCGATTGCAACACGCTGCTGCTGGCCGCCGGAGAGGTTATTCGTCATGCTTTTCAGTTTATCCTCCAGTGCAAACACATGAACCACGTCATCCAGAAAATCCCGGTTCACGGTGCCCCGTCCGGTTCCACCGGCAAAACGATATTCTCATACACGTTTAAGATCGGGACAAGGTTATAGTTCTGAAAAACAAACCCTATATCCCGGCGGCGGAATGTGGTAAGCTCCTCATCATTCATCTGGGAACGTTCCTTTCCATGGACAAGGACAGAACCGGACGTATCAACTATGACAACAAATTGACCCTTGTTCACTGAAAAAGATACATCATCCACCGCACGGGTAACATTGAGGGCTTTGCCATAGTATTTTTTACTGCTTTGTCTGTAAAATCTGCATATAACTGACTCCTATCTGATTCCTTCAAGCATTTCTAAAATAAATTGATATGACTGCTGTACTGCCTTATCATAATTCCTGTTGATTGCCTCCTGCCCCGCCTCTTTGTCATTGTCCGAAATGGAACGGACTGCTATAAAAGGAACCCCGTTCAGATAACAGGCATGAGCCACTGCCGCAGTTTCCATATCAATGCACAATGCGTCCGGATGAATCGGCTCCATATATCTGTCGATTAAAAGCTGTGCCATAATGGATGCGTTAATCTTTCCACAGCCAGAATAAACTGCTGTTGTGCATATATCCTTTATTGTACCGTTATGGAACGAATGCATTGCACATTCATCCGTTTTTCTGATCTGCATAACAGACAGGTATGGGGCAAGTTCCCTGGCCGTTGCACATATAATCCCAATTTTACTTTCTGTACCCAAATCTTTATTCATAGTCTGCTCCTTTATCACTCATTGTCCCTATTCATCTGCCCCTGTGACTTCAGCAGTCAAACGCTTGCGTCCCTCCTGCATCCGCTTTTCGGCATTTTCAAACCAGTTTTCTTCCGCATATTCCCGGAGTGGAAGCAGCGTTTCCTTTCCCTCCTGTACAAACGGATAAAACAGTTCCCATGTTTCGTTTTCCAGAGAAATTTGTGCAACGAATTTTGTTTCGATCTTTTCCGTCTCCGGCTCACTATTCATTTCCACTATATATCCATCAATGATCTTCCCTGCCGCCTCCTGCTCCATCTACACCCTGTACTGGGCAGAATATTTGTCATATACAGCGCATACCATCATT